>Ga0307515_10020670_pt1 | contig 11726 bp, 5 predicted proteins | sample 17_EM_MG_FD_194513 | JGI IMG/M metagenome (GOLD analysis project Ga0307515, IMG submission 194513) | Populus trichocarpa ectomycorrhiza microbial communities from riparian zone in the Pacific Northwest, United States - 17_EM | ecosystem: Host-associated > Plants > Roots > Unclassified | place...
TGAGATGGCTCCATAAAAAGCAAATTAAAAAAAAATATGAAGCCCAATTAAAAAATGATCCAAAAAACATAAACACAGTCAACTCGGGTCAATGTGTCAAACCCACAATTCAAGTCATAAGATTAAGACAATGCTATAGAAAACAAAAAAAAAATTCACAAAAGTTAATATCTAACCAACTTAGTGTTGAAGGATGAAATTAAAAAACAAAATCAATTAAAAAAATAACTTAAGAAATAACTCAAACTAACTATATTAAACCCGGAACCTAGGTCACAAGACGATGATAATTTCATGAAAAGCAAATAAAAAGAATTAAGAAGCTTCATTTCTATCAAGTCCACTTAAAATCGAAAAGAAAAGAAAAGGTAAATCCTTAGAGAACAAATAAAAAAAATGTAAAGCTCAATTTCCAACTAACTCAATGTTGAAGGATAAAATAAAAAAATTCAATTAGAAAGTGAAGGAAAAAATAACCCTAGTTAACCCGATTAACATGTTAAACATGCCTCTTGGATCATAAAATCAGGTTAAATTCATAGAAAACAAATGGAAAAAATATTATGAAGCTCAATTTTCAATATATTCAGTGTTGAGGTTAACATTGAGAGAAAAGAAAAATCCATGAGATCAGGATAATGCTATAGAAAGAAAATAAAAAATTACGAATCTCAAATTCTAACCAATTTAATGTTAAATGATAAAATAAAAAAATCAATGATAAAAGGCAAAAGAATAACTCGAATTAATCTGGGTTAACTTGTTAAACTAGAGACTTGGTAATGAGATTGAGATAAATTAACAGAAAGTGAATCGAAAAAAAATAATCATGGAGCCACTTCCAATATATTTAATGTTGAAGGCTGAAATAATTAAAAAAAAAATTAAATCCACGAGACTGATATATAACCTAACATAAAGAAAAAAAAATATGAAGTATAATTTTTAAAATAATTTGATATTGAAGAATGAAATTGAAAAGAAAATTAAAAAAAAAATTAAAGGGTGAAATTGAAAAATATAAAAAACTAAACAATAAAAAAAAACTATTTTAATTAATATTATTTTGTGGGTGTGGTTGTAGTGATTTAGCTCCATTCTTTAATGTTTTGTTAATCTATAATATACCAGTTTCATTCCCTTAATTCGAGTCAACATTAAGGTTCTATATGGTGATGCAATTTAATTCTCTTTTTATATTATTTTTTGTATGAAAAATATCAAATTAATGAGTTTTGAGTGCTTTTTTTATATAGTGTTTATGTATTGTTGTAAATAAATAAATAAATAAATAATATTATTTTAATATATTTTTAATTAAAAAACATTAAAAAAAAAACTTATACTATATTATAACACACGAGATGTGTGTGTGTGTCTATATATATATATATATATATATATATATATATATATATAAAAGCTTCCAAAATTTATTTGGCTTGTTTTTATTGATTGTTTTTCAATTTGTTTTTGTTGATATTTTTTTTTAATATTAGGATGGTTGAGAATTTAATTTCGTAATTTGTTTTTTTTTATTGTCTTTCTATAGGGTTAGTTTGCGAGTTTGCCAGAGTAACTCAGGTTGTCTCGGTTTATGGATTTGGTGATGCGTTTTTTTTAATTGAACTTGACTTTTTATAGTAAATATTTTTCTCGTGTATTTTTTAAAATATTTTTAGAGAAAAGTCATAATATTAAATTTTATAAAGTAATGAAAAATAAAGGATTCGAGGAAATTACTATTTATCCACACTCATTGCATTGTGGATTATAGTGTTTTGTTTTTCTTTTTTATGATTTTTTATTCAATTTTTTGTTGATTTTTATCTTTTATGTTAGAGAGGTTGAGAATTTGACTTTCTATTTTTTTATTTTTTTTTTATAGGGCATGATTTGCAAGTTTGTCAAGGTGACTTAGGTTGCTTTAGTTTACAAGTTTAGTGGGGTGTTTTTTTTTTTAATTAAACTTGATTTTTTTTCTTATCATCTATTTTTTCTCATACAGTTCAAAAAATAATTATGTTATTAAACTTCATAAAGTCAATGGATCTGTTCATATGTTTGGCTAATTAACTTGATTCACGAGTCTAGCGAGTTTAACATTTTTTTTTCAATATTATCATTAAAAATTGAATTAATTGAAAATTCAGTTTTACAATTAGTTTCGTTTCACTTCTTTAAGGTTATCGCGGTTTAAAAAAAAGATCTTAACATTGGGTTAGTGTTTGATTTTGTGATTGTCTATTTTTGTTATTATATAATTAAATAAAACGTAGTTTTTAAAAAATTAATTATAATTCCAATTGAGTTTATAACCCAGTTCGCAGGTTTGGTGTGCTGGTCCGGTTATCTAATTCACAGATTTGGCGAGTTTAACCACTGACCGAATATGCTTTTTTTTTAGTTTTTAGTTTTTTAATTGTTTTTAGTTTTTTTTATTCCATCCTTCAAATTGGTTGGGAAATAGATTGCATGATTTATTTTTATTTGTTTTTATAGGATTATCATCATCTCTAATAAATGTCTATTTTTATATTAATACTCAATTTTATGAGCATTTATTTTTACCATATAATTAAATAAAAAAAATTATTAAACCAAATAAAGTCTATGGTCCGGGTCGCAGAAAACTAGGGTTGATTCAATCTGTCATTGTTTTAATATTATTTTTTTAAATTATTTTTTTAAAGTCTTTTTAAAAGTTAAATTATATTTTTATCAACTAATAAAATTTTATTTAAAATCATAAAATCAATCAATTTAAATAAAATTAACTCTTATGATTTAATTAAAAACTCAAATAAAGTACAAAACTGATTCAAGATATTTTAAAATTTACTCGTATAGTCAAATTTATTAATATTATTAGAAAAACTTTGTAGTCTTCATATTTTTTTATACTTTAAAAAAATTCGACCCCCGGCGAAACACGTAATAATAAACTAATAGCATTTAAAACCAGGCAAACTTAAAGATAAGATATATTAGTAATTTGCATTAAAAAAAAAGAAAGAAAGAAGGAAAGACGGAGTAATTTTTAAAAAAGAAATATAAAAAAGAAAAACAATAAAATTAATTAAACACGCAGCCACTCGACTATATGGTTGTTTCTTCGATCGAATACACACTGAACACACAAACCCTTACCCGTTACTCCCTCTCTCTGCGAATTCCCAAACCCTAGTAATTTCCTTCTCTCTGTGTGTAAATCACTACTCTTCCAATTGCAATCTGCTTTATTCATCTCTCTCCTTGTATTGATAATCTCTGTGCGTACCGAATTTGTGCAAGTTCTTTTTGGTTTTAGATAACGACGATGACTGACGGAAAGCCGAATCTCCCTGACGATCTCCTCCTCCTCTCTTGCAAGTCAACCGATGAACGCCTCTCCTCCTTCAAAGGTTCTAATCTCGATTTTCCATTCTTTGTTTTTTCCCAATCGATCTCTTCTTACTTTTTATTGCTTTGTCTATTTCCATTTGGGCTTCAACTTTAGGGTTTTGACCATTTTTTATATTTTTGCAATTGAATGCAAGTTGCATGACTTCCTTTGATGTTAATTTCTGTATATTTTTTTCATGCCGAATGGTGATAGATTACTCAGCTTAATAATACTTATGAATTGTTTTTTTATTGGAAATGGTAGATCGTGGAGGAATTGGTGAGGACAAGGCTCTGTTGAGTTTGCCTGATGACTCAAAAGGTATCAGAGGAATGCTTATTTGCAGGTTTCCACCTTGAGTTTATTGTCTTTTGATTGTAATTCATATATATATTGATTGACTGTTCTTGCTTTACAGATCAAGTGACTGCAGACAACACTATACCTCTTTCTCCACAATGGCTTTATGCTAAACCGGTGGATGCTAAGTCATCAATTACTGGGGCATCAGGGGTATGGGATTTCACTTGTCTAAAGTTGGACGTGCTTATTGACTAGTTAGTTTTTAGTTATCTATATGAGGGTGACATGCTTTTTTTTTATTTTTTATGTACTGATATTTAATAATACATGCTTATTTGGATATATTTGTTTTGTTAATTCCTGATAATTTATGTCATTTGGTGCTGTTGTATGTTCTGGTGTCTATAACCATTTAGCTTAGCCAGGGCCCTTGAAAAATTATAAATTAGGATAGTTGTTGGCAGGATTTAGAGATGCAATTTATTGGATTTTATAACTAATGGTTTTTAACCAGAAATTATACCTAGGAAGGTGTTGAAATATTTTTAATTTTGGGTCCAACTCTGCTCTGCAATATCAAACCTAAGGAGATTTAATTGTAGCATCTTGACCTCTTTATAGGGGAAAGTCCTCTTTTTCTCTTCTGTCCGCAAGAATGCAGTCTTGTTGTTATAATGATAGTACCCTTTCACTTAGTTTTGTCACAGGGTGAACTTATATTTTACCTGAGGTTTTATTACGATGAAATTTATCCTTTATCCTTTTTCATTTTTCATTTTTTGTGTGTGTGTGGGGGTATTTCCAATTAACCCTTATGCCTGAAAATAACAGGAAACACGTGCTTCAAATTCTTTGTCCCATGGAAACTCCAGTGATAGCAATTTGAAAGACAATTGGCGTTTAGATGGATCCCAAGACAAGAAAGATTGGAGGAGGATTGCTCCTGATGTTGAAAGCAGCCGCCGTTGGCGTGAGGAGGAGAGGGATACAGGTTTGCTTGGTAGAAAAGATCGCAGAAAAGAAGACCATCGTGCTGATTCTGTTTCAGCTAGAGATATATCTGAGACTAGAACTTTGCCTTCTTCAGATCGTTGGCATGACGGCAACAACCGCAATTCTGCTCATGAATCCCGAAGAGACAGCAAGTGGTCATCTAGGTGGGGTCCTGAAGAGAAAGAGAAGGATTCTCGAAATGATAAGAGGGCAGATGTTGAGAAGGATGAGGCTCACAGCGACAAACAAAATTTTGGCACTGCTAGCCGCCCAACTTCCGAGCGTGAGAACGATTCTCGCGATAAGTGGAGGCCATCTTCTGAGCGTGAGAATGACTCCCGTGATAAGTGGAGGCCTCGCCATCGTATGGAAGTTCATTCTGGTGGACCCGCTGCTTACAGGAGTGCACCTGGATTTGGGTCAGATAGAGGACGTGTGGAGAGCCCGAATGTGCCGTTTGCTGCCGGAAGAGGAAGGTCCAACAATAGTGGGAACTTACAAATTGGCAGGCATCTTACTGCTTCTTCCATCGGGTCCATTCCCGTGGATAAGAATCATGTATTCTGCTATCCGAGGGGAAAACTTCTTGACATTTACCGTAAGCACAAGACTCTTCCAAGTTTTGATACCATACCAGATGGGATGGAGCTTGTGTCTCCACTAACACAGGAAATTGCTATTAAGCCATTGGCTTTTGTTGCACCTGATGCAGAGCAAGAGGTATACAATTTACATAATGTCATGTTAAAGGTATGTCTTATAGTTACTGTCACTGCTTTAAATTGGATCATATGATTCTTGCAGGCTGTCCTTGGAGATATATGGCTGGGAAAAATTACAAGCAGTGGAGGATTGAACAACTCATTTAGAGAGAAGAACGAGTCATCAAATAATAACACTGCAGGTGATCAGTGTCACATCTTCAGTTGACTTTTGCAATCTCACCGTCTATTCTCTCTAACACTTTTTTATTCAGGCATTGGTGAGGAGAATGTGAGCTTCTCTGTTAAGACTGAAGAAATTGCAGACTCTTTTGGAAAAATTACTGGCAATGCTTCTGGTCAAGGTACGGGTGCTGAAACGTTCAATGCATCAATGGCTGAGGGTAAGTAATTCTAATATCAATTTTTGACTTCTTTTATTTCAGTGTTAAAACTATCCCTTCTGTTATGTATTTCAGAAAAGGATACGCATAAAGATGATAAACAGAAGTGTGTGACAACAATTGGCAGAGCGTTGATGGATGGCTTTGTGCCTGCAGTTTTCAAGAGAGACGAATCCAGCAGTGTTGGGGAGAGTGGCCTGATTGACAACGTTGTGGATTTAAAAGCTTTTGAAAGGCAGCCAGTGGCAGATGTGGCTTTTCAGAATAACCTTAAGTTGGAGGATATTGAGTCAGCTACTTCTTTTGAAATTGGTAGCCAGCTCCCTGATGATTCAAGTTCACTATTTGATTTTTCTTCTGCACAGCAAAATTCAAGAAGCCATCAATTTTCGTTGAATATAAATAATGATGGGCATCAATTCACGGGTACTTTCATGCCTGAGGAACTATCATTGTGCTATCTTGATCCTCAAGGGGCAATTCAGGGACCGTACCTTGGTATTGATATTATTGCATGGTTTGAGCAAGGATATTTTGGAACTGACCTACCAGTTCGTTTGTCAGATGCTCCCGATGGATCACCCTTCCATGAACTTGGTGATATTATGCCTCACCTAAAACTTAAACCCGGGTGTGCTTCAAGTACTAGTCCGTCTGCTAAGGTACAACTATCTGATGATGTTGGAGAAAGCTTGGAAGGGAGCACAGCGACTTCTGCTTCTCTTGAATATAAGGTTTCTGCTGTCAGGGAAGACCAGCAGCGGGTTTCATCTGGATTTGAGGCCATCTCCAATGTTAGTGGTCAGTCAAGAGTTCCTGATCATGGTTTTCTCGGTGGGATGGAGTATTCTGATGATCAAAGATTTCAAAATGTTGTTACTCCGGATGAAGGTAAGTTGCTTAGAATGATTCTGCTGTTCATGTCACTGTATCTGTTCATTGGGCTCATTTAGTTGCTCTGATCTTTGTTGGATACAGAAATCGTCTTTCCTGGAAGGCCTGGAAGTAGTGGCAACCCTTTGATGAGAGATGTTGCAGACGTTCATCGATTTGGTCCTAATCCTTCTACCAACCCTGCCATCTTAAATGAATTTTCAGAAGCTGGCATGCATACTCATCAGGATGAAATAGTTCATCCGTTTGGCTTGTCAATGTCCGAGCTCAGTAGCAACTCTAATCTTAGGCGTGCTCAATCATCCAACATGGCTTCTGGCATGGGTGATGAATTTCCAGTGCAGGTTCATGCTATGGACTCTTATACAGAGCATGATGCTGCCCTTGCCAGTCACAGGTCCTTTGATGCAGTATTTGATCAATCCCATTATGCAGAGACATGGCCTGAAGATTATAGGAAAAAGCCACTCACTAATCCTCACATCGATCTAAGTTCCGCAGATGCTCGACACTTATTTCACAGGCAGCCAGAGTTCAATGATTTTGACCAGCAGCATCTCATGTTGCAGAAGATGCAAAAAGAATGTCAACAACAGAATCATTTATCTCATCCCTTCTCACATACTATGGAACTGGGTTTTGAGCAAATCCCTTCTAATCTTATTGAACTGCAATTTCAACGTCAGCAGCAGCTGGAGTTTCAACGTCAGCAGCAGCTGGAGCTTCGACAGCGTCAGCAGCAGCTGGAGCTTCAACATCAGCAGCAGCTGGAGCTTCAACAGCGTCGGCAGCTGGAACTTCAACAGCGGCGACAGGTGGAGCTTCAGCAACAGCAGCGACAGTTTGAGCTTCAGCAACAGCATCATTTACTGCACCAACAGCAACAACAGCTTCGTCAGTACCAAATGAAACTGCAGCAGCAGCAGGTTCTGGAACAGTTGCTGCAGCATCAGATGCCTGATCTTGGATATGGGCAGGGAAAGGGAGATCCATTGAGAGAAAACTTGCTTGAGCAGATTCAATTTAGGACACGACTGGCGGCCGAACTGCAGCAGAATTCACATAATCCAAGGCACCTCGATCTAACACTGGAGCAGATAATTCGAGCTAAGATTGGCCAGAATAATCTTCAAGAACCCCAAACTGATATCTTGGACCTTTTATCACAGGTGAAGCATGGTAATATACTCCCTTCAGACCTGCAGTTCCATCTTCAGCAAGAACAGATGCAGGCGCAAGAGTTATCTTTGGCAAGGCAACAGTTAGGAATTGATGGTGAAAGGCAAGTTGGTTGGCCATGGTCCAATGATGAAGCTGGTCAGACCTTCAGAAATACTACTGGTCATCACCAGTCTAAGTCTACAGGATTTAGCGCTTCAGATTTTTACCTGCAACAGCAGAGGCTTTCCTCACATGATGAACATTTAAGCCATAACAAATGGAATCATGCTCTACAGGAGCCACATCAGGGTGGGTTTTATGAGCCCAGCTCTATGGCATTTGACCATCCAACTTCTCTGCCTGCTGTCACTCCTGGGATGAAGATGGATAATGTAAGTGGTCATTCCCAAGGTCCAGATTCAGCAGAGCATCTATATATGCATTCTACTGATCAACCGGGTTCCTTCTCGTCCAATGTCTCTTCTCGTCATAGACAAGTTTTTGGTGATATTTATGGTTCTCGCGCTGAAATGACAGAGAGCCACCTCCCTGGAAAACAAGGGCAGCAAGAGAATAGTTGGGTTGAAGGAGGGATGCAACAATTGCATCTTGAAGCTGAAAGAAAAAGGAATGTTTCAGAAGTTGCTGGAAACTCTAGTTTTTGGACCTCAGCTCGCGGAGATGAGGAGAGCTCAAAGCAAGTTTTAGCGGATCTTCACCAAAATATGGGTCTTCAGTCTATTCGGTCATCGGAAGACGATTATCGGAACCTTATATCTTCTTCTAAATCTCAGGAATCCTTTTGGCCAATCACTGAGTCGTTCTCTTTAAATGATATTCCAGATCAAGAAGCCACCATGAATGACTCATTTATGGAAAAGCCTCAAAATTTGAAATCAAATTCTCTGCTGCAGGATAATCATGCTATGTCCTTGAGTGGTCAATTACACCATCAAGGAAATGGTGAAAGATTGTCCCTAAGGTCGAAATCTGGAGCACTAACTGAAGAACCAACTTTCTTTTCAGGCATAGTAGATACTTCTCATACTAATCATGTGGATAACATGTTTGTTGATAAATCTGCCATGGATAAAGAATTGGCAGAATTGGATAACAGATATGGGTCCAAAGGCATGACTGCCATGGCCAGGTCTGTTTCGCACATTGAAGAGAACTTTGTTGAACAAGCTGAAACTGCTATGGATTTTGCTAATGCCAGTAGCAGGCAGAGTAGCAGGCATAGTTCCCTGAGCAGTGCTGGTATTTTCTCTGACATACATCTTATCAGATATCATGCTTATGCTTAGATGGATATTAGAGGCTTTGTGAAATTCTGCAGGTGGTAATGGAGGCCTACACGGGTATGAGATGGGATTAGATAAATTGACGGGTGAAGAGGTCTCTATTGACAGGTAATGACTCTCCTTTGTTGTTGTAGGATTGTTTTTAATGAAGTCATCATGGTCTCCTTAATCATGGTGTTAATCTTCATCTGAATATCGTATTTTACAAAACTTGGTTTCAGAGCACTTGCATGGTTACTCTTTTGATAGGTTAGGTGCTCTCATGATTTCTCTTCATTAAAAAGCTTAAAACAAGATGCAAGTATGTGGGAGAACACTCGCACCTTAGCTGCCTTGTATTTTATAGGTCTCCTAGTGCATGTACATTAACATGATGTCATGTCATCTTGTGTCGTAGTAGCTGCTGTATCATGGACTTATTTCTAGAAACTTAACGGACAGGAAAAAGGTAAAAGCAAACAGAGGAAACCTCAAATCATTGAAGTTTCAAATTTTGAAACCTTCACTGGACTGCAAATGGGCCAAATCATAGGGTATATTTTGCATTCCCACCGCCCCTTTTCTTTTCAAGTTACTTCACAGTAGAACGGGAGTTGGTGAGGATATTTTTTCCACCCCAAAGTACTTGCTTAATTTCTTTCTTCTACTATGATAAAGTAAACTTTTAACATCTCCAGGGGTGCAGTCAAACCCACATTCTCTGTACTTATTTGTGGCAACAATGACATTAAATCTGTTTTGAATTTCACAATTTTCAGATTGTGCATATGAGCTTTGTGGTCAACTGTTTATGCATGACTTGACTATTAGCAACATCTGTGTTTGCATGTGTATTCAGCGTTAGTGGGTTTTCCCTAGTAAATCTGTTTCTTTTGACATCAAGCTACTGGAAAGGTCTTGCTTCATAAATATTGGAGTTGCGGGTTGCACTGTTTTGATTTGAAACCTATATTGATGTTCATGAAAAATGCTTGTGAACAGGATGCCTTCTATTTTAACTAGAGGGCTTGACAGTGCCTTGCATAAACGCCCGCCGGTATCACGGGCCTATTCTTCCAAGGATGTGTCGTCGGACATGGCATCTTCTTCGCATATCAAGCAAAGAAATCGGGCAAGCCTTGCAACTTCTGATGGTATATCATTATTGTTTCAGATGTGCTGTCTTTTGTTTGTTGGTTTTGGATAATTGTGGTGGTGATTTAAAAAATCCGAAAACTTTGGTGCCTTGCAGAAAGGAGGAGTGAGCCTGTAGAGAATGTAGCAGCAACCCGGGGAGGTGACAGTCAGACATCTGGCAAGAAAGAAGCGCATTTTAGGAGGTCCTCATCTTACAATGATGCTGGTATAACAGAGACATCATTTATGGATGTGCTAAAGAAGCCAGTTTTTACCGAGGCTGAAGCAGCTAATGCGGCTGCCTTGGAATCATCTGATGGTCCACTGAGTGGGCGAAGCGGGAAAAAGAAAGGGAAGAAAGGAAGGCAAATTGATCCTGCTCTCCTTGGCTTCAAGGTTTCTAGCAATCGCATTATGATGGGTGAGATACAACATCCTTACGAGTAACTTACGATGGGTGAGATACAGCATGTTGACGAGTAGCTGATACAAGCTGTGCAGTTATTGTAAAGTTCATTTTTTTTTGTAGATCAGTAGATTTTGTATAGATTACTGAAGAAGTTGGAGATTCTTTGATTTTTTTCTTCTTGTTTTTGTTCAAGGTGGAGGAACAAGTTACATATTTTAGAGGTAGAGGAAGTATAGGCTTCGAATGAAATATTTTGTAGGCATGAAACCCCTTAACACAAACAATTATCCGAGACAAATAGTCCACTTTTCCTCCTCTCTTTCATTGTTTGTGTCCAAGAACATGCATTTTCAATTTCAACTTCATTTCATTAAAAAAATAATAACCTTGGGATTGTGAATCGTGTTTCATTAGTTGTACTTCACTCTAATGAACAAGTTGTAAAAAAATAAAATAAGAGGACGAGCTCATATTACAATTACATTAAAATTATAATTAAATTACATTACAAATAGCTGTGAGGTTTTCATTTAGCTCAACTCCTTTTTTTTTTGTCATCGTATTTTTTTTCTTTACAATTACTCTTTTGTAATTAAATTAATGGTCAAATTATGATAAATTTTTATACAAATGCAAAACTTAAAAATAGAGGACCAAAATGTAAAGCATAAAAGGATAATGTGTACAATGTTTTAGTCCCCTTGTTTTCCTAATTCTTCCATTACAGTTCCTTTAGTTTTTTAAATATTTTATTTTGGTCCAAAACTTTAATTTTTTTAAAAAAATTCTTCGCTTGAAAGAGAGAAATTCATCAAAAAATTATGAAAAAGATATTTCTTGCTTATTGTAAATTATTTCCTTTAAAAATCAATTTTAATAAAAGTTCAAATCTTTTGCATGCATTTATACTGATGTTTGTGTTTCTTTTTCTACCCTTCCTGCTTCAAGTCATAAATATTTTATTTCATTCATTGATCATTGCAATAGAATAAACAATTACAATATCATGTTATTTTTCAAATTTACAAAATGATTGTCACATAATTTCATACTCAA
>Ga0307515_10020674_pt1 | contig 11726 bp, 11 predicted proteins | sample 17_EM_MG_FD_194513 | JGI IMG/M metagenome (GOLD analysis project Ga0307515, IMG submission 194513) | Populus trichocarpa ectomycorrhiza microbial communities from riparian zone in the Pacific Northwest, United States - 17_EM | ecosystem: Host-associated > Plants > Roots > Unclassified | place...
GAATTAATAATATAAAATTATATAAATTAATAGTAAAAAAAATAATTATGCAAATAAAATTTTTATTGAACATAAAAAAAATAAAGTTAAATAATATTCATTACAAACTGAATGTGTTTTAAAAAAATATTAAATTAACTATTAAAATTAAATAATATTCATTACAAATTAACATAATAGTGGAGCTGGAGGAGGAGGAGGAGGCTAGTTGTTATACGGCAAAAAAGGAGGAGGCGCACATGTATCACCACTCTGTGATGCCATGTTCAGGACCATTTGGCGAAGCTGTTCATGATTGGCTTTGAGTTGTGTATACTCCGCCGTTAGGTGGTCGCATTTTTCGGTGAGATGAGACATGTGTTGCTGCAAGGCCATGAACTCCTTAGACTGGGTGCTCGATACTGATTATGAGCTCCCAACGATTGAGACACTACGGGCCGCCCAAGTTCTCGGCCGTAGTGTTGGAGAGCCCGTACACCCGATTTTTATCGGGTCCACTGGACGATCCAATCTCCATCCACAAATCTGAATCGAAATCTGGATGGGTCGAAGGATCGTCTCTATATATCTCCCTCAACCAGCTATTATAGGTCTCCTGAAAATAAAAAAAGTAATCATCATATTCAATTCAATAAAAATAATAACTTACGAAATAAAATGGTTGAACAAACATACCACAAAGTGTTGAGCACAGTTGTCAATGAACTGTTGCGCCCCCTTTTGGCAGTCTTGACTCCGCACGTGCGTCTCAACAAACAACTCCATTAGGCTCGGCTCACGTCTAAGAGACGTAGCCTATAATGAAAAAAATTAATTAACAACAAATTAATTTAATGATATATTTCATTTAAATTAATCTTACAATCCGTTTCGCATGTGCAGCAAACGGAACAGAGTCGCCGGTGTGCGTTGTCACCGAGCCATGAATTGGCCGATTCCGGTTGCCAGCACCGGACTGTGAGTGTCGTGTGAACCGCTCAGACGTCATGTGCTCAAGATAGTGCAACCATATATCTGTCGGGATGTATATCGGTTTGAAATCCCTCCAAACTGCCACGTCGTTCCAGCCTTGGAGACTCTTATCTCTCGCGGTTTTTTTTGCCTTTTTTTGTGATTCATACCAAAAATCACGCAACCTACTTCCATAGTGAGAAATTAGATTTTGAAACATAAATTTTTTTCTAAAAAAATCTTGTATTGTTTTCGATGTTACCTAGTTGCCACGTGATTTTCCCACACCCTCCTCACAACTTTGTTATGCGCCCTGTTCCAAGTGAATTTGTGTTGTGTATAAATAATTAGGTAAATAAAAATAATAATTTATTTACAATTATATTAATAAATTATTAGAAATAAGCTGGAAATTATAAACACCAGCCTCAAATCTGTTAAACCATGCATCGATTTGAGGTATCCATTCAGGATGTCTGGATACCTGACTCCATTGAAATAATGGAATATCCATCGATAATTTTAACGCTGATGATATTACTCAAGCGGCCTCAATGTTTGTGAACCTGAAAATAAATTAAATTAATGAAATATTGATTAGTTGTTCATAAATTATTTTATAATTTTAAAAAAAACTAAAACCTTAACAAACTTACATTGAAAGGTCGTCCTTCCACTGTGCCTCGTACTTGCAGGTGAATTGATTCCGCTGCGAAGGCACGACGCCTCTACGTTTTGAAATTGCGCTGGAAGAGGATGCATCGGTTGACGGCGCAGGTGCCTCCTCTTAAGAGGCACCTAAGGATATGCCATCCTCGCTGCTAGAAGAACTAGCTGCAACCATACGTGAGAGACAAGCCGTGGATTTCATTCTACGCATCTACACAATTTTATACGAATAATTATATAATTAAATTCGAATGTTAAAAAAAATTCGACAGCATCTCCCCTATACTGGAGACTACTCAAATCCACAAACCTGCAAATATTGACAATAGTCACAACCAATTGACCCCATCTATACTAATATTGTATATAACATAACATCTATACAAATAACATCCACACTAATTACAAGGTAAATTCAACATTAACAATTACAATTCAACAAATTATTCAATTATTATGGAAGTACAAACAATAAAATATATTCAAAAAATTAAAAAAAAAACTCTAGACTAACAATTAAAATTAATAGAAATAATTAAACACAAATCATGCAATAATAAAGTAAAATTACTAATTATTCCAACATATTCAATTACTAATTCTAAGGTAAATTCAACAATAACAATTCAATTCAACAAATTATTCAATTATTATGGCAATACAACTGTCATAACCCTATTCTGGGTTATTCCCCAAAAATCAATTTCTTTTTCAAAATAAAAATAAAAAAATAAAATAAAGGCTTGCAATGTGGAGAAAGCAGATTAAGAAAGACTACAAAAATAGGCAAAAATCAAGCTGCAATTTTTGGAGGAAATTCAAGGCCTAATTGTACCTCATTATGCCCAAAACTAGAGAAAAAATGCAAATTCAAGGTTAAATTAAATAATTATTGGACGAATTTGAATAAAAATTAAGTCTAATAACATAATTAAATTTTTAATAGGCCAATTTGATTTAATCATGGGCCAAATTAATTTTATTTGGGGCTTAATTGGTGAAACATTAAGTTTGGGGAGCCTAATTTGGGCTTAATTGAGAAGATTGGAATTTTAAGAGACCAAATTTAATTTTTACCAAGTTAATTGATTGAAATTAGGGGCTAAATTGCAAGAAAATTGAAGTTTTGGGGTCAATTAGGGGTTAAATTGACAAAATTCGCAGCCAAGGACCAATCTGCAAAAGGCGCCGAAATTGGGGGCTTAATTGACAAAATCCGGGGGTCAAAGTGAAGAAATTGAAAGTTTAATGGTCAATTAGGGATGAAATTGCGTAAATCTGAGCCTAAGAACTACACTGTAAAGGGCGCGCAAACTTGGGGTTCCAATTGAAGTTTCGGCAATGGCCTAATTGCATTAAATCAAAGGTTTAGGGTCAATTAGGGGTTTAATTGAAATAAGTTGAAAGAACGCGGACTAAATTGAAAATCAGTCAAAACTCCTTTATTAACCCAAAACAGCGCCGTTTCTGCTTTTAAAAAAAAAAAGAGGACCAGACGACGCGTCGTCTGGTCACTGTTCATTGTCTTCCCCGATTTTTGCCCGAAAATGATAGCTCAGGGAGCTACTTTTAAAGTGCATTTAATGCCTCATACGTCCACCAAAATTGACAACTCATGCACCAAAATGGTAACCTGAACGCCCTTTATCACCATGTATCGTCCGTTCAGGCCTATTAACATCAAAACTGCTCCGATGACTGGCCTGAAGTAGCCAACTCGGGCAGCACTGGACTGTCACATTTGGCAGTTCGAGGTGCACACTTTGAAGCAACGGTTGGGATGCTTACCAACCAAACCAAAGGCTAGGATTTGGCACCATTAAAGAAAAAATGTCCCTCTTCCATCTTCTATAAATAGGGGTGCATTTCATGGCCTGAAGGAAGAGAAAATCGGGTCCAAAAAGAGCAAAAAACCAGCCTTCCCCCTATTTTGATTTTCCTGCTTTCCCCGTCAGCCTTTTGCAGCTCTTTCCACCTCTGCCACAGCTGCCCTCTCCGGAGAGAATACCAACAAACCCAGCCTATATACCACCACGAACACCAGCTCCACCATAGGAAGCCAACCAGCCACTAAGCAGCCACCGTGACTCTCTCCTCTCTTCTTCTTCCAGCCTTCCTCTCCTCTCTGCAGATTTCCTTTTCTTCCTCTTCCAGCTGCAGCCGCTCTAGTCAACTCAGGCCGCCATCTCTTCCACAACCTCAGCCGCCGTCCTCACGTCAGCCCCTCCCAGTCTCGACCAGCCAGGCCTCCATCGGCGTCAGGTAGCGCCGTCTCTCCGTTGCTGCCAACCAGGTTGCTGCATGTAGAACGAATTCTTGTTCTGGATGCAACATGATTAATTAGCATGGTTGTTGGGTTCGGCCAGCAACAATGCGGGCCAAGGCCAGACCATTTGGGTCCGGCCTGGCCCAAAAAGATAAGTTGGGCCGATATCGGCCCAACCGAAAACTCCTAGGCCTGGCCCAGTTAGCTGGGCTGGCCCAGCCCACATATTTAATATTATATTATATATATTATATTATATTATAATATTATATTTAAAAAAAAACAAAAAAAATTCCAAAAAATTTCAAAAATCATTTCAAAAAATTGTGATTTTCTTAAATATTTTTTTATGAATTTTGCATAATATCGGGTTGTATATTTACACTGTAAAATACAAATCCGGTATTAAAATACCCGGGTTTTTTCAAAATATTTCAAAAAAAAAATTCAAAACATTTTCAAAAAAAATCTCAAAAACTTTTAAATCAATTTTCCTTTCAAAAAAAAAAAAAAATATTTTGTTTTCATACGGCCAAATCCTAAAAAAATTTCACGCATATTTTCATTAAAAGATTGCATCTTTCTCATGTTTTGAAAATAAAAAAAAATGGATATCATAACTAGTTTATGATCATCCATTAGGATTTGCCCAAAATATCAAAAACCTTTTTCCAATCTTTTTTTTCTAGGATCCAGATGTAGATTTTAATATTTGTGGGGTGTAAAATTACACGATAAAGTGCACCTTCAAGTATTAAAGATACAAGGTTTAAATAAATGCGATGCTAAAATTCAGACTTTAGAACAGTTAGGATTTAACCCGATAAGGTAGAGACTCTCTCATGAAGATAGATCTACCTTAAGCTTTAGAAAAGACCAACGAATAGGACCCAACTTAGAAAAAACAATCAAACAACAATGCAACTTACCTTAGGTAGGGTGCACTGGGGGTGATGCGTCTTCCCCTTGCACAACCAGTCCCTTACCCAGACTATTGCAGATCATAGGTTCCTAGTTACCATAATACTAGGTAACGACTCCTAAAACATTAATCATAATTTTATGATTAAATCCAAGACCCTTTCCAACACACAACACCTCACAACAGGAGGCACGAAAAGTTGCCTCCGCCGTCGCCAGATGACGTCGCGGCGCTCGCGCCCCCGCGACAGGATAGCAACTCCACTGGGGAAAGCCATGTCTGGTCGGACTAAACATTGATTGTTTGATTGTTTTTTTTTTGTTGGTCTTTAATTTTAGCTCGCATTTTCACTGCTTTAGCATGCATTTTAATTTTACGAATAAAGCCCAATTCTAGGTTAGGTGGGGAGTAGCGGTCTGCCTCATGACTTTCAGTCGGGGTTCAGATTCGTGAAACATCCAACTATGAACTAAGTGTTTACTCGGTAATGGCGGTCAAAATGTGTCTCAACCATTCCTTGTAAACCCCTATACTGCCTTCACGTGAGGTGGTCACTAGGCAGTTCATAGACCCTTTTAAGACCAGGTAGAAAGCTTACCCATCATGTAATGACCTCAAACCTTCCTTTAGAGCATGGACTCCCAACATATTCATTTTGTATAGGTTTTTTCCATTCATATCAAATGTGCATACATTTGAATCCACACACATACATCCATTGTAATTAACATACATAGTTGCATCAGGTTGAAATATAGGTCCCCAAAGAGCCTACAACACTCGACTCCGAGCAAGAAACATGGAAGGTGAAGAGCGTGCTCACCGTGATGCCCATTTCCAAGAAGAGTTAGAGTCTCTGAAAGCAAACGTAGCTTGCCTCACTAGCTTACTCGAGCAAACAATTAGAAATACCTCTGGTGAAGGTCCTTCTAACCGGCCAGCTATCTTTGTTCAGCTTCCGGCAACAGCTCAACCTGAAGAAACAATGAGTGAACATGGTCAAGAACCTCCATACAATCCAGCATTTGTGCACTCAATGCCACCAGCACCAACCCCCGCAGTCATAGATGCATTTGCCAATGAGTCCCACAAGACTAAGTCATCTGATGACATTGATAAGATGGCAGCGCTAGAAGCCCGAATCAGAGCCATTGAAGGGGTAGACTTGTACGATCCAGTACGAGCAGTAGAAATGTGTTTGGTCCCAAATGTGGTTGTCCTGAAGAAGTTTTGTGTTCCTGAGTTTATCAAATATACTGGAACATAATGCCCTATGACTCATCTCAAATCTTACTGCAATAAGATGGCAGAAGTAATACACGATGAGAAACTACTGATGCACTTTTTCCAGGATAGTTTGAGTGGGGCGGCATTGAGCTGGTATATGAGATTGGACAACACAAAGATCCAAAAATGGAAAGACTTGGTGGATGCTTTTGTCAAGCAATACAAGTACAATATGGACATTGCTCCTGATAGAACCAGTTTGTCCAATCTAGAGAAAAGGGACAAAGAAAGCATAAGGGAATATGCTCAAAGGTGGAGAGACCTAGCTGCTCAAGTACATCCTCCACTCCTGGATAAAGAGATGGTCACTCTGTTTGCCAATACGCTTAAAGACCCATACTACGAGCATGTGATGGGTAGTTCGGCCCAACAATTTACTGATGTTGTGGCAGTAGCTGAGCGCATAGAGCAAGGAGTAAAGAGTGGTAGAATCTCTGCACTTGTGGAGAAAAGGGGCTTTGAAGGTAAAAACAAAGAGGTTGACCATGTTGAGGGTAGGAAAAACCCACACCAAAAATACCACACTCCATCCTTTTCACCCCAAATCGCCAACATCAATCTCAACTCTTCTTTTCCTGCTAGAAAAACTGAGCCTCAAACCAAACACCAAAGAGTCCAAGAACAACTACCTCCATTACCGCTGTCCTTAAATGAGATGTTCCAAAAGCTATTGAGCATCGGACATATAGCTCCAGAACCCTTGACACCTCTACAACCACCTTACCCCAACTGGTACAAGCCCGACCTCACTTGTGAGTACCATGCTGGCGTCACGGGACACAACATTCATACCTGCAGTGCCTTCAAAAAGAGGCTTATGCATTTGATTAAAGCTGGATGGATAACCTTAGAAGGAACTCCAAACATGAGTTTGAACCCTTTACACAATAATGCTTCAAGTAGTGGATCGGAAATGCACTAGAGGCAGAATGCTCCGAAAACGTCAAAGCACTAATGGCAAGAGTAGGGTGTGAAGAAGGCAAGTGCATTCTCGAGGATAAAGGACGAAGTTATGCCACAAGATGGGAGGATGGAGCCTACTTAATTATTTCCTTTTGTTTGATCATGTCTTTTTCAACCTGTTTTAGTCTTGTTGGCAATTTAGCTCATAATGCCACAAGACTTTCTCTGTCAAATGAGTCTTTCCTGTTAATAAAATCATGTGTTTTTCTGTGTTCATGCAAATAACATACTGAGCACACCTCTGTACTTACAAAACCACTGCACCAAGAATTCTTTGGTGTTTTCTCTTTTTTTTCTCTCTCCAAAAAAAAAACAAGCATGGCCCCATGTTTTCACAAGGATTTTTGGGAAATCAAAGTTTTAATACAAAAAAAAAATCAAATTGGTGTTTGTTCTAATAAACAAGTTCTGAAAATTCAAGTGATATCTTAACACTTAAAAAACCTAAAAGACAACCCGAACACCATGAGATAACTTCAAAGCTGAGTTTTGACTGCATGAATAATGAGAAACTATTTTTGCATGTGAGAAAGCAAAGCTTGTCGATTCTAACTGCATGCATTTGAAATGAAGAAAGGCCATCTTTGATCATCCTTTCATAATGCTAAAAATCCCTTGTAGTCCCCTTTTGAGCCTAATAACTTTTTCTTGAAAAATAACCTTGGCTAGGATCACACCCTACACTGGGGGGCAAGTGCAAAAAAATCCTTAATAATTAAAAGTGCCCAAACAACCCTGGGGGGCATGAAAAAGTCCTCAATGATAAAAGTGCCCAAACAACACTGGAGGGCATGAAAGAAAATCCTCAATGATCAAAAGTGCCCAAACAAAGCTGGGGGGCATGAAAGAGTCCCAAAAAGATTTGAGCGTGCCACAAATCATGCAATAATAGAGTGAAATTACTAATTATTCCAACAAATTCAATTACTAATTCTAAGGTAAATTCAACATTAACAATTACAATTCAACAAATTATTCAATTATTATGGCAATACAACAATAAAATATATTCAATAAATTAAAAAACAAATTAGACTTTAGCAATGAAATATGCTTACCTTAATAATGGGTTTATTTCAAGAATTTATATACATTATAAAAATACACCAAAACAAAAAACATAACAAAAATAACAATAGCTAAAACAAAAAACAAATAAAGAAATAAAATATTAAAGAAATGAAGAAGAGGAAGTACATACCTTTTAATTTGCTAAAGATTGAACTAAAAATTACAAGCCAAAAACACAAAAATCTTGAAGGAAATGAAAGGAAAAAATGAAATTGTGAAATGAAGCAGACGAAAAAATGAACTGAAAGGGTGGTCGCTGGGATTTATAGCGCAGTTTTACCGACGGAAATAAAAAATTAATATTATTTTAAATTATTCCGTCGGTGAAGCTTCAAAAATCCGTCAGTAAATTTTGAATTTCACACCATCATTTTTAATCACCCTCCATATTTTTCGTGGTCCATCGGTAATTCCGTTGGCAACCTGACACAGTAAGAGATGCAGTTAATGCACCATCTTTTGGAATTCGCACAGTCTGTCGGTGATTTTGTCGGTAAAATTGACCCGCGGACAACATATCGACGAACTTAAATCCGTCTGCACATTCATTGGTGATTATGGCATTTCCAGTAATTATTTTGCAACTCTTTGTGAAATGCAGACGGATTGTGGGTCGTCGGAAAGTTCGTCGGTGATTGTGGCATTTCCAGTAATTATTTTTCAACTCTCTGTGAAAATGCCGATTGATTGTGGGTCGTTGGAAAGTCTGTTGGTGATGTGACATTTCTAGTAATTATTTTTGAACTCTCTGTGAAATGCCGACGGATTGTGGGTCGTCGGAAAGCTCGTCGGTGATTGTGGCATTTCTAGTAATTATTTTTGAACTCTCTATGAAATGACGATGGACCTTAGTCTGTCGGTATTTACATCGGTGATAGTTCATTGTACAAGAAAGATTATATTTGTATTGCCTATTTACCTTCCTGCAAACACTTAAATGATAAATTGTCTATCGCACAAAACAATAACAATAGTGCTTAAACAATACATATATAAACTTATAAAATAAATATTTCGTGTTACAAAATATATCATCCATAATATATATTACATGAATAAAATGTTTTACACAGGGCTTCATTCTGATAGTTAGTCAGAATTTTCTTATTCTTCGTTGTCAATTGAATAGTCATCACCTTCATTGCAATCTTCAATATGGATATCATCATCTTCATCGATATTTGCTTGTCTAGTAGAGCTCAAAACAACATTCAACTCCTCTACGTCAACATCAACAAGACTATCATCGAAAACATGAAAATTTGAATTTTCTTCCAATTCAATCGAAGGAGCAATTCGATATGGTTCAACCAACTCATTAACTTGAAAGACTTCATCTCGCACACTTGTGTCTTCGTTCTCATCCTGAACAAGCTCAACACGACCCCTGGGTTTTGTTTTTTAAAATGGACAACCAATTCACTCTTGATCGATCCTTTCTAAAGGAGGGGGTGTATGTGTAATAAACTTGTTGACATTGCTTCGCGAAAACAAAGACATCGTTTACTTTGCAGAGTCTAGCTTTTGAGTTGATTTCGACTAGACCATAGTGCGGATCAATTCTGATTCCTCTGTCAGTCGTGTCATACCAATAACATTTGAATAAAAACACTTTATTCTACTCGCTATGATATTGCAGTTCGACGACCTCTTCTAATCTACCATAGTAGTCAACTTCTAACTCACTACCAGTCGATTCTTTAACACAAACACCGTTGTTGTATGTCTTTCTTCCATGCATGTATTCTTCAGTAAGAAACACATATCCATTCACAAAATACCCATTGTAGCACTTAACGTTTCTTTCAGGGCCCAGGCTTAGTGAAGACAATGACTTAGCAGCACTTCTTCCCATTTGATAAACCTTGTATGTAATGTACATCAATGAACAATCTATATTTTTCTCGTAATGACATGCATATAGTAATTTTGCAAGTGAGGATGAGTTTGTGATAGTACTTACATGTTTTCTGAACCACGTGGCAAATTGTTCATCTTGTAATTGAAAGATCTGGGATTCAGTCAGTTATGAGTTATTAGACAACAAATATTGTCGATATTGCCTGCAAGTGATAATGACAGTATGATATTACAATATATAATAAATAGTACATTATTGACAAAGTTTAATTAGTATTACACATATATATACTTACTAAATAAAAGGTTTCAGCTCATCACAGTTAAATAGAACATAATTGTGTCCTTGTCTAAACTCTATTTCCGACAAATATCTTCCTCTTACGACATTTTTAGGTGTGGGTCGTCCAGGATTGGAGAATATTGACAAGTTCCCATTGGAAGGCACTTCACCTCCATCATTATGTCATGGAACGCGATTGATTCTTGTTCTCAGATGAGGTTTGAAATAGTACGAGATAAATGTTGAGATCTCCTCAACAATATAGGCCTCGCATATCGAAGCCTCAACATGCGGCTTGTTCTTAACCTTTTTCTTGAGATTGAATAAGTACCTGCATTGAATTAATCAAATATTTTCAATTAAGAAAAACAAAGAAAATACTTTTGTATATGAATTACATTGCAACTGTAATATCTAACCGTTTGAATGGGTACATCCATCTATACTGGACCGGTCCTCCAACTTTTGCCTCGAACAGTAGATGTATGAGGAGATGCTCTATTGAGTTAAAAAATGATGAAGGGAATATCATTTCAAGTTTGCATAGTGTCTCGACGATATTCATTTCAAGCCTCTCAATGTGATCAACATTCAACTTGCTGGAAAATATATCTCTAAAGAAATGACTAATCTCCGTGAGTGCATCACATATCCCCTTTGGCAACAAATCACGAAAAGCTAATGGGATGAGTGTTTGCATAAACACGTGACAGTCATGACTCTTCATTCCATACAATCTGCATTCCTCCGTATTAACCAGCTTTGATATGTTCGAGGCATGTCCATCAGGAAAACACAAACTCTTAAGCCATTTGTAGACTAGTAGTTGTGCGTTTTTCTCTAACATGAAGCTTGCTCTTGGTTTTGCAACCCGTGACTCATCACAAACCAACTTCATATTTTTATGGTTACAGAACAAAGCTACATCCAATCTAGCCTTGAACGTTATCCTTTGTCTCCCCCTTCACATCCATGACGGTGTTGAAAATGTTCTCAAACACTTTCTTTTCAATGTGCATGACGTCAAGGTTATGGCGGAGCAGATTGATCTTCTAATAAGGAAGCTCCTAAAAGATACTTCACTTTACCCAATTATGGGTCAAACCAAAACCAGGAAACTTTTGCTTACCTGATTGAAGACCAAACACAATGTCACCATTCTCTGATACAACATCATGCAATTCTTCACCAGAAAGACACAGGGATGCAACATCCTTTTCAACTCTGTCAACAAAGTATCTTTTCTGTTCTTTCTGTACCTGTGATTATATGGCAAGAAATAACAGTGACAATTAAAAAAAAAGAAGTTTTACCTCTGTTTGTTAGCGTGAATGCCTTATTGTTTTCCATGCAATATGGACATGCTAGTTTCCCATGCGTGCTCCAACCAGAAAGCATTCCATAAGCTAGAAAATCATTGATAGTTCACATCAAAGTCGCCCTCATAAGGAAAT
>Ga0307515_10020675_pt1 | contig 11725 bp, 16 predicted proteins | sample 17_EM_MG_FD_194513 | JGI IMG/M metagenome (GOLD analysis project Ga0307515, IMG submission 194513) | Populus trichocarpa ectomycorrhiza microbial communities from riparian zone in the Pacific Northwest, United States - 17_EM | ecosystem: Host-associated > Plants > Roots > Unclassified | place...
AGCACTGATAAGCTTTGATTAATGTGAAAGATTTACAAGGTTTACAACTATTGGTTAAATTTCTCTTTTGTTGGGCCTGAAGATGGGTGGCTGAGGACGATACTATTGTAAATTTCCCTACTGTGAGAATGAAGAGAAGAATGCCGATTTGGGTCAAAAGGAGAGGAGAAAATTAAGCAGACATCATGGGCAAGAAAAAGTTTCAAAGAAACTTGGCAAAGATACAAAACCCAGCTCGAAAAGACTAGAGAAGAAAGAATTCATGCCGTGAGGGACATCAACAATCTCACTTAATTTATCTTTCTTTTTGTAGGTATTGCAATTATGGACATTTAGAAAACTGAAGAATGAGATTTTTTTTAAAAAAATTCTGGTTGGGTCCCAAAATATGTAATATTTTTTATATTAAGGTCATTAGTTCTTCCTTTTATTCTCCCTTATCTCTTTTTTTCCAAGTCAACATCATGTACAATAAGAGGTCTCTAGGTTAGTGGGTCTAGACAATGATTGTGTCCACGGGTTCTTTGTAAGAACAATAGTTGTCAATTTAACTCCGCGACAACTTTAGCTAAGTCTATTTTAATATCAGCTATTTTAATATACATTTTGAATATAAATCACAGTTGGAATTGCATAACCTTTAATGGGCTACGTCCATCACCTTTCAATAAGCAAATTTAATTGCCTAACAAACAAAGACATCTATCAGGCCCTGAAAAACACACCAAGCAAAACAAAAGAGGGCGTGACCAGTATACGGTCCAAGAGATCACCACCAAAAACCTCCTCGACTGCATTAAACCTCCAAATTAATAAAAACTTCATAAAGGAATACTTTATATGTATAAACATTCATTAATAAGATACCTTAATTCAAATGCACATATAAATCATAATTCTAAGCTGGTAATAAACTCCACATGAAATTTGTATATCATCAAATATCATAATCCAAACACATAAATCACAATAGAAAGTCTATAATAAGATGAATAACCTTTAAACCATGAGGGGTGTAGCTTAACTAGTCAGGTCCTGAGTTTGCTATCTAGAGGTCACTAGTTCGAGTCCCACAAATCTCAGTGCCACTAGAGGCTTACATGGTTGTTAACTTCAGGGCCCGTGGGATTAGTCAAGGTACGCGCTAGCCAAGTTAATAAAAAAAACCTTTAATAATAAATCTCCATATGATGGTCCCACTATCCATCACGATTGACTAATCATTGTGTAAATTGCATAACAGGTCAAGTTGCATCAACATATTTGTTCTTTATTTACTACTATTATTTTTGGATCAATCAGTATAATAAACTTAAAATTAGGATATTGGGTCACAATAACTTTGTTTCATTGAATTCGTATATGTTTCATTTCATGTCTTCGTATCGTCCATATTTCACACGAATTTGTTTGCTACTTGTGATTTTGTAATCATGGTTTTGTATTTGCTTGTTTTTATATTTTAATTCTTAAGTCAATATATTAATTTGTATTGCGCTACTAAATTGTTCTCTTTGATTTTGTTTAATTTATTTCTTAAAGAGCAAAAAAAGAGAGGATGAATGGAAAAGGCAAAGGTAAGCATATTAGAGTGAAAAAACATATTTCTGTGAAACATGAGTGGTGTGAGGATATATTTTTCTTGTTATTAATGTATTTTTTAAATTTAAAAAATGTTCATCAAAAGTGATACATCATCACCAAGGAAGAGGGGCAATCAAGCTTTTAGGTTTCAAGCACTACAACAATAATTAGAGAGGATGAATTTGATATTTGGTAAGGTGAGAGACCAAACGGAAAGGAAAGAGATTGTGATTGCTAGTTTTCAAGATGGGTCAAGTAGAAGGGGCTCCAATTATAGAAGGCCCAAAAGGCATGTTAATGCCATTTTTTTATGAGTTTATTAATGAGGATGTAGATGAGGACTATGATAATTTATCCATGGGTCATTGAGATAGGTTTTGGTAGCCTAGAAACCAAGGATTGATGGTTTATAACATGAAGGCCAATTCATCCATAAATGTGGTTTTTGAGACTTTGGGTATCATGATGGATTGGATGGGGATTTAGGAAATATCAAGATGAAATTCCAGCATTCCAAGGTAAAATCGACCTCAAAGTATATTTAGAGTAGTAAAAGAAGGTTGAGTGGATTTTTAATTGCCATAACTACTCGGAAGAGAAAAAGGTAAAATTCATTGTCATTGAATTTACATATTATGTTATAATATGGTGGGATCAGAGGAGGAATCGAGAAAGACCTAATTACATTTGGGAGAAGATGAAGGTCATAATGATATTGAGATTTGTTCCTAATCATTACTATAAGGAGTTGTTTAAGAAATTACAGAGCTTAAATCAAGGGTCTAAGAGTGTGGAGGATTACCACAAGAAGATGAAAATTGCTATGATTTGGTATAATATAGTGGAGTATAGAGAGGCAACTATGGCGAGGTTTTTTAATAGGCTGAACCAAGATATAGAGTTTCAACATTACATGGAGTTAGAGGACATGGTACATATAGCTATGAAGATGGAGAGCCAACTTAAGAGGAAAGGTAGTACACGATAAATATTTAATTTGAGATCTTCATCATCATGAAGGTTGAGTTTATGGATAGAGGAGGCTACCTAAACCAAACCTTTATGGGTGCGAAGGTTGAACCATCTAAAGCCAAGAAAGAGGTCCCTATAGAATCTAAAGGTAAGTTTGATACCCAACCTCTTTGTAACCATGATATTAAGTATTTCAGGTGCTTAGAGATCGGAGACATTGTTTCACAATAACTTAATAAAAAGGTTATGATTTTGAAAGACCATGATGATATTGAATATGAAAGTGATAGATTTGAAGAGGATGAGATGCCACCATTTAAGTATTATAGTGATGGGGATGTAGAATACTCAGTTGAGGGTGAATATTTGGATATTACACATACACATAATGTTCAGATTAAAAAAGATGATGTGGAGCAACAAATGACAAACATCTTCTATACATGATGCTATATTCATAACAAGGTATGTAGTATAATCATTGATGATGGTAATTATGATAATATTTATGGTACTACTCTTGTTAGAAAATTAAGTATGAACATTGTTAAACATCATAAACCTTATAGATTACAATGATTGAATGAATATGGTGATGTTAAGTACAAAGCAAGTCTTGGTATTGTTTTTTATTTGAAGGTATTCTATTGAAATGTATTGTGATGTTCTTCTTATGCATGCAAGTTACTTGTTATTGGGTCATCCATGGCAATTCAATAGGAAATCAATGCATGATGGTTTTAGGAATATGTATTCTATTGTAAAATATGGTAAAACTATCACACTTGTACCATTATCACCTACACAAGTTTATGAATATCAAATGAAATTCAAAAAGGAAAGTGAAGTCGAGGGGAAAGAAAATACAAGTGAGGAACATGGTGAGAGAAGACAATCAGATTTGGCCACTAATGAAACAAATATGAATTCGGTTGAGAGTGAAGGTAAAATAAGAGGAGAAAAGAAAGTAAGGGTGAGAAAGAGGATAGTGTGGAAAAATTAAAGAAACAACCAAATCTTTATGCAATAGAGGGTGAGGTTAAAAATGTTTTTAACAAACCAATAATTGTACTTGTATATAAACATATTTATTTAAACACTAATGAACTTGATCCTTGTATTCCTAGTGTGGCTATTTCTTTACTGTAGGAATTTGATAATGTGTTTCCGAAGATATTCCTAGTGATTTGTCATCGATAAGGGAAATCAAACATCAAGTTGATCTTGTACTCGTAGCTGTAGTTCCTAACAGACCAGCCTACCAAAGTAATCTTGAGGACACAAAGGAACTTCAAGGGCATGTAGAGGAGTTGATGTTAAAGGGGTACATACGAGAGAACATAAGTTAATGTGCTATTCCAATATTACTTGTAACTAAAAAGGATGGAACTTTGAGGATGCATGTTGATTATCATGCTATCACTAATATGACGATAAAGAATAGACATCATATCACTAAGCTTGATTATATGTTAGATTAATTGATGGATCTTATGTATTTTTTAAATTGATTTGAAAAGTGGATATCATCAAATTAGGATGAAAGAAGATGATGAATGAAAAACTGTATGTAGGGCTAAGTATGGTTTATATGAATGCTTAGTTATGTCCTTTGGACTTACTAATTAATGCACCTGGTATTTTTACGAGATTGATGAATCATGTATTATGTGCATTTATAAGAAAATTAATATTTGTGTATTTTGATGATATTCTAATATATGAAAAGAGTTTAAATAAGCATGTTGAACATTTATATAATGTACTTGATGTGTTGTGTAAAGAATCGTTGTATGCTAATTTGAAGAAATGTACTTTTTGCATGGAGAAAATCATGTTTTTTTGGTTATGTTGTTAGTGCATAAGGTATTGAAATGGATGAGAAAAATGTTAAGGTTATCTAAGAATGGCCTACACCTAAATGGATCACCGAGCTAAAAATATTTTATGGTTTGGCTAGTTTTTATAGGAATTTTGTCAAGGATTTTAATACTCTAGTCGCACATTTAATTAAGATTTTTAAAAAGTTAGTTGGTTTTAAATAAAGAATTGAACAAGATAATGCATTTAACTTATCGGGAAAAAAAATTGTTCAACACTTTATTAGCTTTACCTGACTTTACAAAAGTTTTTAAGATTAAATGTGATGTCTTAGGAATAGGTATTGAAGCTGTTTTAATACAGGATAAATTGTCTATTTCTTATTTTAACGAAAATCTTGCCATGCTTATGATAAGGAGCTTTACACTTTGGTGAGAACTTTAGAGATATAACAACATTACTTGTGGAAAAAAGAATTCGTGATTCATTCAGATCATTAATCATTGAAGCATTTGAAAGGATAAGGTAAGTTGAATCAGTGACATGCCAAGTGGGTGGAATTCATTGAAACATTTCAATTTATGATCAAATACAAGCAAGGTAAGGAAAATATAGTGGATGATGTGCTGTCATGAATGCATGTTCTTCTATCTACTTTGAATGTTAAATTATTAGGATTTGAGTATGTGAATGATAGTGATTTTGCAAATGTAGTTCAAGCATGTGAAAATTTAGCTTTTTGAAAGTTATATAGGCTTGACATGCAACGAAAGTTGCTTTTCCCTAGATGAACTTAAGAAACAAAGGAAATCCAAGAGGAAAGAGGTAGTTAACCTGCTAGATGAAGTAAATAAACTCGTCACTGAGGAAGAGACCAATGAGTTCCTGAAACTGATGAAACATAATGAAAATAGTGTCGTTGAGCAATTTAAGAAAACTTTTGCAATAATATTATTGCTATCATTGATTTTGAGCTCTAATCCTTATAGAAAAGCTCTATAAAATGTTCTAAACGAAGCTTATATGCCTCAAGATACTAATAAAGAAACCATAGAGCACTTGGTGGGCAAAATCTAAGCCTCAAATTATTTGTACTTCACCAAAGATGAATTGGACCTCAATGGTACTAGGTAAAACAAACCATTATACATCATAGTACGATGCAAAGATGTCCTGATAGGCAAAGTATTGATCAACAATGGTTCGATATTGAACGTGCTACCAAGACACATGGTGAGGGAGATGTTTATCGATGAATCACACATAAAGCCAAGTACCATGATGGCAAGGTCGTATGATAGCTCGCCAAGGAAAATAATTGAGACCCTGGAAGTGGAGTTGTATATGGAGCTGTAAATGTTCTTGGTGACACTACAAGTGATGAACATTCATCATTCCTATAATATATTATTAGGAAGACCTTGGATCCACGTGGATAGAGTGGTAGCTTCCTCGTTATATCAGTGCTTGAAATACATCATGAATGGGATACCGGTAACTGTCAAGGCTGAAGAAATAGTTTCTATGATAAGGAATGTGGTTGTACCATTCAGCAAGGTAGAAGACTATAGGGACATAAATATTCACGCTTTTGAAATCATGAATGTTGAGTAGGTTCTTGAGAACACGGTGTTGAGAAGGCTAAATATTTCAGAAGTAAGGGGTGTTCACGGTCCAGTTTTAACCCAAAAATTCAACCGAACCGGAAAATAATATTCCTTGTTAATATAACTCGAACCGAACCAAGAACTGGTTCAAACTGAACTAGTTTTGTTTGGTTCGGGTCAGTTTTTTAGCATTAAAAACCAGAAAACAGTAAACCAATTAAATAAGCTTGTTTTTGCTGCTGTCGTTGTTGTAAGTCGACAATGAAATAAACTTAGATCTTGGATTATTATCTCTAACATTAGATGATAGGATGAACCAAAGTTGAGAGGTGAACCAAAATTGAGAGAAATACTTAGATTTGCAAATGCACATCTTATCTGCTGTACACACCAAACTCAAGCATGAAAAGAAAGTCGAGAAACGTAAGAAGTTTAAAGCCCAAGACATCGAAGAGAAGCGAGCTCTCGAGCTCGGTGAGGAGGTCAGGTCCCCAATTGAAATATCACATTAGGGTTTTTATTCCTTTTTAATCAGAATTGATTCGGTGTGGTGTGATTATTGTGCAGCCTCCTCCAAGGAAGATTCCACGCACCATCGAAAATACTAGAGAGAATGACGAGACTGTATGCAAGCCTGACGACGAGAAGGTACTAAATTATAGCTCATGCTCTGCAATTGAATCAACTATTTCTACTCATGGCTAAAATAGCAAATGCTTCTTGTAGCTGATGTGTTAATTCTCTTGGTTTATAGCTATTCGCTGGCAATGATGCTGGAAAGGGGGAAAGGGAGGGGGGCGGCTGGAAAGGGGGAAAAGGGATAAAATGATTTAGGGTTAGGATCTTTAGGGATGTTTCTTTTATACCTTTTTTTAAGTTATTTAGATTCAATTAAACCGGTTCAGTTTGGTTCGGTTCAATCGGCTTAAGCTTTTTAAAACCGGAATCGAATCGAACCGGGTGGTTTTTTTATTTTTTAATTGGTTTATTCGATTTTTTCTATCAGTTTTTTTTCTGGTTAATTTTTTCTCGGTTTTTTTGGTTTAATCGGTTGGTCGGTTTTTTTGAACACCCCTAATCAGAAGCAACAAGAATGACAGTAAATTGCTTTCTAAAACATGGGATTCCCTTCCAATTTGATCTTGACATTGGAATGCCAGAGCGAGTTTATTTGATGAAATTAAAATGTGTTAACCAGAGAATTGAGGTTGGATATAAGCCCAAGAAGGATGACTATAACAAATTTCTAGGATAAAAAAGGAAGCAATAATTGTGAAAATCGAAGGAAGAGAGCTAGAAGAAGAAGAGCTGACAATCCCATCACTCCGAACAACCTTCCCAGGACCTACTCAGGTGATTAGATCTCATGATGAAGGGTTGAAGATAACTGACCTCTAAATCAACACTTTAGAATGTGAGAATAAAGAATAGGTTCAAGAGACGAATGTCAAAATAAAGGATGAGATGCTGCCTAATTTGTCTGTTCACCACATCGTCAATGAAATTCTTGCAAAAGCCTTTATAAAGAAACTGGTCCATTGGGGAAGTGTACCAAAATTAGAAAATGGAGCTTGTTCATATGGTGTTCAAAAAGTAATTGTTCTTATTTGACCATGCTTACTAAGATGTTTTGTCTTGTTGTGCTTTACTTTGTTTTACCTTTTCTAATCTTGTTGGTAATCTGACTCATGATGCCATAAGATTCTCTTTGTCAATGAGCCTTTTATTTTAATGAGATCATGCATTTCATAAGTTTAAAATGTGTCTTGTTTTCTTTTATCTTTCCATGCAAATACACACTTACATAAGTGCACCTTACGCTTTCAGGAATTTCAAAAGTGAATCTTCTGCCAATTTACAAACCCACTACACTAAGAATAATTTGTCAAACTTTGATAACCTAATTGCAATGGGTGATGAATAATAGGAAGAGGAAGACCTAAAAGAGTTTACTAGGTTGGTTGAAAAATCTGAGAAATCTTGGAAACCTACCAAGAAAGAAATAGAAGTAATAATTTTAGGTATAGGACAAGATAAGAAATAATTAAATATTAGTACTCTTATTACGACCGAGGAAAGGGATGGTTTAGTCTTCTTATTGCAAGAGTATGCGAACATCTTTGATTGGAATTATATAGACATGTTTGGATTGGTTACTAACATCATGGTGCATCGGATTCCCTTGATGGAAGGACGTAAGCCAGACAAATAAAAGACAAGATGAATGTTCCTGGATATGCTACTCAAGGTAAAGACATAAATCTAGAAACAGTGAGATGCGAGATTCTTAGACGTACTCTATTATCCTTAATGAGTGGCAATATAGTTGTAGTTACCAAGAAATATGACAAGACCATGGTATGCATGAATTATATAAATGTCTTAGTTGTCAATGTTACGAAAAGTGGCAAGTACTCATTCATGAATGGGTTTTCAAGGTACAATCAGATTAGAATGACTAAAAAAAAAGGGAAAAGAAATACCTATATCACACCTTGGAGAACCTTCTGCTAGCTACAAGTGCCATTTGGATTGAAAAATACCGGGACCACTTATCAAAGGGCAATGGTCCCCTTGTTTCATGATATGATGCATCGAGAAGTGGAGATATATGTGGATGACATACTTGCCAAATTAAAAAAGGAAGAAGATCATGTGCAAGTATTTATGAAGTTGTTTGAGAGGTTACACAAGTTTCAATTAAGGTTGAATCCCGCAAAGTGTTTATTTGGGGTAAAAATGAGAAAATTATTGGGCTTCATAGTGAGCAGTCAAGGAACAAAAGTTGACCTAGACAAGGTAAAGGCAATATAGGAAATGTCAATGCTTAAAATAAAGAAAGAAGTAAGAAGTTTTCTTGGGCGTTTGAATTACATAGCCTCATTCATATCCCAACATATAATGACTTGTGAGCTAATATTTCGATTACTTAGAAAGAAAAATCATGGGGTGTGGGATAGCGATTGCCAAGAAGCTTTTGACCAAATCAAGAGGTATTTACAGAACCCGTATCTGATAATACCCCCTATGCTAGGAAGACCTCTAATTTTGTACTTGACGGTTATAAAAACATCTATGGGATGCGTGTTAGGCTAGCATAACGAACCGAGGAGGAAAGAACAAGCCATCAACTACTTGAGAAATTTTTTTAATTATTGTGAATCCTGGTATACTATCATAGAAAGGCTATGTTGTGCTTTGGTTTGGAGTGCAAAAAGGCTTAGGCAGTACATGTTGTGCTACACAACCTTGTTGATATCAAAACTGTATTCGCTCAAATACATCTATGAAAAACCCTACTTGTCAAGCTAGATAGCAAGATGACAAGTGTTATTAGCAGAATACGATATCGTCTACGTGATAACAAAGGCCGTAAAGAGGAGTGCAATTGCTAACTATTTAGCATTTAATGTTGTGGAAGACTATGTGCTACTGGATTTTGATCTTCTTGATAAGGATGTATTATCAATTGAGGATGATGATGAATTGAATAACTGATGGACCATGCATTTTCATGGAGTAGTGAATGTATCAGGGAATGAGGCTGGTGATGACTTCCCTAGAAAAGAAGCAATTCTATGTTTTGGTAGGGTTGTAGTTTGAATGCATCAATAACATTGCCAAATATAAAGTGTTTTTTTAGCCCTATCCCTTTCATGTAGTGCCTTTGTATAAACCTCTTAAACATTAACGCATGAGATTAAGTAATTAGAAGAGAATCATTGAAAAAAAATAAAAAGAAGAAGAAGACGAAAATGCTAACTTGAAGTGTGAAAATACATAAGTGAATAAAGAGAGATTTGGGATCTAATATGAAAAAAACAAAGAGGAGGGGACTAGATTCAAAAGACATAAATAAGTCAGGGATGAAAACAAAAGAAGAAGAAGAAGAAGAAAAACCCATCAGCTTTTTAAAGAAGAGAAGGAGCTTACGACAAGAGGCAAATAAAGGGGAGGAGGAAGAGTCACCCACTCTTCAACACTTTCTATCAAGAACAAACAAGAAGAAAACACACACAATCAAACACATGAGAGAAAACAATAAGGTTGAGTGAAGATTTGGACACCAAAAGACTAAACAAAGTGAGGGACGGGGGAAAGAAGAGCTGGCAATAACAAGAGGGAAAGAGGAAGAGAAGCCGAAACATTGAGGGAGAAAATGGTTTGAAGGAGCAGAAGACATAACTAGGACAAATAAACAACCTTCCTAGAGCAATTACAAACGTTTTGGGTAAGTTATATGTAGAAAATAATAGCCCTTAGATTGAGTTCTTGAGAAATTTTCTGGATATGTTTAAAGTGGGGATGGAAAGTGGAAGAGAAATGGAGAAGAGCTTGATGATGTCCTTAACTAAATTAAAGAACAAAGAGACTACGAAAAGGCTTACAAGCCTTCGACCAAACATGAACAAGATAAGGGGAATACATTTTTGAATACTTGTTGTGCATGCATATTGAAATAATAATTTAGAAAATCCCACAAGAAGTTATGATGTGTTGGAAAATTTAGAAAACCCTTGTTACATATACTTTTGTGAAGCCTAACTTTGAATAAATTATATTTCCATGTGTGATTTATGATGTGAAATGAATTGTGTAGGTATTAATGGTTAAAGAAAGAAAAGAAATGCATGAAAATAATGGTCTAAGTGCTGGATATTCAAACCAGAAATCTGGGTTATGTTGTTAGCTAGTTTGTGACTAAAAACTAGCCTAGATAAAGGTATAATCTGGAATATTATCCTTCATAAAATTTGTAGAATTAGGTGTTAAAGTTTAAATGGAACGAGAATCACCTAAATTGGAGTTGTAGAACTCTAGATATTAGTAAAAAAATGAAGACAAGTCAAATTAGGAATTTCTGGACACCATATAAATCAGACATTGAACTGAGATTTTGGACTTATAGCCGAGGGAAATTGAGATAAATGTTTGCATGAAAGATGTGCGCCATTTTGTTAACTTTTATAGGAGATAAGCCTTGTACTATTTAGAGTTGTGGAACTCTAGATATGGATAAAACACTAGACGAAGGTCAGGTTGTGCATTATGGGACAAACCCTTATATCATTCGCATTTCGACAATTTAAGTGTATAAATGATAGAACTGGGTTAACCCTCTTCATCCCAAATGTGTAATCTTGTCTTATCTTACTACAAAAATAAACCCAAAGGGAATCGAGTTTTACAACTCTAGTGGGGGGACAAACACTAGACAGTATTTTAGTGCATTTGCCATGAATTGTTTAAATATAATGAGTTTGAGATGGAATTAATAGAGTTGATTCTTACATAAAGAATGAGTATGTAAACTTGTTAAAGCATATGCTGATGGGAAAATATTTGTATGGTGCAAGAGGAATGCCAGGCACAGGGTCTTCCATCGGAGGAGCTCACACGATTAGAGAAGTCGGTAAGTGAAATCTCGCTTCAAATGAACTAAATTAAATTCTAAAACTTTGAATTCTTGAAGATTTGAAAGGTTATGAATGATATATGAATATAATATGGGTTTATGAGGAATTCGATTTGGGTTGCTTTCGCAATGAGCGAAAACCAATGTTGTTTTTGGGCATGCGAAAACCATTGGATTTGGATTGCTTTCGCAATGAGCAAAAGCCAATATTGGACTTGTTTTGGGAAATGTGGAAACCATTGGATTTGGGTTGCTTCACAATGAGCGAAAGTCAATGTTGGATTTGGTTCTAGGAATGCTAAAACCATTGGATTTGGGTTGCTTT
>Ga0307515_10020676_pt1 | contig 11725 bp, 12 predicted proteins | sample 17_EM_MG_FD_194513 | JGI IMG/M metagenome (GOLD analysis project Ga0307515, IMG submission 194513) | Populus trichocarpa ectomycorrhiza microbial communities from riparian zone in the Pacific Northwest, United States - 17_EM | ecosystem: Host-associated > Plants > Roots > Unclassified | place...
CGACGCGTTAAAGGCTTAGTAGCATAGCGGAGAGCATTCAACCAACCTTCTCAAGGATACCCATGATTTCTGTGCTTCGTTGTAGACTATCGAACTGGCGATCGAATTTGGTGGAGCACAAGATGCAATCAACAAGAAGGAATATTTACGCTTCGTGCGCTCGGCACCTACTACAGGAGCAATTGAAGAACCATCCCTCCCTTAGCCTCTTCTGCCGTGACTGTTTATCCAACTCCCATTCCGCCCCTCCCAAATAACTTATGCAAAGCTCCTCGCCTTCTGCCACTTCGCGACAGGTAATGAATCCATAGAACCTACCGGTTCTCCGTTTTTGCACGTTTGGCGAGCAAGAATGGTTAAAGTAGCTCGCACAAGGATATATCGCGTATCCGAATAGTTCCTGTCCCGCCAACTGAAGATCCCATATCCCGAATGAGTTCCCAGAATCTCGGGTAATTAGAGCGGTGATACAGTGTGGTGTTACACAGGCGAGGATGGGAGAGTCAAGAGGCAGGGTGGATGTCAAGAAATAGAGAATATCGATATGCTGAGCCAACTTTGATCTTGAGGTGAGATACGAAGACCAACTAAGCCCAAGATGTAGGACTTGAGATATAGCCTCTTTATTGCGATGAAAGGAGATGAGCCCCGAAAGAATGAAGCGGAAGTCATCAAGGTCGAAGCAAGCAGGGCGCAGAACGAAGCGAGTTTGTGGCTTTCGTTTCCTGTCTTTGAGGATCTTCTCCGACAACGATAAGGCCTCCTCCCATGCTGGAGCAATATCATCTGCCGAACACAGTGAGTCTTCATCTCCTCCTGGGGCTGTTAGGTGGAGGCGTGTCAAAGCCTCCTCAGCAGCGGTGATTGCCCTGACACCATCTTCTGTCACTTCGTTCTTCCAGGCTTCCATGCAGGATGTTTGGCAGAACCAGGCTACACCACGACTATTTCTACCTCCAGTTTCGATCTTTTGTTTCAGAATATTTCCTCGATTGTACGAGAAACACCAAGCACACACTTCCTTGCGGAAAGGGTGGCAAATGACACCTGCGATTGGGCTGCATTGGATATCAAGGACATTGGTCGAAGCGGATAGGTCTCTGGTCGCGTAACAGCTGAGTCCCGCACCCGGGATCGTGGAGCTGGCTATTCTGAACGTGTCTGGATTTACCGAGAGCGTCGTTGGGTCGACTTTCACGCGATCGACAGACAGGGTGGACATCAAGTTGTTGAACTCAACCAGGTCCATGTATTTCGGGAGCGGGGCAGCCCGGGCTCTGGTTTCTGCACCGCCAGGACCTAACCTCCCAGAAGAACCTTTGCTCGCCGTTGCAATCAACGGTCGTCGGTCGCTCTTCTGCACACTTACCGCCCGCGCTCTCGCGGTGTGGCGTTTACGAGTGAGTCGTGCGTGACTGCAGCACGGATACCTCTAAGACGGGTCCTCAAGGCATTCTTCTAGCCGCCAACACAGCTGGCTCTTCTGGCCCGCACCGTGGTGTCAGTTGAATTGCACGGCGAAAATGTTGACGTGCGGTGGTCCAACGACGGCCATCGTCTTATCATTAAGGTGAGTATACGCTACAGAAATGAGAGTGAAAGTGACTTCATGACACACAGACGGCGGCTTCGCACATCGTGCTCGTCTCGGTAATTCATTCTCCTGACCGAGAATCGAACTCAACAGAAGGGCTGAGCCCTGATATACAACGCCGGTTTCTTCCTGGGCCCGGGGAGGGTACTGCTCAGCATGGCGTAAGCCTCAAACTGGAGGGCGTCATCCAAATCGATGGTCAACTTCAATGGTGAGCAAGATTTCAATCACTGGAGCTTTTGTACCAACCAAGGGCAGTATATCTCCACGAATGACACACCTCCTGTTCTCAACAACGAATCCTTCGGCTGTGCAGAGAATACCGTGGCCAGGTTCCGAAGCAGCATCAGGCCATTGGTTGGGACACGAAACTTGGCTCCTCAATGGTACTATACTACCTTGGCTGGAAGGAGACGAAGGTCAGCCTTCATCTGCCCACGAAAGCCACAACTAACAGAACCAGTGAACTTAAATTACATCTATCACGCTCGAGGAAGTGCGGTCGAAGGGTGGGTGACGAGTGACGGCAGAGCCTATCTCGTCCGTTTCCACGAACAAAAAGCCTCTAGACTCTCCGAGGACCTGAACAACCATGCTACAGTGAACACCTCGGGAGCAGAGGGGGTCGATGAGCAATGGTCTGGCACATGCATCCATCCACTACAGAAACCAACTACAGGGGGAGAATTGGCATCGAAGGCCGTGTGCATCGCTATCAACGTCAAATTCTCGATTATTGCCATTGGTCTGGAGGGCGGGGCAGTACGACTGTCCAACTTTCCATTGCACGGGAAGCCTCCAGATCAGCAGCAACATCTTGTAGTGCCGGATCCGATGGCCCGAGGCAAGACTGGAAACGTCACTGCGATGGAATGGACATCGGATGGATACGCAGTGGCAATTGGATGGGAACACGGGTGGGCTGTCATAAGTGTTGGAGGACGGTTCTTGACGTCTACTGTGGGCACTATGGAGCATGTGTCACCTAGGTGACGCCTTTCTCGTGTCTTTTGAAGTTCAACTCGCTAAAGCGGCCTTTTTAGCTTTCAGGATGCGTACATGCTCGGCGTGAGAGGCTTGGTACGCTCTTGTTACATCTTTGGGCCCGTATACTGAGCTTCGCCAGTTCTGGGGTCCTGGAAATTTCGAGCTCTATTTGCTCGCGTCGCAAGCCGGGCCACCAAGACCTAAGGCGCAGCTATTCGTTCTTCCTTTCGCCAAAAGTGCCACCACGAGTCAACAAGCGCCAGTATGTCGTACCTCGTCTATCTGCTACCAGTAATCTAATCTCTCCAGGACAACACCCGCTACGCCTTCCTCCAAATGGATGACCGTGTCCTAATCTACCGCGGCGCCGACCAACCGGACATGTCTGTAATCAATCCTGAATCAGATGTTTGGCAACATATCAAGACTCCGCTCGCATACATGGCCACTAATTGGCCCATGCGGCATGCTACGATTAGCAGCGACGGCAGGCTAGTAGCTGTAGCTGGTAGGAGGGGTCTAATACACTATAGCACAGCATCTGGACGCTGGAAGTTGTTCAATGACCCGGCAGTGGAGCAAAGTTTTATTGTCCGTGGTGGTATGATTTGGTTTCATCATGTTTTGATCGTAGGAGTAGAGGCTTCGAGGACTTTTCAGGTGAAATTTAGCTACTCTAATAGAGGGCATGAGGCTAACTACCGGCAGGTCCGCTTGTATTCGCGTGATTTGGATTTAACCTTGCAAAATGTCCTTCACACCGAGGTCTTCCCGTCAGCTGTGGTCCTCCTATCGCTTGTGGACAACTCTCTTCTCGTTTACACGGCAGACAACTCGCTCTACCATTTCTTGGTCATTCCGACAGCCGACACCATCAAATTGCACATGTGCGGGAGCATTTCCTTCGAAGGTGTGGTTGCTGCACCTGGCTTGGTGCGTTGTATGAGTTGGATGATCCCTTCTTCCCATAAGAGCAAGTCGCATCATATTGCGCCTTCACTGGCTAAATTGATTGCTAGATTTTGGCAATCCGGAGGATGATTTGCTAGTAGCCACGATACTGCTACTAGTGGGAGGTCAATTGGTCCTATTACGACCACGCAAGGTCAGCCCAGCCTTGCTCTGTAACCACTTACTGACATTGGTACCAGGGCGGCACCCAGGAGCTCAAGTATGACATGCAGATTCTAGCGGATCATATCGAGTTCTGCTGGATACACCTGAGAGGGATCGGTTCGCTGGAGAACTCTCTGTGGGGTTACGATGGGGAGACTCTTCGCGTCTGGTTGGACGCGCTCAATATCGACATGCCCCAGACGGAGGAACGAACGACCGTCCATGAAAGTGTATCCATGACGCTGGACTTTTATCCGCTGTGTAAGTTCACCAGGAGACCAATCGTACGGCGCCGCTGACCCTTCGAGTAGCGGTACTGATGGACAAGGGCATCATTATTGGAGCAGAACAAGAGCATGTACTACGCTCGTCGTTACCCTTTGCCATGTTCCGATTCACCTCCAGTGTTGGTCAACTCCACCTCCGAACTGGAACCAGCTAACAACCTTGTAGTCGCACCTGTTCCTTCAACATGTCTTGAGGTATCACCTTGGCCACAAACAAGTTACCGAAGCTGTCGCATTCGCCTCTCATTATCGACACTTAGTCTTCTTCGCGCATGCACTCGAGATTCTGCTCCATACCATCCTCGAAAGCGAAGATGACAGAGAAGGGGGAACTGAGAGCCTACTGCCTACGACGATCGAATTTTTGGATCACTTTGATGCGTGTCTGGATGTTGTTGTCGGTTGCGCTCGGAAGACGGAGATGGCAAGGTGGCAGAGGCTCTTCGACGCTGTGGGGAATCCTAAGATGCTCTTCGAGGTGAGGAAATACCTTCTTTATGATGGAGGTCGCACATTGACGGCTTCATAGACCTGCCTCGAGTCGAAAAGGCTCGCATGTGCCGCGTCATATCTGCTCGTCCTGCACAATATGGAACAGCTGGATGAAACATACGACGATGCTGTTCGATTGCTGACGCGAGCAATCGAGGAGCAGGAATGGGCAATCGCCAAGGACCTTTTACGGTTTTTGCGGTCCGTGGACGACTCGGGAGGGACATTAACATCCGTGATGAAAAGAGCAGGACTAAGTGTAGAGATAGACAGCATTCCTGTGAATTTATAGAGGGTGTAACTTTTGTTGCACTTTGGACCCTATCACATTAGTCGGGATGTCAAGTGCAGTGGGACACCCACGGGCTGCGCTGAAGCACTTACCAACACTGCAACCACACGTGGAGGATGAACTAGGAGATGATGAGTATGAAGCGCCGTCAACATCGGCGGGAGTGGTTGTACGGCAACACTCGTACCCGATAGACCGCTACAACCACCAGCAGCGTATTCAGCCAAAGTCAATGTGGTCATATCCACCGCCGCCGCAGCTCCTCCCGGGCTCATCGACCCGTGGCCCGATGACGAGTAGCTTACCCATTGCCCCTCCCCTTGAGCCGCACCCCACCTCCTACTACCAAGAGGACGAGGGAATGTCTTCAGATGACGATACGTCACAATATGAGCAAGAGATGGCCGAGTTTGACCAAATCATACCAGCAACGAAGGAGGAAAGAGAACGGCTTGAGTGGCAAACGATGCTCCGCTCAGTCCTCGATGGAGACGTCCTCAGTGCAGAAAAGACTCGTATTGGTATTGATAAGGAGAGTACAACCCGCGACGATCACGGCGCAGACTACAGAACGAACTTTCCTGTTGCAGACATATGGCTCGGCGCACGCGCGAGGATACGCTGCAGGAATATAGAAGAGGAGAGGAAGCGCGTAGAACACCGTCGTCTCCGAGTGGGAGAAAGCCTTGTTAAGGATGTTCTCGCCTTCAAGTATGACGAAGGTCTTGGACCCCCGACAGAGCAAGTCAACAGTCTCCTCCGTCGCCTCGACGCGGTCGAATCATTCTATCCGAGCATCAGAACGATGCTTTTGGACAAGCCCGCATTTGCTGAGGTGGAATTTAGGAAACGAATCGACGCGATGAATAGCTGGGTCAGCCTTGCAGGCATAATCCGGCATCATTATGCTCTATTGCAGAAATGGACAGGTAGCCAGACCTTGGACGTCATTGCCCCGAACACCAACGCCGAACTGCCGCTCGTTACCCGTGCCAATCACGCTCGGCGAGGTCCCAACGATTGCGACGTGGTAGATGCGACTACGTTTGTCGAGAGAATACTCAAGGAGGACTCTTTGGTGCAAATCTTCAAGAAGCGAACGCTTGTAGACATTGGTCTCATCATCAGTCGTTCCAACGAAAACTACAGCATTTATGGCGACCTGTACAAAGCTATGAACCTTTCCGCTGGGATTGATCTGCTCCGGGAGCTTCTGGTCTTCCCAACCAACCTGATGCACGCATCCTTACGTGTCCGACTCGATTACGCCAATAAAGTCAAGGACATGGACCTCTTACGAATCGACCAAATGTTGGACGATTTCACAATATCCATCCAAGAGGCGTGCAAGCGCAAGTTCGAGTACGAAGACCTCATACTCGGTAGCTCCATCCTTCAGCACTGTCTACGCGCTGATTACGATGACATCGTCCTGGAAGCTGTCACAACGTTCTTTGGTTTGTTGCAAAGGAAATTAAAGAGCGTAGATGGCATACGCGGCACGCATTTCAAGGAGACCGAGTTCTTGGAGGCTCAGTCCGATCTCCTGAATGATGTCGCTGCAGCAATAGATGGAGGATCGATTCTGGTTGCGGAACAATTATGGAAAGTATGATTCTATGAGAGGACTCTGTTGTTAGCTGACCCCTCATTAGCATGGTCCTTCACCGCTTGATCGTTCGGGTAACAGAAAACTTTGAGAAACTTGTCAATAATCCAGTGCCAGAGCCTTCCTCTGCCATGCACGCTGTCATGAGAGTCCGCACTACCAGTACTGACGGCGAGGGTGGGCAAGGCGATATAGTCGGTTGGTATGCCCGCCTTCTAGACAACGTCCGTGTCCGATATCGACGGTTGCGAAACTTCACAAAGTAACCTTTCTCTTCGGGAGTCAAAGAGGGTGCACTAACTCTTGACGAAATAGGGTCATGACGGGTCGGTTCAGCAACTCGGCGGAGTACAGCATAGAAGACGTTCAACTTGAGTCCTTCATCAACCATCTCGTGATGACTGGGCATTTCCTTCTCTTCTCCGAACAGTACCAAGAAGAAGGGACGTTTATCATCGCTGATCCCACTCTTCTCGACCGCCGCGAAGGCGCCGTCGTGATCATCCAGAGAGCATTCCACGTCCAGCGATTGTCCTGCCACGCAGTATTCTCTAACCACGTCCCTACCCTGCATGAAGATGACATGCTGCCTTCCTATATCTTAATATTCCGACCTGCAAAACCCTTCATCTGGCATGGAACCGTGGCCGACGGGAGCGACATACCGCATATCGACCTTGACATCAAAGATTTGAGGATACGGCTAGTCGCCGATGGGGGCCATTCCCGCTTGTCCAAAGCAAAGAAACGGTTCACAGAATGTTTCTCGGATTCGCCAGAGAGCAGCCTGGATGAGCCACCTGGTGAATGTGACGATGGAGGATTATATGAGGAGGGTGTAGGGCGGACGGGTAGGATGGGGGCGATCTTGTGTGTCATCGAACAGCAGGCGCATATCCCCTTGGTCAATCGGGAAGTGCGAAAGGTCGTTAAAGCAACGAACCGTCTAGCCAGTGTCATCATGGGTTCAGCGGATGCCGTCAAGGCATCTGTCAAGGGCATGCCACAGTATCAAGAACTCCTCGAGTCGTGGTTCCTCTTTGCTTCGGAGAATGCGCACCAAGTCAACCGGCATCTCGATCACGCTTCAAGGCTCAAGTTCAACCGGTCGCTCACGCAACTCGGCATCTCATGGGTATCGTTTATCTGCGACGACTGCGATGCAACGGACAGGAAGACGTTCCGTTGGGCTGTCAATGCACTCGAATTTGCGCGGAAGAGAGTAGGGACACACGTCATTCTTCATTTACCTGGAGAGGAGTTTGCGTTGCTGAGGAAGAAGGTCGCTATGTGCATGAGTTTGCTCATTCGGCATTTCGACATCCTTGGTGCGAGATCAACTCTCGAGGCCAAGCGTGAACGTGAGAGACAGGAGGAGATTCGACGGCAGCAGGCGCTCGAAGCCAAGCTCCAGACCGAAGATGACGCGTACTTACGGCTTATGGCGCTTGAAGACGAAGATACAGCGGCCCAAACGTCTGGGTACATTGCAAGTGCTTGTGTGCGGAGTGTACGGATGTACCGGGATCGATTGTCGCAAGAGCTACAGGAGGTGGACGGAACCCGTAGTGGGCTTGAAGCGCAGGAGAAGCTCGTTGGGAGAGTGTTGGATGACAACCTCCCTGAAGATCGCAGTCTATTCCTACTTGCCTCCTCCCATTCGAACGTATCGATACGATGGCAGCAAGGAAAGTTCATTGGCGGCGGGGCTTTCGGGTCCGTCTATCTTGCGTCCAATATGGACACTGGCGCTCTGATGGCGGTCAAGGAGATTCGATTTCAGGATGTTTTGGGTGTGCTGCCCAATTTATTCAAGCAGATTAAGGACGAGCTCAATGTCATGGAGGTGCTCCGACACCCCAACATCGTCGAGTACTACGGTATCGAGGTGCATCGAGATCGCGTGTATATTTTCGAGGAATACTGTGGAGGAGGCAGCTTGGCGGCGTTGTTGGAACTGGGAAGGATTGAAGATGAGACGGTAATCCAGCTGTACGCGTTGCAGATGTTGGAGGGCCTCAATTACCTTCACATCAAGGGTATCATACATCGTGACATCAAGCCTGACAGTAAGTCGTTCTCACGCAGATTTGTGTCCCTGTTGACCTTCTTTCAGACATTCTCTTGGATCACAAGGGTGTCATAAAGTTCGTGGATTTCGGAGCCGCCAAGATCCTCGCTCGAAACCGCACCATGAATCGGTCTCGAATCGGGGGTGCAACAATGAACAGCCCCATAGGGAATAGCCTGACTGGGACACCAATGTACATGTCTCCTGAGGTGATCAAGAATGACAAGCCGGGGCGACATGGTGCAATGGATATATGGTCTATGGGTTGTGTCTTGCTCGAAGCCGCTACCGGCCACAAACCTTGGAGCAACCTTGATAACGAATGGTCTGTGCTATCCAAGCCTGTTCCTATACTTTCATCTGAGATCATTTTCACAGGGCCATCATGTTCCATATCGGAGTCGCAACCAAGCACCCACCTCTTCCAGAACCGGGGCAGCTTAGCCCACTCGGCGTTGCTTTTATCAGGGACTGCCTGAATATCGACGCTTACAAGCGACCGACTGCTGCCGAGCTATTGATTCACGCATGGGTCCTGCAAATCAAGAGCAAGCTCAGGGAAGAAGAAACACTTCCCAGCGAACATGTGTTCAACGGCGATTTCCACGACTCGCTTGTGGTTCAGCAGGCGGCAAACCTCAGTGCTGCCGAAGTTGACGCTTTGAGTGACTCTCCTCCCTTACACGGTGATCTGACCCCCATCAGTGGTACACCAACACCAACTTTTGATGCCATTTAAGTCCCCCTTCACACTTGTGTTTATATCTTGGCTTTCGTTTATTCCTTCTCGGAGAATGCGTCATTTCGAGCCCTTCCAGTTTCTTTTTAATACTTGACATTTGCCGTGGTTTTTTGTTGTCCGTGTTGTACGTCCTGCATCCTCCTGCACATTGTATTGCTATTTCAAAAGCTATACCCACTACATTCCACCGATAACTGCAATGGGGATCAAGATCCAATGGGACATGGTCTCCAACTCGACGGATCTACTCCACGCCAACCTCTGATGAACGTGGGGGTAGTGAGATCCTCTGACTTGACAGCTTTACTTCCGACTGTGAACCGCAGCTCCTGGGTCCTGGCCTGCATCGCTTCCAACGAGCCCTCAGTCCAAACCCCCTTTGATGGCTGGTCGAAGGTTTGAGTGCACTTGGTCAACAAGATAAACGAGACCTACATTGGAGTTATTGCAGGAAATAGCCAGAATAGTGTCAACCCGGGATCGCAGAGAGGGTTTGCCCTCTGTCAATTTGTTCAACAATTTGTTCACCTCATCCCTGGAAAACTTTCAGACAATTCTACATTGTTTGGAGTGCAACTTCCTACTTTGGTCGCCATACTCTAAGTAAAAGCTGCTCGACCATTGCTGTAGAATCGCATTCCGGAAATTGCGCCCAGTTGGTAGACACCCAGAGGAGCCATCCAGCAAGACAAAAGAAACGCCCTGTAGGTCGACTATTTTCTGCACCTTTGTCTTCACTAAGGGTTAACTCGTCAATGAGGGTGCGGACGAGGACGCTTGAGAAAGAGGGATGTAGAGTTTGTATTTGTTGCAGAAATGGTTGCCAGAATCCCCTGGTTGGGATATCCACGGATATAGGGTGCTTTCTATCCGTGGATAGAGTCAGAATCTTGTAAATACGGACTGATTGAGGGCATACTTTCTAGAAACAGGGACTAGACCCTCCGGCCCGGCCAACGCAACTGAGAGATACTCCAGTGCAACTAGTTCGGATGATTGAGGGTCTCCATTCAGCGCGTGCCAGTGATTCGCCTTGACGGTTGCGATCCATGATTCGACTGCCTTCATCCTCTGTGTGATTTGTGGGGCAAGCTGTCGAGCCAAGGAAGAGTCCTTCTCTAGAGATTTAGCGACTCTTTTGTATTCTTTGAGGAGGGGCTCCAGTGAAGGTGGTTCAATCGGGTTGTCCATGACAGAAACGGAGGATTGGGACAGGGTGGGGAGAAAATAATGATTCAACAACCAAGTAAGTGCCTAAGAGTGAGATTCACGCATCATTGTCTATTCTATGCGCATCGATTCGCTTGCTGCTTTGACTCACTTTACGCGCCGCTTGTCGAAGAGCTACAAGTGACGGTAATTCCTCGTGAGTCGCTGCATGCCGGAGTTCCACAAGATACAGGGGTATGCCGATCTGAGTGGCTATTGCGGCAATGGAACGAGCATGGGGTCCGGATTGTAGTGGGTCTACTAGACCGTTTATAAACCGTACAATCGCGAGTGCATATGCACTCCGTCTGGAAAGCGACGAAGTGGGTTGTTCCGCATCTACTTGAATTGCCACGAGCAGGGACAAGGTTGCTTCGAGTGCAAACGGCAAGGACCCTGTAAATTTCCAGCCGGACAATCGATTGATCGCCCGCTCCCAGTCCTCGTCGTTGTAAATGTAGCCACAGAGCTGCTCGAGTTGCGACAGTGAAGTCCAGGGTACGCGCTGGGGAAGCCGCATTTTCACTCGAGAGGAAGTTGAATGGAGAGAATGGAGAGAATGGACGGTGAATTGACAAGTCATCCAAACCAACTGCGACGCGTTTTACGTATCTAATCCTGAAAATACTACGACTTGGTGTGGATGCACGTATTTATTCAGTGACATCCACCCTCTGACTCGTTTCTTACACCAACACCACCAACGTCCAACGGCGGTGAACCACCCTGGCCTAAGCGAATCGTCGTCCGCTGGTTTCAACGAGATCACAGCATATATCTAGTTACTTTCGTCTAGGGTACGGTCGCATTCCAACGCGCGATCTGTTTGGCTCTTAACTTTGCTCCATTCAAACGGCAACGCACTCCCACGTACGTACGCTCGATTCTTTTCATGGGGCGATATTTCTCAATGCATATCTCAAAACCAGGCGAAAATGAACCGCGGCATTACAGGATCGAGAAGGCGTGCAGCGGAAGAGGATGTGGATCGCCCACCTTTCCTCTCCGAGAGGAAGCGATACGATGATCCACCCAGTCGTATGCGTGACCACATTGATTTCGGGGAAGGACCCTCGATGATCGGCAGTCAAAATATGGACACCTCAAGCCAGCCCGATCCGTTATCCAGCATCATTTTCGAGGAAGGGGACCTTGTACTACCATTCGAAACACCTTGGAATGGCCGCGATTCTGGGAAACCCGTTCGATACCTGCGCGACTATCGCATTCTCGAGTTGAAATCACCAGAGGACTTTTGCATGAGCTCCATTCAACACACATCACTTGAGTTTGAGGAGCAGGAGGAGCTCCCTCACTTTTTGGGGT
>Ga0307515_10020677_pt1 | contig 11725 bp, 10 predicted proteins | sample 17_EM_MG_FD_194513 | JGI IMG/M metagenome (GOLD analysis project Ga0307515, IMG submission 194513) | Populus trichocarpa ectomycorrhiza microbial communities from riparian zone in the Pacific Northwest, United States - 17_EM | ecosystem: Host-associated > Plants > Roots > Unclassified | place...
GGTTCATGGCGATCCGCAACTATGTCTTCTCGTTGACGACGATCCTGTCGGTCGTCAGCATGCTGTTGTTCGGTGCACTCGGCATCAATCTCGGCATCGATTTTTCCGGCGGCTCGGTGATCGAACTGAAGGCGCGCGAGGGCAATGCGGATATCGAGGATATTCGTGGGCGGCTGTACGAACTCAACATCGGCGATATCACGGTGAAGCCTTTCGGTTCGCCACAGGATGTCGTGGTGCGCGTTCATTCGCGCGATGGCGGTGAGAATGCCGAGCAGACATCTGTGATCATGATCCGCGGCGAGCTCGAGGATGCCTACGAGTTCCGCCGGGTCGAAGTCGTCGGACCTTCGGTCTCCGGCGACCTCACGACGGCGGCAACCATTGGCGTGCTTGCCTCGCTTCTGGCGATCCTGATCTACATCTGGGTGCGGTTCGAATGGCAGTTTGCCGCAGGCGCCATCGTTGCCACGCTGCATGACGTGCTTCTGACCATCGGCCTTTTCGTGGTCACCGGCATGGAGTTCAACCTGACGAGCATCGCAGCGCTTCTGACCATCGTCGGCTATTCGCTGAACGACACGGTGGTCGTCTACGACCGTGTCCGCGAAAATCTCAGGCGCTATCCGCGCATGCCCCTGCCGATCCTGATCGACACCTCGATCAACCAGACACTATCGCGAACAGTCCTGACCGGCGCGACGACCATGCTGGCGCTGGCAGCACTTTGCATCTTCGGCGGCGAGGCCATCCAGGCGTTTGCTTTCGTCATGCTGTTCGGTGTCGCGGTCGGTACGTTCTCCTCCATCTACGTCGCGGGCCCTGTTCTCATCCTTTTCAAGCTGAGGCATGGCGCACCGGGCGGCGATGCCGAAAAAACCGGCGGAGCCGACATGCACCCGGTCAAGGGAGCGCAATAGCCGTGCGCAAACCCACAGAAATCCGCCAGGCGCATTTTCCGGGCCGGGCGCCGATCGACAGCTATGGCAATGGCGGCTTCCGCTTCGCCGACATGTCGCATCGCGGTTCGCTGCTGATGCTGCCTTCGGGCATCTACGGCTGGGACATGGTGGAAGGCGATCCATTGACCGCGGACTATTTCCAGCGGGTTTTCGAGGAAGCCGAGGGGATCGAGGTGATCCTTGTCGGAACGGGCAAGGATATAAGGCCCTTGCCTGCCGCCCTGAAGGCCAAATTCAAGGAATATGCGATCTCTTCCGATCCGATGAGTACGGGCGCCGCCATTCGCACCTACAACATCATGCTTGCAGAATCCCGCGCCGTGGCTGCGGCCCTCATTGCTGTCTGAACGATGAACAATCCTGACATTTCAACCGCCACTCCCAAGCCGGTCTACGACGTCAGCCTGGCTGCCTTGCGCGACAGCGATCGCGATCGTTATCTTGCCTGTCTGCTGTCGCCGCAGGACAAGCGCGGTCCGCTGTCGGCGCTCTATGCCTTCCACGCGGAAATCGCCCGTGTGCGCGATCTGGTGCGCGAGCCGCTGCCCGGCGAAATCCGCCTGCAGTGGTGGCGCGACGTGCTCGGCGACCCAAGCGGTGCGGGCGGCGAGGGGCATCCGCTGGCGGAGGCGCTGCTTGCCTGCATCAAGAGCCATGAATTGCCGGTCGCCGTGCTTCAGGACATGATCGACGCGCGTATCTTCGATCTCTACGACGACCCGATGGAAAGCCGCTCCTCGCTTGAAGGTTATGCCGGCGAGACGGCATCGGCTCTCATCCAGCTCGCAAGCCTGATTCTCGATCCCGCGCATGCGCAGCAATCGGCGTCCGCTGCCGGTCATGCGGGCGTGGCCCAGACGATTGCCGGTCTGCTGTTGCTCTTGCCGCTTCATCGCCGGCGCGGGCAGGTTTATTTCCCGGCTGAACTCCTGGCCGCGACCGGGCTTGACCGGGACGGCTTTCTGTCTGGAGAGGACAAGCAGGCGGTTGGCCTGGCGATCCGGGCGTTCGCCGGTCTCGGCCGCGATCATCTTGCCAAAGCGCGCGCGGCATCGGGCGCGATTTCTGCCGGGAACCGCCATGCCTTCATCACACTGGCCCTGGTGGAGCCCGTTTTCGACCGTGCCGAGCGGGTCGGGTCTAAACTCTTCGAGCACTCGATCGTGCCGTCGCAATGGCGCCGGCAATGGTGGATGTGGAGAGCCGCCCGCAGCGGCAGATGGTAAAACGCTGGCGGCATTTTTTATATTCATAAATGCTGTTTTGTGAAACCTACGGCACATTGGCGCAAGTTTCGCCTTCTAGGGTCGCGCTCGTGTTATTGTCATAAACGGCGCAAAAAGGGAGTCGGCGTCATGGGCTGGCCGATCGTCATCATTTGCATTCTGCTCGCAAGTCTTTTCTATCTGCGGATGAAGGCGCGTGCCGAAAAAGACCGGCGGGAGCCCGATACCGGGGTCGCGATTCTCGATTTTGGACGCGCCTTTCCCGAAGAGGCGATCAGGGCCATTCATGCGACGGCGGATGAGAAAGCCTATTTCGTTCGCCTTCATGACGGCAAGGCCGGTTTCATGGCGGCACACGGGACGCATTTCGTCTGCCACCTCATCGAGGCCGGCAAAGTCAATGTCAGCAATGCTGAGAGCGGACGCGGTCTCAAGGTGCATTTTACCGATTTCTCGTATCTCGACGGCGTCTACGAATTTCTGAGTGCCGAGATAGCAGCCGAGGTTTCCCTCTGGCTGCTCGGCAGCTTCAATCCGCAGTCTGACTTCAAGGCTGTCCCGGCGGGTTAGGCGCCCTTCAGCCACGCCGCGCAGTCGTCAAGCGCACGCGCGGCGACGAGCTGCTTCTTCATCACCGTCTTGTCCTTGCCCCGGAAGCGCTTGACGCCTTCCGGTTTGATGATCGCACCTGGCTCAAGCAGTGGGAACAGGCCGAAATTGATGTTCATCGGCTGAAACGAGCGCTTGCCGGGCTCGTCGTCCGAAACGATATGGCCGCCGGTGATATGATTGAGCAGCGAGCCGAACGCCGTGGTTTCCGGCGGCAATGGCAGCGGCTGCCCTTTTCGCTCAGCGGCTGCGAAACGCCCGGCCAGTAGGCCGATGCTGGCGCTTTCGACATAACCTTCGCAACCGGTGATCTGGCCGGCGAAGCGCAGACCCGGTCGCGATTTCAGCGTCAGCGAGTTGTCTAGCAGTACCGGTGAATTGATGTAGGTATTGCGGTGCAGGCCGCCGAGGCGGGCGAATTCTGCCTTCTCAAGCCCGGGAATCATCCGGATGACGTCAGCCTGCGCTCCATATTTCAGCTTCGTTTGGAAACCGACCATGTTGTAGAGCGTGCCAAGCGCATTGTCCTGGCGCAGCTGCACGACGGCATAGGCCTTGACCGTCGGATTGTGGGCGTTGGTCAGGCCCATCGGTTTCATCGGGCCGTGGCGCAGCGTTTCGCGCCCGCGTTCCGCCATCACCTCTATCGGCAGGCAGCCGTCGAAATAGGGCGTGCCCTCCCATTCCTTGAAGCCGGTCTTGTCGCCGGCAATCAGCGCGTCGACGAAGGCATTGTACTGCGCCTCATCCATCGGGCAGTTGATATAGTCCTTGCCCGTTCCGCCCGGCCCGACCTTGTCGTAGCGCGACTGGAACCAGCAGATGTCCATATCGATGCTCTCGGTATGGATGATCGGGGCGATGGCATCGAAGAAGGCCAGCGCATCGGCGCCCGTTTCGGCCTGGATGGCGCTTGCAAGCGAGGGCGCGGTCAATGGCCCGGTGGCGATGATGGCGAGATCCCAGTCCTTCGGCGGCAGGCCGGACACTTCCTCGCGCACGACGGTAATCAGCGGATGGCTGTCGATCGCCGCGGTCACGGCTTCCGAGAAGCCCTCGCGGTCGACCGCGAGCGCGCCACCGGCCGGAACCTGATTCTTGTCGGCGCAGGACATGATCAGCGAACCGGCAAGCCGCATCTCGGCGTGGAGTACGCCGACGGCATTGCTGGTGGCATCATCCGAGCGGAAAGAGTTCGAGCAGACCAGTTCGGCAAGGCCGTCGGTCTTGTGGGCATCCGTGCCGCGCACGCCGCGCATTTCATGAAGAATGACCGGGATGCCCGATTCGGCGATCTGCCAGGCGGCTTCCGAGCCGGCGAGGCCACCGCCGATGACGTGGATAGGAGAATGGGAAGATTTGTCTGTCATGCGCCGTTTATTAGAGCAAGGCGGGCTGGAAGGAAACCGGTTCCGTGCGGCTTATATGTTTGCAAAACCCCAGAATCAAAAACGGCACCCTGTGGTGCCGTTTTTAGTCCCTCGACATTCCCGGTCCGGTCAACAGACTGGTCCGATTAACGGAAGGAACGCGAAGCGATGTTGCGGATGTCAAAGCGGGTGATGCCGATGTCCGTCAGAGCGTGGTTGGACAGGTTGCCGAGTTCGGCAACGGTGCGGCGATAGTTGATCCAGCTTTTTGCGATACGAATCGGGTTCATGATCTTTTCCTCAAGAAACAAATGAGCAGTGCAGTGATTTGCCTGCTTCGTTGGGATCTTTATATGCCTTGCGCGGGAAAAGATGGAGTGCAAAGAAAATGCATCTGCTATGCGTTTGTGCAATGCGATGCTGTTTCTCTGAGCAATAAGTTCTCATGATGAAAAACGAGCCATAGGTTAACGGGGCGGCAGGAACGGCTCTGTCCGTGTTAACTGTTTGTTTTTCAGAGGTGTTTTTTTGCCAGAAGCCGCGATGTTGTCTGACTGCACAGCGACCGGCTTGCGGCGAAGCGTTCACAATTTCGCTGCGAAGAAAATGGGCATTTCACAATGCAGTGCTGCCCAACCGAAATGCCTGGGAATCGTGGCTGGCGACGACTTTGTCGGGCGAATGTCACCGAAAAGTTTGAACGAAAAAAAACGCCCGCCGGACTAAACCGGAGGGCGTTTGGCAGCTGCGCATCAGGCCGAAGGAAACCGGCCGGCTGCGAGAATTACTTGACTGCCTGACGGGCAACGTACTGGATGTCGCCACGGCCGATGCCGAGGTCGTTCAGTTCGCGGTCGCTCATGCGGCCGAGTTCGTTGCAGGTCTGACGGTACTTGCGCCAATTGTTGAACGAGCGAGCGATGTTCATGATGCTGGTCCTTTCTAGGGTTTGCCAGCACCGTTTGCTGGCCCTCATCTGATGGTTGGAATATACGCCGTCGCCCTTTGAAATTACAGAGACAATGCTGCATCGCACCCATGCGATTCTTGCAATCCTCGATGCCGCGCTGGTCAGGGTTTGACCAAATTCTGTGCGAGCGCGGGAACGCTAAAAGACAATGTGCTGATAGTTGGAAAGAGGTTTGAACAAAAAACAACGCCCGTCGGGGGAGGAGGTCCGACGGGCGTTGCTTGTTCTGATCGACAACTGGGAGGAGGAGTGTTGCCGATCCCATCGAGGCGCGCTGGGAGGAGGAGTGCGCTGCCCCGAAGTTGTCCCCAAGATAAATCCGCCAAACGCAAATGGGTAGAGCCAATGAGGAATGGCACCTATGTTGATGGTGCATGGCTGGCTCATTGTTGCGGCACGCAGATGGTTAGAATTTCATCACTTGCGTGGTTGGCGTGCAGTAAGTCACGGAAATATATTGATTTTTGGATGTCCTGAAACGAATAACGCCCGCTGGGGGAGGAGATCCAGCGGGCGTCATTTATGGTGATAGGCAACTGGGAGGAGGAATGTTGCCCATCGGATCGAAGCGGCGCTGGGAGGAGGAGTGCGCCACTCCGAATTCTACGAAGCGAACCTTTCGGCCCGCTGACCTTTTCCACTTCTGAGCGGAAGCGGCTGGTCTTGCCGCTGACGGCCCCGATCGCTTGCGCTGATCTCGTCCCGTCTTCTTGATGCGAATATAGGTCGAAAGTCGTGATTTGTGCAGTGCAATATCATCATGGATGATATGCAAATTCCGCATGAGCCTTCTCGGTCGTCCTATGTCTCTCCGGAGATCAGATATTCGCACGAAAGTCTTCACATCCCGTTAACGATAATTGCGCTCCTGACGCGACATTGCATTCGCATCGCGCCGCGTTGCTCGTCTAGGAATTGCCGGTGCCTATGATATGTGTTGCGCACCACGCGCATGCAAGGAGGTCGGTTGATGTACCGGGGGCGGATCGAGAAGGACTTCAACACCTGGGTTTCCAAGGGCATGCTCGACGGTGGAGCGGCAAAGGCAATGCTGGCGGAATATGATGCCCGCGAAACCGTCTTCAGCGCGGGCAGGGTTCTGCTGGTGCTGGCGGCGGTGCTGCTATCGGCCGCCATCCTGCTGCTGGTGGCAGCCAACTGGGAAGCCATTCCTCGCCTCTTGCGTGTCGGCGGTATCGTTGGCCTGATCTGGGTGTTTTATCTGTCCGCCGCTTTCTGCCTCGGCCGTGGCTTCAGGGGAATGGGCACAGCACTGCTTGTTCTGGCCACCATGACTTTCGGCGGCGCTATCGCGCTGGTGGGACAGATGTACCATCTGTCGGGGGATGCGGCCGATGCGCTGCTGGTCTGGTTCGCGGCGTCCTGTGTGGCAGCGGTGGCTTTCCGGTCCGCGGCCCTGTCGGTTTTGTGCGGTTTCCTGGCATGGGCCGTTTTCGGCCAATTGGTGATCGATAACGATGCCACCTTCGAAGGCAATGGCTACATCTATCTTATCCCGCTCGTGATCGTGATCGTCATCGCTCTGGTGCGCTATACGAATGCCGGCATGGCCCGTCACCTTGCCTACCTGCTCGCTTTGGCGTGGCTCGGCTGGCTCTATATTGATTTGCCGGAAGTGTGGCTTGCATCTCTTTTGTTCGGACTGGGACTTCTGGCATTCCTGATCGTCAGTCTGCCCTTCTCGCCACTTTACCGTTTCGCCCGCGATGCAGGCGCGGCACCAGCTTTCTATAGCTTCGCGCTTGCCGTGATGGGGTTGGCCGCGCTGCATACTGAAGTGGACGGCCTTGGGCAGGAGATCGCGATCGGGGCAACGACACTCGCGGTGGCTCTCGGCGGCATTGCCATCACCGGCCGTTTGAATGGCGCCGTCCGCTTTCTGGGTTACGCAGTCTTTGCGGCCGAAACCCTCTATCTTGCCTCCGAGACGCTGGGCAGCATCCTCGGCACATCCGGATTCTTTCTGATTTCCGGTGTGGTGGTCGCCTTGATCGCCTGGCTGGTGATCCGATTGGAAAAGCGGCTTTCAGCGAAAACCGCTGTGGAGGGAATGTGACATGAGCGCGAACCCGATCATTCGCCCACTGTTCGCAGCCATACTGGTCGCCGTGCTGCAAACCGCCTTCCTCGGCTACATGATCGAAAGTCGCGCTTCGATCCTGCGCAACGGCGTCGATGTGGTGCTGAAGACCGTGCCGGTCGATCCGCGCGATCTCCTGCGCGGCGACTATGTCATCCTTGCCTACGACATTTCGACGATTCCGGCGGACAAGCTGACCGGCGGTTTTCCCACTGAGGCGACCGATGCGCAGCTCTCGGTGCGTCTGGAAAAGCAGCCGGACGGATTCTCGGGTGTTACTGAAGCGTCCTTTGGTACGCTTGCGCCGAAAGACGGCAGCGTCATTGCCCGCAGCACGCCCTTCTATTTCTACCCGACGCCGGACAGCCCGTCATCCTCGCTGAATGTCGAATACGGCATAGAGCGATATTATGTGCCGGAAGGCGAGGGGAAGGTACTCGAGGAAGCGCGCAATGCCAGTGCGCTGTCGGTAACGGCCGGGGTCGATGATTCCGGCGCGATGCAGATACGGTCGATCGCGATCGACGGCAAACCGCTCTATGAAGAGCCGCTTTACTGATAGCATTCAGCACCGCTTGTCCGCCAAGTGACAAGAACACGACAAAGCCCGCATTTTTCCTTTGATCCATTGGAAACGGGTGATATAGAGACGCCGCGCTCGGGAACGCCCTGAACCCGGTGCGGGCTTGTCAAAGGCGTTGTCGCCGTGACTATTCCGCGCCGATGTGAGCAGGCGCTGCGGTTTTCTGAACGCGGGTATGGTGAAATTGGTAGACACGCCAGATTTAGGTTCTGGTGCCGCAAGGCGTGGGAGTTCAAGTCTCTCTACCCGCACCAGAATGAAGGACGTCCAGGGCTTGTCCTTGGCGTCGATCGAGAGGACGGCGCCATTTTGCTTGCAAAACGGTGACTGATTTGCGTAAAGCCACTCCCGGCAAATGGATCGGCTCAAGTGCTCGTGTACAAGAACACCGACAGAGCCCTGTCAACGTGAAATGAAGGTTTGAACATGCAGGTTATCGAAACGCTCGCTGAAGGGCTGAAGCGCGAACTCAAGGTCGTTATCCCGGCCAAGGACATGGAAGCTCGGATGAACGAGCGTCTGGCCGAAACCAAGGACAAGGTCCGCATCAACGGCTTCCGTCCCGGCAAGGTGCCTTTCGCTCATCTGAAGAAGATGTACGGCAAGTCGATCATGGCCGAACTCGTCAACGAACTGGTCCGCGAAAAGCCGACCGAGATCCTGTCGGAGCGCGGCGAAAAGTCGGCGACCCAGCCGGAAATCGCGATGACCGAGAACGAAGCCGAAGCGGACAAGATTCTCAGCGCCGAAGCCGATTTCGAATTCACGCTTGCCTATGAAATCATCCCGGCGATCGAGCTCAAGGATATCAGCGGCATCAAGGTGACGCGCGAAGTCGTCGATATCGACGAAGCCGAAGTCACCGAGCAGATCCTCAAGATCGCTGAAAATGCCCGTACCTATGAGACCAAGAAGGGCAAGGCCGCCAACGGCGACCGCGTCACGATCGACTACCTCGGCAAGGTCGATGGCGAAGCCTTCGACGGCGGCAAGGACGAAGATGCTGAGCTGGTTCTCGGCTCCAACCGTTTCATCCCCGGCTTCGAAGAGCAGCTCGTCGGCCTCAAGGCTGGCGACGAAAAGGTCATCAACGTCACCTTCCCGGCTGAGTATCCGGCTGCCAACCTTGCCGGCAAGGAAGCCACCTTCGACATCACCGTCAAGGATGTTGCCGCTGCTGCCGCCATCGAAATCAACGACGACCTCGCCACCAAGCTTGGCCTCGAATCGGCTGACAAGCTGAAGGAAGTCGTTCGCGGCCAGATCGAAAGCCAGTACGGCTCGATGACCCGCCAGAAGGTCAAGCGTCAGATCCTCGACCAGCTCGATGAACTCTACCAGTTCGACACCCCGTCGCGTCTCGTCGATGCCGAGTTCGAAAACATTTGGCGCCAGATCAACACCGACCTCGAGCAGGCCGGCAAGACCTTCGCCGACGAAGATACGACGGAAGAAGAAGCCCGCGGCGAATACCGCAAGCTGGCTGAACGCCGCGTCCGCCTTGGTCTCGTTCTCTCGGAAATCGGCGAAAAGGCCGGCGTTACGGTGAGCGACGAAGAAATGCAGCGTTCTCTGTTCGAACAGCTGCGTCAGTTCCCGGGCCAGGAAAAGCAGATTATCGACTATTTCCAGAAGACCCCTGGTGCCGCCGCTTCGCTGCGCGCGCCGATCTTCGAAGAAAAGGTTGTCGATCATCTCCTGTCCGAAGTGAAGGTCACCGACAAGACCGTCAGCAAGGAAGAACTGCTGGCTGACGACGAGGACGACGCTTCGGAAACGAAGAAGGCCGCTCCGAAGAAGAAGGTCGCTGCCAAGGCTGACGCTGCGGAAGGCGAAGAAGCCGCCGCACCGAAGAAGAAGGCTCCGTCCAAGAAGAAGGCCGCTGACGACAGCGCTGAATAAGGTCTGCGGTTTTCGAAAGAATTTGGAGAAGCCGTCCCGCAAGGGGCGGCTTTTTCGTTACCTGCGAAATGGCTGTCCGCATGTATTCTTTGAGAAATAAGACATAGAAAAACCCGCGCCGGCAAATGCCGAGGCAGGCTTTCTTTTCGACGAAACGAGACGATCGGGAAATTCGGCCTTTGCTCGTCACGCTTTTGGCGTGATCTCTCCCATCCGGTTGCCAGCGTCGAGGCCCGCGATCTTGTAGGCTTCGGCCAGCGTCGGGTAATTGAAGGTGTTCTCGACGAAATATTCAACGGTACCCTTCAGGTTCAGCACGGCCTGGCCGATATGGACGAGTTCGGTGGCACCTTCGCCGACGATATGGACGCCGAGCAGCCGCCGCGTCTTCAAAGAGAAGATCAGCTTCAGCAGGCCGGAATCGAGCCCCATGATGTGCCCGCGCGACGTCTCCCGGAAGCGGGCAATGCCGCACTCGTAAGGGATGCCACGCTCCTTGACCTCTTCCTCCGTCAGGCCGCAGGTCGAGATTTCCGGTACGGCATAGATGCCATAGGGGAAAAATTTCGGCGGCTCCTTGGCGATGGCGCCGACCGCGACACGCGCCGCGATGCGGCCCTGTTCCATCGAGGTGGAGGCAAGGCTCGGGAAACCGACCACGTCGCCGGCTGCGTAGATGTTCGGAACCGTGGTTTGGAATGTTTCCGGATTGACGCTGAGCCGCCCGCGGCTGTCGGCTTCAAGGCCGGCTGCCGCCAGATTGAGCGAATCCGTTGCACCCATGCGGCCCGCGGCAAACAGAACCATTTCGCAGCTGATCACACGGCCGCTGTCGAGCGTGATCGCACATTTTCCATCTGGCGTCCGCTCCACCTTGTCGGCCTTTTGCCCCAGATGCAGCTTCATGTTGCGGTCGCGCAGCTGATAGGTGAAGTCCTCGACGATTTCCTTGTCGATGAAGTCGAGCATGGTCGACTTCGGATCGATCAGAGTGACCTGCGTATCCAGCGCGCTGAAGATGGTCGCATACTCGATGCCGATGACCCCGGCACCGATCACCGCCAGGGAGCGCGGCAGATCCTCGATCTCCAGCAGTTCGTCGCTATCGAGCACCGTCTTTCCGTCGAACGGAATGTAATCCGGACGGAAGGGTTTCGTGCCGACGGCCAGCAGGATGCTGGTCGCGGAAACCTGGATGATTTCTCCATCTTCCTTGACGATCTGCATCGTTTGCGGGTCGATGAAGCTCGCCTTGCCACGAATATGCTGAACACGGTTGCGGGCGAACTGGTGTTCGAGCACTTCGACCTCGTGATCGAGGGTGATCAAAAGGCGTCGGCGTAGATCCTCGGCGCTGATTTCCTGTTTGACGCGATAGGCACGTCCATAAAACCCACGCTCGCGCCAGCCGGTCAGGTTCAGCGCGGTTTCGCGCAGGGTTTTGGAGGGGATGGTGCCGGTATGCACCGAGACGCCGCCAACCCGCTTTCCCTGTTCGATGACAAGAACCTTCTTGCCCAGTTTGGCGGCCTGAATAGCGCCCCTGCGCCCTGCGGGACCGCTACCGACAACCACGAGATCGTACTGGTTCATGACGCGTTTCCGATGATGGAGTGAGAATCATTGTGCGTTGCGGTAAATGTCGCTTGCAAGCGTCTATAACGTCAATCTTACAGTTTAATAAAGCCTTATGAACTGCCCCAGGGCTTGCGGATGCTTATTTTACGAAAAGCGATTATATTTAGCGGGAACGGCCAGCTGTTCGCCGGGGGCGCCAGTGCGCGGTCTGTCGGAAACGGATGGTCGAGACAGTACATTGCCGTGTGGAGAGACGTGGTTTTGCATTCGGGAGGTGATGATGGCTTTGCTGGAAACGGACGATAAACGGGACCCGGGTCTCTCCATGCCTTCGGAAAAAGAGAGTGCGGCGATACCGGAAAAGCCGCGCAGTCGTCCAGGCGTTATTGCCGCGGCCGTCTACGAACACGGCCAGCGCACCCAC
>Ga0307515_10020680_pt1 | contig 11723 bp, 13 predicted proteins | sample 17_EM_MG_FD_194513 | JGI IMG/M metagenome (GOLD analysis project Ga0307515, IMG submission 194513) | Populus trichocarpa ectomycorrhiza microbial communities from riparian zone in the Pacific Northwest, United States - 17_EM | ecosystem: Host-associated > Plants > Roots > Unclassified | place...
GTCTGATACACGGTCACGGCTGCAGGGGCTGATGCCTCCTGTATATATCTCGAGTCTTTCTCCTTCTCTCTTCTCTGTACCATAGAATACACGCACACGGTTCTCCCCAACTTCCATATCGTAACAATTGCCGGTCGCATTAGTCAAGTGATATCCCATGAAGCTAATTTAGAGCGAGATTTTTGATATTTGATATACTCATCAACTCCAGAGACATCCGAATAGCTTATAGCTTTTCGTCCATAACATTGGGACTTATTGGTGGGAAATGGAGGGCTAATTATCATAAATCTTGGTCATGTCAGCCCCACTAGAGCACAAATGCAACACATTTGCCTGACACTTAACAACACAGAATTGCCAAACACTGGCTGAGAATCTACATATTGAAGCTCCAGGTAGTTAACTCTCAATTGGTGCTACTCTAGGGGGGGTCTTAGTGGGTGGTTGTGGTGTAATAACAAAAGAGGCGCTGAGGATCCGAAAGTGGGCCCACCGAAGGGCCCGCTACCGGCAAAGGGATAAGAGGGGTGAATCCACTTGAGGACAATGGCGGCTTGCTTTATTCCCGGCAGTCATGCCATCGATCTCGTTGAAGGTTGGAGATGCTCCCGAAGTCTCGCATTCAGCCAGCTATTTGCATATTAGCGAGTGATTCTGCTGGGAAAGTGGTGTAGGATTCGGGAACGCACCCAGAGGCAGGCATGGCGAGCAAGGGGTTAGCAGTTTCGACGGGAGTGGTGAGAACTGATGCTGAAGAGTTTGCAATAGGAGTCATGAGGATTTGAGATGCCGAAGAGTTTTCAACGGAAGTCGCGAGAACTAGAGACGCCAGGGAGAGAACCGCTCCTAGCAAGATCCTAACCGGTTCCTTCCCTCATTAATTTACAACCATCACACCGCCAGTGAACATACCGCCAACGTCCATAACCGCGATTACGACAGCGGCTTGGGCCCTAAGAAACTCTCATTCGAGTGTCTCGCCAGGGGACGACATAAGTAGCATGACATCCTAACAATCTTGGTTTTCTTCCGATACTTGATCGGTAAACTCTGAAACTATAGTCCCCAAATATGTGGCGATGTGATTGAGGCCCAGACAATGGTGCGGAGAGACCTGAGTATCCAAATCCCATCTCTCCAATCGCAAAGATCGACCGACCGACCGTTCAAACGCCATGAAGACATCGATTGAAAGACTAAAGCTTGATATCAGAGCTTGCAATGTTTCTTTCTTTCAAACTTCTTCTATTTAGGATCTACTCTCTCATAGTTTGGGTGGTGCAGAAATAAGCAATTATTATGTTGTGCTTAGCTCTGGGATCATGTCACCTTCACCACACGGGGCCGAATACTGTTTCGCAATAGTTACCGCAAATCGATCGGCACAGGTTGAAATCCTTGATAAATCAGAAAATGGAATAAGCGCTGGGATGGGGGAAACTCTCTTACAAGAATTTGCAATTCCGTTTCCCTTTCTTTTATCCCGAGTAATCGCGGATTCTCTTTCGTGTACACTCAAGAGCATTGCCACTTTCACCACGCGAGTGCCCAATGCAATCAGCCTCGCAATGGTTTCCTCAAATTGATCAGCACTGGTTAAGATCCTTGATAAATTAGCAATGGAATAAACACCAACTTTGCGGAACTATCTTACAAGAAAGCCCAATTCCCATTCCATTTAGTCACCGCCTCTTCCTCTTCTTCTTCTTACCCTTTGGAGCCACCCTCTAATTCAGTTGTGAGGAGTGATTGAAGGAGAGCCAGGATAGATAGGGGGTTTTGACTGAAGAAGGCTAGAATAGATAGGGAGTTTTGTGTGATGAAGAGTGACCGGAAGAACCAGAGGGAGTGTTGAGTATCAAGAGTGGCTAACACTGAAAATCCTGAATAGATAGGCAACTTTGGCTGAAGAAGAGTTGGATAGATAGGCAGTTTTGGCTATTGAAAGGATTGCAATCAATGGTACCGACCGCTTTATCACTATTCCGACAATGCGACTTGCCCATTCGTCCACACCCATACGATCCCGCGATAGCACTAGAGTCTTCCCAATAGTCGCTCTTGGTATCGTACGCTTCAATACTCTTGGCATGTGACATTCTGAGCACCCTGCATTTTGCCACAAAGGTAACCATCGGGTCTTTACCATCTTTTTTCGGATACCATGATCTTGTTCTGGATTTGAATTGTCTTGTTCCGTACCGCCTTATCGCATAGCATAACAGCGGCAGAAAAATGTTTCTGAGAAACTGTTAATGGCAGGCGTAAGAGAGTAGATGGAGTACTTATGTACCAAAACCTAGAGGAATCGTTGAACGTTAATGCTGAGAGTGGCTGCGTTCGAACGTTGCAGTTCAGCGCTTGAGGGAATTTACTGTCGTTGTAGAATTGGCGAGAGGGAGAGGGAAGAGTGTGGTTATCGTTTCATCGCGTGATTGAACTCGAGAAACGTCAATTACTGGTGTGAACTCCTCCATCTGATCCCGAGGGATCAATGGAAACTAACGCGTCTCTTTTGGCCATGCGAACTCCCCCACAATTATCGAGATCAACGGAAACCACCGTATCTTGTCAAACTCTGCTTCGTCGTTGTCGGTTTATTGTCCCGACAAAAACTCGCCGACGAAACTAAGAGTTCGTTGCTTGGGAAGCTGAGGACTCCCTCCCATGTTTGCGCAGCACCAGATAGTACCGATGTAAGTGGTGTTGACGGCCTCATCTCCCATCACTTGTGGTGATTATCTTTTCAGAGGTCTTTTATGTTTGCCTTTAATCTCTTGGCTGCTCTTACAGTCCCTTTTCAGCCCCTTTCATTCTTGGGCCAGCCTAAACCGGGCCCTGGATCCGAACACGGTTGCGTTTTCATACCCACTGACGAGAATGAGGGTTATCCAACTAGGTTGCGGGTACTTGGGAAGAGAACGCTCTTCAAGGTTCGCACAACACCAAGTGCTGCCAATGCAAGCGACCGACGTAGTAGCAAAGGAGTTGACAGAGTATGCAGATAGCTGAGAAGTTCTCGGACGGTAGCTTCTTCTCCCATCACTCGGCGTGTGTATCTTTAAAACTGTTACAGGTGTACTTGTGCCGGAGACATGTCACAGGTCTGATACACGGTGCTGCTGCAGGGGCTGATGCCTCCTGTATATATCTCGAGTCTTTCTCCTTCTCTTTTCTCTGTACCATAGAATACACGCACACGGTTCTCCCCAACTTCCATATCGTAACACTGGGATGGTTCAGTCAGTCGAGTGATGTTAGATGCATTAGTGACCGCTAGTGCAGCAACAGCGCTGACTGTACTAACCAACAACGCTGTTCCGAGCAAGCGTGGACACATTGACGACTTCTTGGAGCATCTCTAGATAGATAGAGATAATTTCCGGGTGTCTCTTAGGGACGCGTTGCCCGAGACGATCTAATCAAGATCGAATATCTGGCAGTAAGTTTGGGGACCTTTATAATTTTGGGAGACAAGTTATTCGGAGCTGTAATGACTGCTCCACCGAGGTCAATTACGCCTTATAACACATGATGGACTTGTTGTCTTCCTTTCACATCACTTCTCCGTTTCTTGCACTAGAGCGCCTACTTTAAATATGCAGAACGGCCGTATCCTAATGACCTGCTGCTAATACGCATTTTATCTGACGAATAGTTGTTACTCCTTTCATTGTACTGAAATTTGACAATAGTTTTATAGATAGCTGCGGCTACCTCTGCTTCCTCCACCTCGGCAAGTACTCTCACCGTAGTACTTAGTGGATTCTTATTACTATCCCTACGTCAATTAAGATGACACCTCTCCTATCTCGCTACCCCTCCCTGATTCAATTCAGCATTGCGATCTGCATCATCTAATTCAGCAGAATATCAATTCTACAATGTACTCATTTGCATGCATTAGAATACTTGGGAGTACCACCAAAATAGTCGCTGCGAAAAGCAGAGTAGAGGAGTACGCGGTGTGCCTACCCCATCTTCTCAAAACCTCATCCCTATGTTCTCACTTACCACTCTAAACAAGTTCCGCAGTGTAAACTGTTTATAGTTGTGCAGCAGTCTCAAAGTCGTGGCCAACTTTGAAGTGGTAAGAGGTTTGTTAATTCCTCTCCTCGGTTAACCTTACCTGATAATAAGCCCTCCAATCCGTTGGGGCAGCTCAATGTACTTACACTAGAATGCTTCATGGTGCTGACCTATCAAGTAACTGTCTTATGCGAGTTGTAGTAAGTGACAGTTGTTGGATAGTTGTATAACGGGTGGTAGAAGCCACTATGTGATCATAGTGATACACTTTAATATATTAAAGTGTAACTACACATTGGCATACTCTAAAGTTCTGTTGAAATAGTATTATAGAGTACGTCAACACGTGCCCTTGGGTTAGATTTCGTTGTGGCCGTTAGCGCGTAAATTTCTCTATAGCTATGTGTCATCTTTTCTAGCGACAGGAGGCGGGGTACGAGACAACGTGCCATCTTAGAATTAGAAATACTAATATTCGCCCATTTCTACAGCACAATTGTACTGCACTATCGGCCGAGATCTGAGACAAAACAAGAAAGTTGCAATTTGGAGAAGTGGGACTGTTCTAATTTGTGCAGGGAAAAAGCTTTGAGATGCAAATGCCCGAATTCAATGCGGCTGAATGATAGGCGAACCATGGTCGAATCAAAATCTTGCTAACTAGATTGGAAGCGTTCTATGCGAACATACTGGTTCCTATTAGCGATTCTCCAACTCTAATAGGTCTAGATCACCCCACACCACCGAATACTTTAACCGTGGCTGCCTGAATTCATTGTTGATCGCCGATTCCAGAAATATTCAGTAAGGAGAGATATAGATATAGTATGAGCCTTCTTCACCTGTGGCAACTCAGTTCGTGCCGCAACTGAAGTTGTTCCATCTATAAATAAAGCTGGCGGAAATGTTTCCGCTACTGATGGTGATAAATACCGGCGGCATCATTTACTAAGATAGTTAAGCTCGTGAACCAGCCCCTCATTTTTCGTGTTCAGGGAGGGGCTGCAGATCAAGCTTACAGGAACCGTCCAACGTTCTTACAGTAATAGATCTTGCACTTATTTTAGTGCAATTATTGCGTAATATAGAATTCACCAAAATATAAACTGAGGCAGTGTTTCATAATTATTATTAGCCTACCACAGATATTGTAGGTATAGTTGTTCACTGCAAAGCGCCCACCCACAAAGGTTATAATCAATTGCATGCAAAACGACTTACTGGCTAAGGTCCAAGACGCATGATGAAACTGCGATTGGTGTGGTAGGATCACTCGTTACCATGTCCAATCATGGGAACCCAAGGCGAATCAGCCCTCTACATGCCCAGTTTTATCTTTACACACATGCGCGCATGGTGTGACACCACCCGTCTTGATTAGGTTGTTTTCTTTGCTGTGCCTTTTGACGGCTGAACTCTTGCCTAATCATGGGGTGCGGGTAGTTTTATAAACTCCAGGACTTGCCACTTCGTAGGCGGTGACACTTGGTTTGACTATTAGATAGCACATCAAAACGCAATCCGATGAATAAGCTACGACCGAGACCGAAAAGCTCTCCAGAAGGAAACAGTGGTTGGGCGAGATCTTTTAGACATTACCTCAGGATACCAACATCCCCTAATCCTGTCAACCCTGCAGGTTCAACGGACTTTACCACCCTCGCAGATTCAAGACTAGGAGAACAGCTCAATCTGTCCGGTTCAGCTGTAAGATGTCTACCTATTGCAACTATTGCATTGCTAATCATGAATAGGTTTCGCCGACGTCTCCTCCAAACTATGCCACCCAGACTCCGCTCAACTCCGCCGCAGCGCCTCATGGCGATACGAATAATGGGGTCGGTTTGGACCCTTCGTTAGTCGCTGCCTCTAATACTCCGCCCAATCAACCGCCCCTAGATGAAAGCCCAATGGGAGAAAGTGTCACTGCAAGTCATAAACCACAAAGCAATATAGACGAAGCACCGAACGACACACCTGACAGTGATTCTGATGACGAATTTCTGAGTGGATTCTCTGTAAATCCTCCTACGCTCGGTTTACATCCCATGATGCACGATAAACTGGTAGAGAGTTGCCGGGGATGCAGATCTATAGCCATCACCAATACCTGGTGGTGCAGCATTTGTGATATTACGGTGTGCGACACGTGTTGGGAAAAACAGCTTGCTCATTCCACCGATGATGGACGAGTTCCACATGCAAAATGCGAACCCGAGCTTCAAAAGTTAATAGAGCGATTGAAACCTGCTAGTTGCTCGGACAGCCGGAGACTCGGTGAATCTTCCTTTCAGTTCAACACCAGATGGTTTGGGGTTAGAATCATGTCGGAAACAGACGCCGCTTTGGAAATCACCAGTCGGTTAAACGATATTTCTATGTCGGTTCTTGACAACAAGTTTCCTTCTTTGATTAGTTTCGTTGGAGAAACTGGATCTGGAAAGAGTACTTTGATAAGTGCTCTTCTCGGGGTATTCACTTAATAACTATGAATTATGCTTCCATTTATGTACTAACGTATTGTAGTTCAACTGTCCTGGTGCAGAGTTCGGATTGGTTGAAGCGCCATCAATTGGAAGCTCAGCCGATTCAGATAGTCCTACAAGTAGCGATGTTCATTTATTCGCTGACCCTTCGACAGCTAATGATGAGCGACCACGGTTTTATGTTGATTGTGAAGGTATGGGAGGAGGGAATTGTCCTCCGCTCGCGGAGAGGATAGAGAGAAAGCGGGATATCGCATGTCTTCAAAGCCACAAGCTCCAGTGGTTGAGCCCCGAACATTGTTCAAGGTCCTGGATGGTAGAGAATCTATATCCTAGAGTGCTCTTTACGTTCTCCGATGTTGTCATATATGTCACTAAAAATTTCCGGTAAATTTCCTGAATCGATCAACCCCAGACATCAAATACTGACATCAATAGAACCTTGGAATCGGTTCTTTCAAGATTGATAAAATGGGCTGACACAGTTTTAGCAACAGCTGTTAATCAACCATTGCTCCCATATACCATTGTAGTGATCAATGACTTTGAGGTGAGTGTCGAGGTAACTGGTTTACAATGTTTATTATTCCTATGAAGACTGGGGAACTTGCTGAGATACGACGTTAGCACATCGAGAATACCGACTGGTGGAATGACAGTCTTACAGAGAGACAATTGGATAAACTTTCTGGCTGCATCTTTAGCGATCCAGCATTGCAGGCCTTGGTGAATGTTTGGGCGAATCGTCAAAAACATATCACGACAGCGCACGAACTTATTCGATGTTATTTCAGCGATATCAAGATAGTTTGCATACCGCGTATGAGCAAATCGCCCCCACTGTTCCAGCGACAGTATCAGCAGTTGAACAGTGCCATTATTGAAGCAACAGAGCAGGCGAAGTGTAAAAGGATCCAGGCCGGACTCTTAATGAACAACCAGCAGCTTGCGACATACCTCAATGACGCCTTCAAACATTACTCCAGCAACCTTTTTGAGCCGTTTAATTTTCTCCAGTCCGCCTTTAGACGCCGCCCTGTAGAGGCAGATTTCCAATCTCACATACTACAGGCAGCTCATCTATTAATCCATATTCAGCCATCGGAGAAGCAGCTCACTGCACGTCATACATTCTGTGAGTTGGCGCCGTTGATGGCATCTAGTATCCTCCTGGACCTTTGTCGCAAAGGTTATCCACAAAGATGTATGCTCCTTTACTACTGAAGGCTGTGGAAGTCTCTGACATGCAGTAAGCAAACATCGGGGCGGTATTAGAGAGATTCGAGGTACATATTCAAGCGGCTGTGAAGGAGTTTTGCCAAAACTGGCCCTGTAGCTTCATTGATACCAAAGGCCGCCGTTGCGTCAATGTCTCGACAAAGCATCAAAAGGGACACCAGATTGCGAGCGGAGAGGTGGTTGCAGCTGGCGACTACATTGATGAGGACCGTATTGAGAAGACTTGCGAGAGCTCTATTCAAGACGTAACTTTAGTGTATGGGCAGCTCCTGGAACAGCTGAACAGATGCAACGCTGGATATGAACGCTCCCAGGCTGCAATGATTCAACGAGAGATTCTGGCTCGAGAACCTTACTCTGTAATGTGGAGCTGCGGCCAGGGCAGCCGAAGTATGAATGCAACTGCTGCTACCGTAGCGTGTAGTCATCATACATGCTTCGGATGCTTGTTTTCAGTCCCGATACTGGCGTTGCCTTGTGGCCACGTTCTATGTGAAGCGTGTATACAAGACTTCTCCGAGCCCGATAAAGAACGTCAGTTGGTGAGGGTGGTCAAATATTGCTTACTCTGCGGGAACAACGAGGCGTCCAGATTCGACCCGCCTTGGACATTCAATATTGAACCCCAACAAGCGGCGCCAAGGGTGTTATCACTTGATGGGTAAGCTTAATTTCAACTTTTGACTTCTACTAATTGCTATTAGTGGTGGAGTTCGTTCAATAATGCAACTCGTAATTCTCTCTGAGATTGAGAAGCGAACTAAGCTTGATGTACCTATACGGAGTTACTTTGACCTTATCATTGGCACTAGGTATGATTGCTTCTTCCGGTCAAGGGTGCTTGTCTAAAGTCTATGATTCAGCGGCGGTGGTATTGTCGCACTTGCCCTACGTACAATGTCTGCCGATGAGTGCCTCAAGATGTTCTACGACTTCTCCAAAAATGCATTCCAAAAGCGGCCAGGTTTGGATATTCCTATGATTAAATACGTGTTAGAAACTCAGCATCGTGGCCGGTATAAATCGGAAGGCATAAATGCGTCATTGAAGGAATATCTAGGGGAAGATGTAATGTTTGGGAATTCTGTGGACAACTGTGATGGACAGACAACTGTGAAAATTGGCGTTACAATGACCGGAATGAAAGGCACTGCATATCTAGTTACAAACTATAATCGTCCCAGCAACATTTCCGACGAAGGTGACTGCTACAATTTCCCTCAGAAGTTATTCGAACTGACGTTGCGCAAGCCGGTGGCGGTTGGTACAGTTTCTGGAGAGCGAAGGACAAGTCAAAGGAAATGCAACATTGGGAGGCGTATGGCCCTGCAGCCTGTTTGATGACTACAGCTAAATGACAAACTAGCGGCCGCGCAACCTCTGCCGCGCCTCGATATTTCAAACCACATTATAATGCAGCCGCAGAGAAACAGTTTGTGGATGGTGCCGTCAATTACAATAACCCTGTATTCATTGCAGACTCAGAGAGGACTTTCTTATGGCCTCATCATTCCGATTCCGATATCACGTTATCCGTTGGTACTGGATTTAAACGGGAGTCTAGTGATATCAGAGAAGACAAAGAAGCTGTACAACAAGGATACATTTTGAGCCTTGCAAAATTCGTGGCCCACATCACGAAGCAGTCGTTGAACTCTGAGAGGATATGGGAAGAATTTTTGGCCAGTCGGAGAAGTGACCAAGCAACTCTAACTCAACGGTACTTTCGTCTTAACGTAGAATTTCCTCGCAAAAAACTCCCGAAACTAGATAGTGTTAAAGATATGCAGTCTATGGCAGACGCTGCGGCTCTCTATTGTTTAGAGAACTCAGACTGGATAACATCAATTTCCAATAAACTGATCTCGTCGCTATTTTATCTGGTGATCGACGAAGTTAGAGCAGATCCTGTTACAAGCAACAAAGAAAAACAGCAGTGCAAAGGTTTTCACTCAGCGTCATTCAATATGGTATATATATGCTAATGGACAAGTCAGGAAGGATACTCTATCGATTGAATCATAATTCGGAAAGCTCTTTGAGGATGTGCAGCCTTATTCTGTCTCATTATACTAATTCCGAACGTTTGTTCTTTATCCAGCGGGACAACAATAAGGCACAACAGTTGCAACCCACCGGGAGTTCTATTTTCAATTGCGATGGCGGAGTAGTGGAAGCTAAAGTGCAGTTTTCTGTCTCATCTGATGAGCAACTGATTCAAATATTTCTTCGTACTCCACACAATAAGGAGCTCTCCTTAATCAGTGGATTTCCTTGTTCTCTGGCTAAGCTAAAACGTTTGAGCAGGGTGAAGAGGGTTTGTATATACCTGATCCATGGAGCCGTGGCCAAAGTTAACTTTCCACTGGTCAGTAGTTACGACAAACCCAAATAAGTGCTCTGCAGACAACAAGAAACACTTCACCTGTTGGGTCATCAGGATGAGGGAATTCTGATAATGGGGCGGCGCTACACGAGCCCGGGGGAGCGAGAGCGCATATCACGGCCGAATTTTATGATGTTTGTCAACTATATTATAATTCATGAACTAGTGCAACTATATGCATAGGTATCACTAAGTCAGGAATATATGCTCGGTTTGATGTACATGCCAGTGACCGTCGATGATAACTTTGTTCCTAAGCGGACAGGCACAGATCTGGCCCACCTCAGCGCAGCCTCAATTTGGACGCCTGTCTTGGTGGTGGCTAGGACTGGCTTTATTTAGGTTAGCCGGGCCGGCCCGCTTTGGAACACTGGAAGATGTGGCAGAGACAACCTCTCGTAGTCTGGGTGGCCCTTCCTCTTCTCATTTAACATTTCTCTCTCCTTCTTTATCTTACTCTTCCTCTTCTTTTTCTCTCTTTATTATCAATTGCTCACCGATCCGTCCGTAATAAAGGTAGGGGTTTGAAAATTTCAGTTCAAACTCTAGTCTTTAATAATAGTATCGCAGGTTATATATGTACTGCCATTATTGCTACAACCCCTCTGGGGTAGATTCGATATCACGCAACGTATAGGAACTGTAACACTGTTCACACCGTCTTGATTAAAGCGTATAGCGCTCTGTCTCCCATTTTCCTTATTTTCGGTTTGACAAGCCATATGAATTTCTAGAGTCGACAAATATTAACCAGGTATTGATTATAGTCGTTACGGCATCCGGAACATTGCTCGATTCTTATTGGCTGGAATTCTGTGGCTGAGTAGCAGATTGTGGCATTAAACTCAAATTGAACTCAAATCCAAAATCCCCTTCACAATTAAGTTGACGAGTTTTACTCAGACCACCAAGTGTTTATACAGCAAATTGATAGGCCATCTTTCAGTTCCAAGTATCCGATTTACAATACCTCAAATATTCATGGTGTGGTTGCACAAAAATCCTTCAAAGACAATATTTGTCCACAACCACTCACTCGACAACCACCGACACCTCAGCAAATATCCGGGCTTTGGACCTAGGCATGTCTTCGCAAAATGTAAACAGCGAATGAAGTCAATGACGATGACAATAATCACGAAAAGGACCAATATGATCAATTTCTAACATCGAATTGACTCTTCAGCGACTCTCCCAGCACATATGGACTGTCAGAGGAGAGCAGGCTTGTCAGTAAAAAATATCAAGCACAGTCATCCACGCAATTGAGTTTAGGCGCAAAATGTCGTGGTGAAGATCAAAAACTGAAATTTCAAAGTAACTCAGCAACCACGACAGAGAGCAACATACGGACTGCGGCATTCGATTTCTGTCATCAAACTTATCCTACCCCAACGCTTCCAGCCCACCTGGATGATTGAAGAAGGACAAACCCATGCGATGCGACGTGATGACACGACATCAAGCAAAACAGCCATGATGGTGACCGAAGAGGGCAGTAATCCTGGTGGGCCAGGCGGGCCAGTTTCAGAATAAGCCCGGCCGGGCCCGCGCATCGCAGGCCAGGCCAGTGGAGCGGC
>Ga0307515_10020681_pt1 | contig 11722 bp, 2 predicted proteins | sample 17_EM_MG_FD_194513 | JGI IMG/M metagenome (GOLD analysis project Ga0307515, IMG submission 194513) | Populus trichocarpa ectomycorrhiza microbial communities from riparian zone in the Pacific Northwest, United States - 17_EM | ecosystem: Host-associated > Plants > Roots > Unclassified | place...
TATATTTTTAAGTTTTGCACTTAGAATGTTTTTGCTCACATTATGTCGTGTTGTGACTAATGTGTAATGTTATAAGATTAAACACATTTTAGTAATGAATTTTATACTTCGAGTAAAATCTCTCCATTATTTGATAATTTGTTAGTTATTGTTGTATTGTTTGAACTCAAATCCATAACTATATATATATATATATATATATATATATATATATATATATATATGTGTGTGTGTGTATGTGTGTGTGTGTGCGCGCGCGTGCGCGCGCGCGCTGTTATAAGTACAAATTTTCTAAACACTTTTAATTGATTATTACATTTTTAATACAATATTATAGCATATCTCCAATACTATATATGTAAATTCACCTCATTTCTAATTAAGAAAAATAAAATCAAGATTAAAAGGCATTTAGCATGTTCAAAACCAAATCACATTCTAAATTAAATTCAATTCATGAACAAATTTGAATTCAATTGATAACCTATTATAATTTTTATATTTGAAATAAAATATTAAACCACATAATTAAACACAATTATACTATTTGGAATCCTTGTGAAAATGAATTGAATTAACAAACTTGACTATTTTGCCCTTAATTTATATTTTAGATATTAGGTATTCTTATTGATTTATATTAAGATCACTCATTTGTTCCTCATGTGTTTATCAATTTTAACAAAATTATTTTGATAGAGAGGTGTACTAAAGAATAAAAAAAATTAAAGATTACAATTGATTGATGTTTCTATAGAATAAATAATGTAATGTATAAGAACATATTAATAGGTTGCTATAAGTATAAATATTTAGTGTTATTTTGAAGAGATATTAATTCCATGGTTATAGAAATATAATTTAATAGATAATAGGACACCAACAATTAATAACACTTCTTTTGTTTTTATGAAAATAAAAATAATTAATACCACTGGAATGTAGCCATTATTTGGTTAATTTATTTTTCTATTTAATTACATTCTAGATTTCTTGCTCGAGCTTCACCAAATGATTGGATTCGAGCTATTCAATGATTTGGTTTGCGGCAAAGAGGCGTAACCAAATTGTTTGTTCATGTTTGAGCGTTAAGTGAAGTTGTGCTAGATTGATATAATATTTAGTTGACAACATATTGCTCTCAGTACTAAGGATAAGCAAAGAAATTGTGAGTCATTTAATTCGATAATCGATTGAAAAAATAAGTATGAAAAAAGAAAGCATTAAAGCTATATATATATTTGACATACTAAACAACCTATGTAGCATGTATTGGCTTGAATATAGTTATGCAAAAATAATCTATGGTAAAGAAAAAAAATCACAATATAATGTGCTACCCATTTTATAGACTATCTCTAGTCATCTCTGATAATTCTGAAAGGTCACTTTAAAATCATAATGTGTTAATTTACTTTTTTTTAATAATTTGATTTGTATTATTGATTATGAGTATTTTTTTTAAGTGAGTTTTGTTTGATTTATATATATGTTGATATTGATTAATATGTGTTAGATTTTCTTTTTATGTGCGGATATTATATGTGAAAATATTTTATTTACGTATGCTTTTGTATGCATGTTTGATTCCATGGATGAAAATATGTTCGAATACGATTTGTGTGGATGAGTTTATTTGCATTTTATATAAGGTGTGAATCCAAATATTTCCAATAATAGTATTCTTATAAAAAAAGGAAATAAATTAAAAAAATTAATATAGGTGTGAATTTATTTTTTAATCTTGTGCACTATTTTTCATGGATGAATATAATAATTTGGGTTGTGTCAACATGACCTAACATAAATGAATAAGAGAGGCATCATTCAGGTCCATTTTAGACATAATCAAATTAATTGGGCTAAAGCCCGATTTTTATCATCTTTATGAATCCAATACCCATTTTAGAAATGACCAATTCAACAAGTCTTCTGTAAAAAGAAAAAAAGAAAAAAAGAAATCAATGTTGAATTTTGTAAATGACTTAATCAACAACTCTTCTTTTTTAAAGGATCGATATCAGAATTTTTGCAAATGATCTAATTGGCAAGTTTTCTTTTTTAAAAGGGACTAATGATGAGTTTTGCAAATGACCTAATCAATAAGTCTTCTTTTTTAAAGGACATGTGTCAAATATTTTGTAAATGGCCTAATTGGAAACTGTCTTTTTTTAAGGGACCAATGTCAAAATTCTCACAAATGACCTAACTGATGAGTCTTTTTTTTTAAGGAATCAACATCAAATGTTTCAAAAGTAGTTTAATTGATGAGTCTCATTTCCCAATGGGTCGACATCGTATTTTTTTAACAAATAATTAAAATAAATTGCAAATAAAACTCAGAAGGTAATTAGGATAATTAATGTCAATTAAAAGATAAATTTAAGAGAAAACACATACTAAAGATAATCTTTCATTTGAAAGTAAGCGGTAAGGGTGATATCGTTCTTTCCTTAAGCATATATTATCTCACCTGTGTCTCTGGAACCAATTCTTATTTTTTCAGAATCCTAGTTTCTTATAAATACTAGGTGGCAATTCCATTTTTCACATCTTTTCCCTTTTAATCTTGAAGATTCCTATTTATATTCAGGTGCGATAATATGATACGAAAATGTTGGTGCCCACCATTAGTTGTAGTGCTTTGTAATATCATTGATGGAGAGGATTGTGAGTGTCATTAACTTGTTGGCTAGAAATAGTTGTTGGTCGAGAAAAGAGGTGTATGATTGCATAGAACATTATGCGGGTTTGCACTATTGACCACTGGTTAGAAAATATGGTGTCAACCTGCATAAAAGTCTGTGCTTGCAAAGAACTTGTAAGTAAAAGCATAAAAAGAATTTGTGAGTGGTCAGTGCATGACACTGCATTTTAAGTCCTAGGAACTTGAAAAACATATTTGGTATGTGCGTATTGGAGAGTCCATGTGCTAAAAAGAATAGGAGAAACGGAGTGCGCCAACAACCAGGAATTTTGCATGGTACTTTTGAGGTCAAATCAAGAGAAAAAAGATGAGGCAGCATGAAGACTTTATCGTGTGGGCCTGGCCTAAAAGGTGTGGAGATGGGAAAACATTGAATACTCTCAGATCTCAGTTACTTTTTCCCTATCCCTAACTCCCTTTGGTGTTTGCTTGCTCTTTTGGTGTGTGACTATGTGTAGACATAGACAACATAAATGCATGAGAACTTTGTTAGCTCTCACCTTGTATTGTGTTTCTCGAATATCATACACACAGCGGAAATAATAAAACAAAATTGTTTAGGAGTCCCTGTGATCCTGTTAGACAGATCTAGAGTTGTTAAGAGATTTATTGCTTGAAGATCTGATCTTTTTCGGCTTTGAATAATTCTTTAAAGATTGGGTTGTTGCAAACCATAAGTTATCCAATTGTCTGGCTTCCAACGGTAATCCATACGAACCACCAGTGAGAATATCCTAAATACCTTTATAGGAGAAAGGGGTAGTTATGCCTATAATACTAGCTATTTATTATGTAACTTACGTAGTTTTTTTGTCTAGCAAACAACCCTTTTAAAAGAATTAGAGGCATGACTTACTATTTATAGAGAAATCTGAAAAACCCTATAAATTAATAAAATATCAATTTACCCTCTGAATAATATCCATATATTAATTTAGGAAAATTTTTCTAGGTCTAGAAATATAATCCCTGTATTAATTATATTCTAATCCTTAATTTCTAAAATATATTTTAATCAAATCATACTTGATTAAATCATCCTAGTTTAATTTCTGACTAATAGTTCTTAATGTGTGTACCTATTAGGTTCCTAATATATTTGCCTAAATATAAATTATAATTATAATTAAATAGAATTAAATAAATTAAACAATTTAATTTATTATCAATTCAACAATTTATTAATTTATATTTGAAGATCAGGTATATCGTCTAGTAATGTATCATGATCCCTTAAATATTAGAAAAGTCATTAGTGATTTGACTTAACCTTTCAGTTACTAGTTTCTCAGTGTAATTAATATTCTTTCATCAATAATGTTCCAATTTAACATTAAAGCATGCAGTATGTATGTCATGTTAAATCATGTTTGTTCTCTATATAATAGTCATTTATTGTTTGAATAATATCAATTTGAAACTCTTTTCAAATCTTATTCCACCTTAGCCAAAGATTTCTCAGTCAATACTATTTGAGAACAAGTGAAACATTTTCCCTAACTCATCTAGGCTGATGAATCCTCTATTGATCACTCAAGTACCTTCATATAGTTCATGTTATATCCAATATCTACCCCTTTGTTACCTCTATTAAGATGATATGTAACAGGATCAAAGCATAATATTCTCTATATAAAATAACTTGGTGATCTCAAGTCTAAGAATCTCTTACACAACTGTCGTGTAATCCTTCTCATAGATATAAGTGATCTCTTCATATGGAATTCTTATGCAGGTCAGTTCATTGTATATGTCTTATGACATGCATCTCTATATTAGTTTTAGGTGTCCTTCATACCTTAATTTATGATAACAATTGTTTCCTTTCATAAAAAAAATAACATAATATATATCAGTCTCCACGACTCTAATAAATGTCCATTATTTAAAAAAGTATTGACCAGAAACATTTTAGAAACAATGCTTTGATGCAATAGAAATTTCATAATTATAACAATTTTATAATTTTTTTTATAAAATATTTTTATCCCATGGACTTTATTTTTACTTTAGATTTATAGATCAAATATTACATTCACTAATCTAATATTATATTAATATTAAAGATAAATTAAATCTCTATTAATAATAAATATGTATTTACATGAATATAATAATGTCACATGTAACCAACCAGCCAATTGGTTACATAGTATATTAAACTAATACATGGTTGACTAGCATTCCACTTTCCATCCTCTATGGTTCACATGTAGCCCCTTGTTTTTTTTTGTTATTATATTCCCATTATAAATTCCTATTTTATAGATTTTTCTACACCAAAACTTTGAAAATAAAAATTAATATTGTTCATTCATGCACTTTTGACTAAATTTTCCTTTTGATTTTTGTTGTTGTCTCATACTCCCACTAAGAAGTTTTTGTTTTTTTGTCTTCTGTGTAAATAAACTGAAATTAAATTAGATGTTTATAATTGTTTCATCTCTTTTATTTTTCATTTTTGAAAAGTGAACTTTCTTTGGTTAGATTTTTTTTTCGGCTATTATGATTTGCAGGCTTTATTTTTTTTTTCTTTGATTGTCCTTATTGTTAATACCAAATTATCTCTTTGCTTGTGCAGGCTTTATTCAGATGTATAGTTTCTTGGTTTTTCATGCTAAAAAATCAATTTTTACCAAACCAAACTAGTTCAGATGGAACCAATCTTCAATTCGACCAAGATTGTTTTCTTAATATATTACTGTTTTTTATTCGGTTGATTTTTTAAGCCCAAACTAGACTGGATTATAAGCACCGCTGATACTTGTCTAATCTCCACCATTTTTTTCCACTTTCATTTAATTCCTGGACCCACAGTAATTCCCTCTTTTTTCCAATTTCAACTATGTTACAATTTGTAGTTTCCATGCATTTAATTGCTTATATACAAGCTACGGTCCACTTGGATAGCTGCATAACATTAATTAACGTTGTCCGTGGAGATTATTTCACTCTATTATTTTCCACTTTGATCACTAACATATTCATGTCCAACTGCCGACGAAATCAATAGCACTTCACGAATATAAGTTTTTACATTTTGCTTTTCAGTTATTGGCTTGTTGCCGCCACTTTTTATAAAAATAGAGACAGAACAATGCAATACAAAATTTAATATAACAATTAATCAACAAAAAGTTTTTCCCTCACAGTTTTAAAATTTAATAATTCAAATCCATATATTTTTCTATTTCTAGTGATGAGATGATTGAATTTAAGTGTCATGAATTCCTTGATGTAAGAGCTTTCATTTGATAATATTTTTTTATTAATATAGGTGTTCAGGCTAGTTTGCATGTATCTCGACTAATTTTAAGGGTCCTGAAGTTAACAATCATGTAAGTCTCCAGTGGTCTTAAACGTACTCAAACTCGTGATCATTGAAGAACAAACTCAAAACCTAACCAATTGAACTACCTCTTAAAGTTGATTTGATAATATTATAATACGTTGTTATTGCTAATCTACTGGATCCTGACCAAGCAAAATTCTATATATCTCTCTCTCTCTCATTATTTTTTTAATTATTTTTTACTTTTCAAATATAATGGATATGATTTAAAAGTAGGAAATGGTTTAGGATTATGAAAGTTAACCTTTGTCTTGGAAGTCTCTCTCCCTCTTGAATACTTTCTTTATGGATACCAAATAGACTCAACCCTAATCTAAAGATTGAACCGACCAAAGTCTCACCCTTTTCTTGCATCAATGCAAATGTCGAACGCTTAACTTGGGAGTTCGATATGTTTTTTGTTCTTTTTTGTTTTTACAGAATAGTTTGATTTTCTTTTATAGAAGAATGTTAGAAGTTTAATGAAGAGTTTGCTCCTTAATGAAAATATTGATCAGTCCTGGAAACAGTGCAGGCGTATTCATTGGCATTTGTTGAACTAGTCAAGTGCATTACCCTTCGAAGAAGAACTTTCTTACATTGCTCTTGATCCAATGGCACTAACAATTGTGACCTTTCTCCTGTAGAAGCAGACCCAAGCCCTCACAAATGGGCATGAAATCCAAAACCAATGCCCTTACACTGTTTGGGCTGCAGCTGTTCCCGGTGGTGGCCGAAGACTCAAGGGAGGCCAATCATGGACCATCAATGCGAATCCCTCAACAACGCAAGCCGTATTTGGGCAAGGACCACCTGCAATTTCGATGGAGCCGGGCGAGGTAGGTGTGAAACAGGTGATTGCAATGGGCTTTTACAGTGCCAAGCCTATGGTCAACCCCCAACACACTGGCTGAATATGCCTAAAACCAATTCAACAACTTAGACTTCTTTGACATTTCTCTTGTTAATGTCTCCATGGACTTTAGTCCAGTATCAGGCAGCTGCCGTGGAATCAAGTGTGCGGCTGATATCAATGGGCAGTGCCCAAATGAGCTCAGGGCCTCAGGAGGTTGCAACAATCCTTGCACTGTTCTCAAGACAGTTCAATACTGTTGCAATTCTGGCAATTGTGGTCCAACAGATTTCTCTAGGTTTTTCAAGCAGAGGTGCCCTGATGCTTATAGTTATCCCAAAGATGACCCAACAAGCACCTTTACCTGTCCTGGTGGAACTAATTATGGGGTGATATTCTGCCCTTGAAGCTGTTTTAAGCCAGTGTAAAATGAGAATAAGGGCCATGGTTTGAATTCACTCCTGATGAAATCTTAAATGGTTTTAATAAATATTAAAGGCTATAATACTCTTAGTCAATGTTGAGAAGCAGTTTTTGTATTAAACTGCACAACACTTGATAGAAGTATGGAATAACCTGTTTATTTTTGCGGTAAAGAAATATTTTTGAAACAATTTGATTTTTTTAAAATTAATTAATTTTTTATGTTTTTAAATTATTTTAGTATCTTGGTGTTAAAAATGAATTTTAAAAAATAAAAAATATATATTATTTTAATATATTTCTAAACAAAAAATATGTTAAAAAACAATCATTATTACAATATCAAACAGATTTTTAGAAAACTGGTACCCTATAACCATACATTTTCTTCCATCATAAACCTATGTGAAAATTAGAAGGGTTAGAAGAAAAATATAATTTTCTTCATAAAACTATCGCTACTGTCTGTATATTTTATTGCTTGGTTTAAAAAAGTTGTCTAGTAGTGGAAGTGTTTTTGTTTGAGAAGAGATAAGAACTGTGCAGAATGTGTATATGCTCATAGGTTGAAATTTAATCTGGTTAGGATTAAGAGGAGAGGTCATAGTGTAATAGACTGAATAAATAGCCCGATAATGGACTCCAAGTGGGTAATTGGGTTTAGAAATTTCACTATGGTTACCAGCCAAAACTGAAGTGGTAGCTAGACACTTGGCAATATTCTTGGCAAGACTACATGGATTTACATCAGCCCACCTAGATAGTACGGTCAAGACGGATAGAAAATAAAAAAAACTATATTTGAAAATTTTATCTAATAATTTAAATGAGTTGAGATAATTTTTTGATATAGTATCAGAGTTTTGATATACAAGCGGTCATGAGTTCGAATCTCATTATTCCTATTATTTAATAAAAAATAAACATATAGTAATGTGGGTCTATGCAACTTTCAAGTTTCAAGTTTAAAAAGTTTTCATTTGAGACTTTACCTAACATAAATCATATCTTGAGACTTTACCTAACAGTTTAATTTATTGGATTTAGAATTTGATGATAAAAAACTAGAAATTTTAATTTTCTCTTGTAAAAATAATTATTATCTTAAGTCTTGGAAGTCACTTCCATGTCCTTTGATAATAATACGAAACATTTGAATAAAGATGAAGTGCTTGAAATAATTAGAATTTTAGTCTGTTTTTAATGTGAAGTAAATGTTCCTAAGTATAATTAAAAAATATTAAAAACATGATAAATTATGACTATATGTTAAGATATTTGTGTTTATAATTTAGAATTTATATTATGAATGATTTGTTAGTCACTAAAATGTTTAAATTCCCAAGACAAATGAATTTCAAATTGAATAATATTTTCCTTTTCAATTACTCATTAATTTTGATACTTATAAATGTCATGATGATTGTTTATTTATGAGTCAATTGAAGTTTGATGTTATAAGATATTTTAGAATCATCGGAAGATTGATTAGTTATTTTTATGACTAGTGAACATGATTGTTGGTAATAAAAAATATTATTAATTTTGTTTATATATTTAAAATTAGCAAATGCATCTTATTAGTGCATATGTAATTATCAAATGAAATCAAATGTTATTAACATCATTATCGTTATTTTTTTATATCGTTGCATCACCCAAAGAAAAACATTGATTTACATTTATGGTTTATGTAAATTATTATTTGAATATGTTGCATGTATTTAAGTTTTTGACTTAAAGCATTAAGTTTTGAGCTTTTTTACCAATCTTTGCAAGTATTTGCTTTTATTTCTCTCATTTGCATGCTTGTTGTATTCCAATATTTAATGGGCTTAATTTTTTTAATTGGTGTGAATAAGTTTCACTTAGATGTTTTGGACCTTGATTTGACTCTTCAAGTAAGTGTGTTTGGTATTGTGGTAGCTGTTGTGGTTGTGATTTGAAAAAATTTATTTTATAAAAAATACTTTTAGTTGAGGTTGGTTTGAAAAAATATATGTTTAGTTAAAACTGTGGTTGAAATTGAGGTTGAACAAAAGTAGTCTAATGTATTTGGTTAAAAGAATGCTTTTTAAATTGAGGTTATATATATATATATATATATATATATATATATATATATATATATTGATGATTTTTAATTTAAATATTGTAGATTTAACTAATGCTATTACATCATGAAATAAATAATATTGATATCAAATATTTTTTATTGTTCCATTAAACTATGTGCAATTTCATCACGTACAAAATCTATCAAACAAGGACTATATTTCTCATGGTTTCTTAAGCGCGCAACAACATCAGGTAAAATATCATCAAGAATAAAATTGAGATTGCGATCAAATTCTGCAAATGCTACGTCATCAAGCGATCTTCTTCTAATTTTTTTTGAATAAAACACAATTAAAAATAAAAATAAAAATTGAATTTTTTTAACTTGATTGGACCTGACAAGAACAAAATTGGGATTGCGATCAAATTCTGCAAATGCTACATCATCAAGCGATCTCCTTCTAATTTTTCAAATAAAACACAATTAAAAAAATAAAAAATATTTTTTTTACTAGGTCGGACCCGGTTCAATGCATTTAGTTTTGGACCGAACCCGGTCCTACCGGAAACACCCCACTGTTCACATACGTGAACAGTGGAGAGTCACACCCCACTGTTCACGTGAACAGTGGAGTTGCACTCTCCACTGTTCACGTATGTGAACAGTGAAGAGTGCAACTCTTCACTTAAAAAAAAACATAGCAAGAAGCATGAAAAAATTGCTTGCGCAAAACCTGCGGTGAAACATCAGATTTTCATGGGTCCCATGGCCAAAACACAGCTGCTGAAGATAACCAAACATTATATTATTGAGTTTGATAAAAAATGCAGAAGCTAACGCAGAGCCAAACACTCTAAGAAATCTATTGTTTTTACTAACACTAACATTACCAAAGAAAAGTTTGATGATTCTTATATTATGCATAAGCATGCAATTGAAATGACAAAATACTTTTACAAGGCTCATGTCCATGAGAATAAATATGGATGAGAATTGCCTTATACTATTTATCATGATCTCTTTATCTTTTGAGCATGCATGGTCCTTTTTAAATAAATTATAATTTTTAATTGCTATTAAACATCACAATGATCTTTAAAAAAAATAGAAAAGAATAAATATTTAATATTTTGTTTATAGAGAGGAAATGTCCTGATTTTATAGTCATCACTTGGTATTATAATCACTAAAAAACCTTAATTAATCTACAAAGATTATATAATAAGAGACTGTTTACACTAAAAAAAAAATACTATCATCTTTAAAGTGTTCTAACTAAGATATGATGTATTAATAATCTTGTCTTAATTTACTAATAGTTTATTATACTATGTTATTGATAATTAACCTATAATATTCTTCGATTATGAATATTTAACTAAAAATACTTTAACTTTAGCATTGGAAATGATTTGATATTCTTAACTCTAGCTTAAAAAATATTGGTCTTAAAATATTTTAAATTTTGATATTAATTAATATTAATCAAAATTTAATATTATTTTTGACTCTTACATAAGTAAAAATATATTTAAATTAAAAATTCTGAGATCCGAGAACTGTATTATTATCCTTCAAATAATTGTGGATTGCTTTCTAAAATGCACGTTAGACTCACATGGATGGAAAAAAGGGCTTTGGACCACCATATTATTTTTCTTTTGTTTATCCTTTTGCACTAACACACGCTAAAAAGACACACTCCAAGGTGGATGGTGTGTCCGAGAATGCCAAAAAGGTTATTGGAAAAGTGGTGGCACATGCACCCATCACCACCGGCGCGCGGTGTTCACGCGCCGTCAGCGGTGGTGACTGCCACCTAGTGGATCTAAAACACCTCCTTCCCCTTGCTTTTTCTAAGCTAAGGGTGTGGTCAATGGCCACCTAGGAGAGGATATCAACCCACTTTAAGTTTTGATTTCCCGCTTACTCTCTTCCTTGACTCTCTCTTTTACTAGTGGGTGTTGCTGTCGTGCATGGCCATGGTGATTGTGGAGAGGAGGTTATGAGTTTAGTGTTCATCGCAGGTGGCGTTGTCGTTGCTACTATCAACATTGTACTGCTTTGTATGGTTTCAAACGATGAGATCAAAAAGGGAGAGAGTCGGGTTCAGTTTAGGTGGAGAGGGAGAGACCAATGATTGTGTCTGAGCTGATAGGAATGAGGGCTTAGGTTTGTTGATATGGGGGAGTTAGGAAAATACTGGGAGGGAGGTTAGTGGCTGCCATAGGTGAAAGATTCGTCACTGGTTGTTGCTTCAGTGGGTGTGAGCTACAGGTCGTCGTTTATGGGGTCGAGGAGAGAAGAGATGCTGGTTTCGGCTAAAGGTTGTAGCTTGAGGTTGTGGGT
>Ga0307515_10020682_pt1 | contig 11722 bp, 14 predicted proteins | sample 17_EM_MG_FD_194513 | JGI IMG/M metagenome (GOLD analysis project Ga0307515, IMG submission 194513) | Populus trichocarpa ectomycorrhiza microbial communities from riparian zone in the Pacific Northwest, United States - 17_EM | ecosystem: Host-associated > Plants > Roots > Unclassified | place...
TATGAAGCTACCTATTCAAGGACATTAACGTAGTTTACAGCGGCCTTGGAGGCGAGGGAAAGACTGACAGTTCCGACAATCATCAACATGAGCAGAGCGCCATACATGCCCTTCCTCCCAAGGCGATCTCGAACGTCGTAGCTTGTCGTGGTGATCATTTCGGTAAGGTCTGGTCACGTCCCTCACCCTATCCACTTTCTCCATCAACCATTCGTACTATGCCATGCACTCAGCCTTGGCGGGCCATTCGGCGTTGGTAGCCTCCGTCCAGCCTTTTGGTACTCTAAAGCCGCGCTTATCAGTAGACTTCCTCCTAGATTAGACGACATCAATACCGTATAATAGTCTAAATATGCTTCTAACAAGGAGTTTAGCTCTCGAATTAGAAAGGGGTGGGAGACCTTCGATAAGTACTATAGCAAAACGGACGACTTACCCCTTTACGCCGCCGCCCTTATTCCCCATCCAAACCGTCGTATAAAGTATATTAAGGCAAACTGGAAAGCAAAGTAGGTTAAGCCTATATTAAAAAAGGTTAAAGAGCTTTGGGAGTCCAACCCGAGTCATTCTGTAAGCGAAAATATTTTGCCGGTGAGCGGATGCATCATCATTCTAGTAGTTGATTGTAGGAAATTCCAAATCTTCAGCTTGACCCTTGTTCATCTGCCTTTATCTTAGCCATGATCAAATCCTTCACCTTAGTGTACCCCATCGACTTTGGATGGAATATCCGACCGTACGCCGCCTGCGAATAATCAGACCCTCGAGCCGATTTATATGCGCTATCGTCCAAGGTGACATTTGGGTACCGTTGCAGGACCACCGATATCTCACACGTCGCAATCTCACCATAATCTAGCTCACTTATTCCAGGTTCTTGGAGAGCAAATTTGCACGCATCTGCGTTGGGTAGGCTAGCAACCCCAGTGCTGCTACTGTTAGGCAAGAAGGGCAAATTGTCCTGCTGGGTTCCGTCTGGCGAGAGATCCAAATCATAGAGCTGGAAGAAGTAGTTATTCGGATTACTTGGATTAGGCTCCTTGGATCCAGGTTCGCAGAACCGATGACCTTCAAACACTGGGTCAGTGTCCATATATCGGATCCTTCGCGAATCGCCCACCAGCCCGGCTCCGATGCGTGCGACCAGGTCTTTGATCACGTTGTTGAGCTCTAGAGTCAAGTCGTTCATGTCTCTTCGATTCTCCTGTAAGAGTTCCGGACCAGGGTACCAGTTCCAAAAGGCCATTCGAGAAGTGTCGCATTCGCTGGTATCCTGGTTCCAGAAGCGCGGATAGCCCAATACATAGAGCGTAAAGTGCTCAGCTTTCGGGTTCGCTGCTTGCAGGATCTCCGCGTATACTGTTGTGAGATGCTGCCGGAATTCATCCTTTTGTAGTGTAAGCAGAGTGTCTCTTATGGCATCAGTACAGCCGATCGAAAATGGGCCATAAAAGTTGTACACGCAACCATCCAGGATTTTGAAAAAGTGAGCATCATTTCCACCAATCCAGAGCACGGCAGCATCGTTTTGGATTGCTGCAAACTGCCTATTCTGTGGGGGTTCCCCTTTAAAGTCCGGACCATCCTTGAACATGTCGGACGATTTGGAGCCAGAGCAAGCGGTATAGTTCACGTCGTGGTGGTTATGAGAGTTCCACCACCAGTTCGGCTCCAAGTAAAGCTGGTAGCCAACCGACTGATCTCCCCGCTTGCAGCGGTCTTTCTCTGCAAGGTCCATCCATTGTTTTCCTGCCCCGATTCCTGAACCGAAGGAATCTCCCATGGCGGCAAACACGTCCCGAATAGGTCCAGCCTCAATAAAGCAATCCGGCGTCGGCGCCACGTTCGGGTTGTAGTCGGGTGGGCAAGAACTGGCTGGAACGAGAGCAACAGTAACGGTTGAAGCAATCACTGTAGTCAAACCACTTGCCTGGCGTTTACTAGGAGTAAGGTGCGAGAGAGATGCTTCATCAACCCTCGCGTTCCTCGCATGATCCAGGGCAACATTTCCGTGGTCAACTGCGCCGGAGCAAGTGGTGATCAGACTTGTAATGGCAAAAATTAGGAAGACCTGGAAAAAGCGTAGATCCCACATTTGAAATAAATTCAATAGATTAGATGAATACAAATGTGCAATGATTAGGCAGAAAAGGCAATGGATAGAAGAAATATAACAGAGCGTAATGAAGTGTGGAAGTTCTTAAATATATGCTATTCCCCAGGAGACATATTCCATTGTCACCAGCATGGCGAGAGAAAGGCAACATCTGTTGCCACGTAATTCAAGAGGCTATGTTCCTATCCTGAAGGAGATGCGGCGAGGCCCGGATACAGATACTTCACCTTACCACCCGACTGAACAAATTTTCAGGTCTAACCCCGCGGTCATCCTTTCCAGAAGTATTTTGCCCAACAGGTTTGCATCACCAGTCATCGGAGTGCACTCTTCCAAAACGGGTGAACCAAGATCAGTGCAAAAACCTCGATGCGACCTTCCGTACATAGATTTTGAGAAGGCTAAGGTTTAGTGCTTGCGATGAGATAACTCGCGATCAGCAGGATTTGAATAAAAAAATACCAACATGAAGGATCGGCACAGCACTTAGTTGCTTGTTAGCCGTCACGGCGTGGGGCGGCAGTGCTAGAGTATCTGCAGCGTTAGGGTATGGCAACCATGTTAAAGTAAAAGACTTCCAGCCACCTAACCTGCTCCTGCTGCTCCTGCTGCTCCTGCTGCCTCTGCTGCCGCCTCTCTTCTACAGCCCTCTTTTATTACTGTTGTTCCTACTCCCGCCGTTATCATTCTTGCGTCCACTGTAACTACCGTTCTAGGTATCGTTCTTTTAGCAGCTTAGGCCCCTCTTCTCGCTGTCGGAACGCCCAATTGGCAAAAAGACCGGTCCTTTTGGCGAAGCCAAATAGGACGTATTTTATCGTCTAACACTTGCAGATAGTGATCTACAGTTGAAGGCTAACGCTTAAACCAGGGGAGCGGTTTCCAACCCTTAGATGTTTGTTTACGCGGGTTAGAAGTTTTAGTGTTCCTCGCGCAATAGTAACGCACAAAGCAGAAGATATCTCAGTACAACAGGGATAGGATATGATAGGACTGGTGTAGGAGTGAAGTGGCAAATGGTATGGGCCCGTGCGGCACAGCTTGGCGCCTGTGACATTTCCTTGCTCCTGAATGGAGGTCTTACCGCGCATATGTATTCAATAAATGCGAGTTTCTATATTTATTAGACTTGGTCCCCGTCCAACCTGTTTCTTATGCAGCTCACAAGCAACCCAAATACGTTGAGTCCTAGAAGTGGCTTCTAGGAAACAACCTAGGATATTGTTCAACTGCATTTGTTTCCGGCGCCCAGCACGGCAACCCTTCGGAAACTTCTCTCCTGTCATAACCAATTTGATATTATGCTCAAATTGACCTTCTGGTGGTTGGGTCTAATATATTTTGCTCTCACAGAAGCTGCTATCTTCACATTACCAATCCATGACCGGTTTAACTCAGGTCGCAAAGTAATTAGAGAAATCGCCAAAGAAGGAACTGTTGCTAACTTTGAGAGGTGCCAACACTCACAGATTATCGAGGGTCATCACAGAAGCCTCTTGCTGCCGGAGTTGAATGCGTAGATGATACTCGTCATGCGCCCCTCAAGGTCAGTCATTGGCTTTGATTGAACTTAATGATCATCACGTCAATTGCTAAAATCGACGTAGGATGTTGCCATGATAGCTTATGGCCTTAACGTAACTATTGGAAACCCCCCACAGTCGCTTACAATGCTGTTAGACATTGAGTGGGATACATTTTTCGTTCAGTCAAGTGCCTGTGAAAGCGCCTTATGCAAATCATACAATCACACCGGCTTCAACTCATCAGCTTCTACGTCATATGTCAAGAGCAAAAATGAACTCACCGTTGACTATAATGATGTACTATTCTCTGGTATGCTAGCCCGGGACACACTCAGCCTTGCTGGTTTGAATATTGAGAAGCAACCATTCCTTGACGCCAGAGATATACAGCCAAGAACGTTCTTCCATTGGTATATCGAGTACAATGGTGTCATTGGGTTTGCACCACGATACATCGCCCAGCCACGGCATATAGTGCCTTCGCCGTGGCAGATGATCGTGGGAAACGAACTTCTTGATCACAACGTGTTCTCAATTCAATTTCCGGCTGGTTCACGGGACTTCGACAAACACCGGACAAATGGCGAATTGACGATAGGGGGAGTCGCTCCGCAATTTTCAGATGCAGAATTTCTTCAACTTCCCTTGATTGATAAGAAGACGGCAACTCCTTGGGCTACTGGTGCGCAATCACTGATCTGGGGAGATGGCAAGACACTGCGCGAAGACTTCGACGGCGGTATTGCCTTCTTTTCTACTGCTCTTTCTTACATCCTCCTTCCAGGCAACTGGACCGACGCTCTTCTTGACATAATTGGCGCCAACAAACCTTTCGGCTTCTTTAAGCAATTCGCCTGCGACAAACGGAAGAAACTGCCAAACTTGACTTTTGTGATCGGCGGCCACACTATTAGCTTAAGCGCATACGAGTACAGCTTCGAGATTATTTCATCTAGCAGGAACTTAAATGCATGCGTTGTCGGGTTTGAGAGATCGATGACAGGGAGCGTGGGCCTTGGTTTGCCGTTCATGGAGAACTTCTATACAGTCTTTGACCAAGATGCCAAACAGATCAAACGTAGGTTGATTACACCATTGTAGTGTCTTTGTCGACGTGATATGTTATGAAGAAACTTGCGCTAAATCATCTGCAGTGGCCTGGGTGGACTCGACAAGAAATTAGACTCCTGAGTTTGATCTGAACGGAGAATATCAGAAGTGGGGAAAATATCAAGATGCCAATCTTCCATAAAAAAAATATAGATCTTTCTCTCTAGAGAACCCAGTAAAATATACGTATGAAACATACCTGACATAAATCTCCCACATGCTGATGAAACATCAGTTTGACCCGAGTTACACTCCCGTAGCTATATTATTCCTAGGGCCGCTTTGTCCTTCCCTAATAGTAGGATATTAAATGATATTGTAATAAGCCTTCCTTCAATACTTAATTATATTAGTCCTGTATCTGGATTAACAATTCCGTTACTATAGGCTATTAGTTCTCTGGTGATTATAATTAATAGATATAAGTACTATTTCTATCTATATAGTAGTCCTACTCGTTTAACTGCTTCTGGTAATATATAACTTCTAGTTGCTCCGCTATCTATTAGCACTTTAAATTACTTATTTAACCACTTTATTTATAGATTTAAGTGGTTTCCTTAAACACCTTTAAGGGTCTAGGGCTCTACTACAGGCTCCCTCAGGTCCAATAGGCCTTTCCTTTTCCCGACTAATCTTAGTTGGTAGGTATTTTCGTCGGATGAGTTGAATTAGCTTCATGAGATACTCATCCACATCTTCTTCGAAATACGGATTCTCTTTCCAGAGTACTTCACTAATCATTAGATGATCCTCATAAACGCATGTACTGCTACTCACACCAGGCGCTAGTTGGGTGCGTAGACGTGTATGCACGGTCTCGCTAGGGATGGAAAGCATGTTGTTTTCAGTTGAGTGAAAGTGTGCTCCTTCGTAGAACCGGCCACGAGTGTATGTACTTCTCACAGCGTTCGTCTTCTTTACAAGATCCGGACCAGAAGTTGTTGAACGGACAAAGAGGTCATAAAAGAAGGACTCGTGTGTGGATTGATCTATGAAGAAAAAGAGACTGTATATACATGGTGCAGGTGCAGGCAACAGGAACAGGTACTAGGCAACTGAGACAATCTGCCTCAGTTCGACAGAAGTAATAAGATGATTGGGTCCAACACGGACAGTGGGACCTGTTGAGGAACTGGCGAACGCGAAGACATGATGCAAAATCCTACGCGATTGCTTTAAAAAGACTCACCATACTTGTCATCCACTTCTCGGAGCATTGTGCCGCACTTGCCACGCACGGCTTGCTTGAGATACCAGAGCCTTGTGTCGACCCCAACTGGGCACCAAAAGAACCGGTCCTACTGGTAGCGCCAATTAGGACAATATATAACCTCAAATTCCAGCTAACATCTTGAGAAGGCTGCAAGCCTTGGGCCGTTAAGCTTACTTAATCAGAGATATGCTTTTATCTCGCGGACCAAAAGACCAGCGAAGAGAAGTAGTTCAAAGAGTTTAAGGGGTGAGTTAATATTCATGATGAGGTTATTTGTCAAGTTCGCAGCCTGCGGGAGCCGAAGACCTAAAGAGAAGAGGGGAAAGTCTAACAATCCACAAGCACGACTGCCACCCATTCCTATGAATGATGGATTCGGGCTGGTGGGAGTTAACAAAGCAAAGGTAAGCCCCGTAAGGCCTGGTGCAGCAAGCTAAGAAGGGGAGAGCCCGGCCGCTGCAGGTGTTCGTGTAGCCAACCAATTATGCAGGCCTCAAAAGCGCGGGGTAATATACCATCAGTTTGGCTAGGATGCCATGAAATATTCGAATAGATAACTACAATTTGAGAGTCGACCTCTTTCGTATCCTCTCGCCATATTTAAGGAATAAGAATGGAATTGGAATCATGGCCGCCGAGATGAAGCCAAGTAAGGAGTTTCCCCACCCATAGCCAAGAACGGCATACATGCGCTGTGACGAAAGGGGAAGTAGCGCGGCGGCAAGAGACCGCAAGACAGTATTGGCAGCCATTGCAGATGCAGCATGGATAGTGAACACGTCGACGAGATATGTATTCGCAGGCATCTGGGATATGCAGGCGTTAGCAAACAGCCTCGCTAGTACTTCTATTTTCCATTAACTTTGTGTGTGGACTTACGAAGGTCATCAGCATTCCAAATCCAACGAAGCTTGTGCCGAGGATAGGCACAATCCAGTGGGCATGAGCTTGGACAGACCAACCATACCAAAATAAGCCCACAGGCATGAAGAAACCTCCCGGGATCATTACTAAGAGACGATGCTCGGGCTTATAATCGCCCTTTTCTATGTGTTTATTCACAATTCGATTGCCATAGGCTGTGAAGATAATCTGTCCCATCGTAGCACCTATACCCAGGCCCGTAAAGGATAGACCGACAATCCGTCCATTCCAATTATATTGCGTTTCATATACGGACGTAAAGGTCGTGAAAAGGATGTAGAGGTAGGCGTAGGTCACTGCTGTATACAAGGATATGATGAAGCAAATTGACGAGCCGAAAAGCATCTTTGATGGTCGTACGATGGAAAATAGGAAGAGATCCCTAGGAGAAAGTCCACTTTGAAGTTTTGATTTTAGGTTAGGGTTTCCTGTCTCTTTACGAAGCCGCTTGGCCTTGCGAGCGAGAATTACAGGGGCGTAGGTTTCTCTCATAAGGATTGCGCACCCGATTGTAAATGCTCCAGACTATTATCGGTGTGAACTGGGTTTCGTAATAGTAGAAATTAGAATCTTACCACTATGGTTACAAGCCAAAAATTCCAGCGCCAGCCTTTGGCTTGAGTTAGGAAACCTCCTATAATAGGTCCGACACAGGGGCCAAGCGCTAATTGCTGTTAGAAAAAGAGTTCTTCAAGGTTTAATGTACTCACTTGGGCCCATCATCCAGACAGCCATCGCGGTGCCTCTCTTTTCTCTAGGTATTATATCTGCAATGGTACCGCCTCCAAGTGTAAGAGGCGCTCCTCCTAAGCCTTATTAAATATCAGTAGAAGTACAAGATAGTATAAGATGTTCAGAAAAAGGTCTCATACAGCCCATGAAAAATCGGAACACGATAAACATGCTCATGCTTGTGCTAACGGCGGCACCGACCGTGAAGCTGATAAACAAAACATTACAGGTATGGTATAACGGAAGGCGGCCGTACATTTCAGACATAGGAGCAATTACTGGTATCAAATTAGAATCGCGCGTCTTTGGCAAGATTTGCAATACTTACTAAGTGGTCCAAATGCAAATCCAAGAACATAAACGGACAACATAAAGCCTTCAAGCAAGGAATTTGTTGAGTGGAATTCTTTCATGATATCTGGGATACCAGGAGCAAACATCGAAGAGGCTAGAGGCGTGAGAAAAGTAATTGCGGATACGATCATAATTGTTCCCCATTTTTTCGTCCACGACCAATTCATTGGATTTTGAGGATCTGTTGGGCCATCCCACCAAATTATATTCGGGTCTGGTGGTTCAGAAGTATCTTCATTCGTTTCCGCCGTTGATAGGGATTCGGCCGACAATTCATTCTTTTCCAGGTCCTTCTCTATGTCCTTTTCCACACCTACTCCCATTTCTTTATCGGCGGTGGACTCATGTCTGGTGGAAAAAGTATACTTCTCCGGATTGCCTATAACGCCAATGTTCGTAGGAATGTCTGCATCGTGACCTTCTTGGACGGCCAATTCGATTATTTCATTTCTGGTTGCAGGTGCCCCGTAAACTGTACTCGCCATTTTGGCGGCTTGTACCGACGGGGATATCAGTGGCTTTCCTGACGTGAAGGCTTTGTATTGGACCATGTACGGATATAGTGCTCACGAGAGAAAGTTAATCTGCTTCGTTACTCAGCGACTGAATGATGCGTGACACCAATTAAACAACGAGGATCTTCGTGAGTCAAGGATCTGGTAGACGATTTCCGAACATAGAATGCCAAAGAAAACAAATAAAACAAATAAATTGGTGAGAGCATGGAATAGAACACAAGATTTTTGAGTGTCGTGAAACCCTTCTCCCTGCAATACACAAGCATCATAGAGGAGAAGGGCGGTGGCTGCCATTTGTAGAACCTCGCCCTCGTACAGGCAACTAGTCCACCAGAGGGAAAATATCATGGTGAGTCGGGAAAGGTGGCAGAGAGGGAAAGTGCTTTCTGCGTGCCGATTTCCCGGTGCCCCAGGGCTCTGCGGTTGGAATTCCGCTTAAATCCGTTGTGGTGGTTTTTGGTGCCCTCTCCTACCGCATGTCGCTATCAATCTTGGTTTCAAGCTCCTTGGTGGCTTGAGCCATGCCACACAACACCAAGAGCCCAGGCCGATGCTACAGACACACTTCGCCTTGATTAGCAAGCTTACAAAACCTCGCATTAAGAATTAGCCGTACAATATGGACCACAACCACTAAAAGCTATGGAATCGTATGAGCGCAAACTAGCGCAGAAAAGCCTAATCGGGACTGGCTGCGGCCCATTCCCGTGTCGGGGAAAAGAGACGGGAAATAAATGTGCACCTTGCCCTCTTCGACGCTTTCAAACGCATCAATACCACAGACTGAATGATCAACCTGGCTGAGATACAACATATTGTGTCAACCATCCTCGTGGAATGTGGACCAGCGGTGTTTCTTCGGACGAACACCATGAGATTCGACCTCTTGCTGATTTCTGAATAATTTTCTCACTCTCCTGTCGCTGATTGAGACATAAGACGAGTACCGAATCCTGTCTCGAAAATGCCGTCCGTAATAATCCTCCTGCGGGCCCAAGAACGGAGACTAGTCGTCGAGGAAAAGACTTCTGTCGTGCCACCACGCATGTGCACTCGAGTAGTACCAGAGCGTTGGGATCGAGCTGTGCCACCAACTTACCGCCCCCGAGGGGCCAACATACCAGGCCACCGGGATATATTATCGCCGAATGAAATACGCCCAATTGTCCTAAATGGTTCTGAGGCTCGGCCGAGCTCTCTTGATAGCATGCAAGGTTGCCCACTTCGCGGAGCCCCTGTGCTGATCCTTTCGGACTTGATATGTGACACCCTTCACATTAGGCATTAGTCCGTCTCAGAACCATTGTCAAATATATCAAGGTATATATATCCCCGATGTTCACCAGTTGCGCGGGCTTTTTTTTTCCGTCTCGATATCTTTTTAATTCGCGCACCGACTGTCTTTCAGGAAATTTCTGCTCAACCCAACCAAGCGAAAAAGGAAACAAAACCAGGAAACTTCCCCGCTTTTAGACGTGATCCCCCAGATATTCGCCGCGCTTTGTGTCGGCCCGGGATCTGATATGCATTAAGAACGTGGGTCGTCCGGGTCCGATTACGCAGATTGCCTTGATGAGACCGCTTCTTACGACCACAGCCATTGTGTTGAGGGTGTTAGGAATTATTCCGTTGGATCGGCGATATCACCGAAAACCACTGGTTTTAGGCCAAGCATTCTCTCCACCTCGAAAAACAAAACTTTCTCATCTGGTGATCGTTAGAAGAGTTCGTGACATTGATCGGCATAGCGTTATGTTCAAACTAGTAATTAGTTCAGACTAGCAATTAGAAAGAAAAAAATACGCCATCTAGGTGCATTCGTCTGAAAGCGGATGCTGGTTGCATAGAGAATGTTAACGCATCCCTGCCTGTTCCAAACTTGAATTTCCTCGCCGTGGCAGGAGTTATCATCGATAGCCAACGCAACACCCGCTTTCAATTGGATACAAGAGACGCTGTATCCCCGCGGAGAACTCCTTCTGGGCTTCCATCAGCACTAGCGCAAGCATGCAACTCCGAACTCGTGGTATTAATGACCCGAATAACAAGCCACGATGGCACAGCAGGATGTCGTAGTCATTCTGCCACGCTTTCCGTGCGTATTGAAGGATTGTGACTACCCGGAACATGGTATTGGGCTACACTCGTGATACATTTACTAGGCAGGTGGGAAAGACGAGTAACGTTTACTTTGTTATTAGTAGAGCGTTGTGAAGCAGAGTCAGTATTAGGAAAGCAGCCCCTTTTGCAATTTAGAGATTTTCACGAGACTAGATCAGTCGGACGTACGAAGCTCCTTGATGTGAACATATGATGGCGAGAACGTAGAAGCTTGATTTGATTTCAATTTGTGTAATGGATATGTAAGAAAATCGTATGGTTTAGCGTTTTCATACCAACTTATCGTAATTCCCATGCCCTAATTAGGTTATTCTAGCTCAGCAGGTTACCACGACCGGGCCAGACACAGTGTATACTTTGCCCTCACCATTCGGATTGCCCGAGTTGTCGTAAATATTGATCAAGATGCCGCTGCAGTTACCGTCAGTGTCATCCCACCTACGACTATGATGCGTCTTATGGACTTACAGATCAGTTGCACTGTACGCTCCTGGGAGGCTAACGGTCGTGTCTGTCTTCGAACCGCCGCCGGTGACCAGTGGTATTATCAATATTCAATATTAGTATAAGGCCGTATTGATACTGATATTTAATAGCAATTCAATATTAAAAAAATATTAAATATTAAATTCTTGCTAAGCCTCTATATAAATATAGGGTGCGAACCGTGTACAATCAAGGCCTCGGCCCAATTACACACCCGGACGTCACCTAAAATAGATACCTTACATCGTCCCTATAACCTTTATACACATTGTTATACTATATTACGTATGATATAGTATATATCTCTAATGCCTATTATAGTAAAAGCTATAAAACTAGCTGTTATATATATATTTTTATATATTCTCTTTTAAGATTCAATATCATTTAGTATTGAACACATCGTATTAATATTGATATTGAACGTTCAATATTTAATACTGATGACACCACTGCCGGTAACATTAATCTAAGCACATATCATCTATGCAATGCTTTTATCAATATTCAATACTGTTGGTTACACAAGGGGATATCACGTAGCTACGGTTCGTAGATAGTATGATGATTGTTCTGTGTTTTCGATTGTAGAAAGCAAAGGATCGTAAGGATCGCAGTG
>Ga0307515_10020683_pt1 | contig 11722 bp, 14 predicted proteins | sample 17_EM_MG_FD_194513 | JGI IMG/M metagenome (GOLD analysis project Ga0307515, IMG submission 194513) | Populus trichocarpa ectomycorrhiza microbial communities from riparian zone in the Pacific Northwest, United States - 17_EM | ecosystem: Host-associated > Plants > Roots > Unclassified | place...
TTTTTTTCAAAATTTGGTATTCATGCTAAAGAATACAAATAACCATCGGACGATGCGAAGCCATGAGTTTCCCATGAGGAACAAGGAGTATCCCTCCAAATTTCCAATCTTAGAAATGCACAATCTTAGAAATGCACAATCTTAGATCTGGTTGTTCTTCATATCCAGGAGAAACTTCTCCTGTATAAGAATCCTGTGATCTGCGCGTCCCGATGCTTTATCCTAAATATTTTGCACTGGGGCACGGGTACGAATGCTACCTCAAATATAAACCGGGGATCCAGTGTCTGTTTCCGTCAACCGGCATCCACGCGAAGATCTTTTGAGCTAGACGCTTCCGGATTAAAAAGGGGCAAATAAGCTTAATGACGGCTCCGTTTTGTATTCAAAGGCATTATTACACAACTGAAACACATTTCAAACTCTGGATAGCTCGCGGGAGGCGTGTTTCAAGGATAACTGTAGGCTGAGATATTTTCAAGCTGTTCCTGAATGTTCTCATGTTCCGCCCCATTCTGATCTCCAAATCTCAAGTGAACAGCAAATGATGAAGGTTAGGGTAAGTTTGACTAGCGTAGAGCTAATCACAACGCCTGGAATTTTCGTAAGAGAAATCAGTCTCAGACAAATACATTCACAGGCTGAACACAACATGACTAGGAAGGGTTTGGGAGAAAATCTTTGCTCCCCTTGGCCGCCTTAAAAGAATGCGTGCTATTTGCTCTTACGGTGGATATATTACTTCAATCATGTGAAGCTTCAAGTGAAGCGGATTAAAGGAGATGCTGTGCGGGAGAAATCTGGTTCACGTGACACGAAATCAGTCGCTTCCCTCCCTTCTGCCCCCACTCGGACCTCGAGCAACCTATTTCTACTCAAGTGAGAAAGGGCGTACCAATCTTGGGATATGTTCCGTCTCTTGCGAAATTTTGAATTTCAGGAGGTATTTGCTGGCAAGGGAGCCCAATATAGCTCTCGCGCCTACACCTCAGTCAGGTTACATGTTACTTTTTCGGCGTCCTACGTTCAGTAGTTCACCCCATCTCCTAGGCTACATTTTATCCTCAATATATCTTAGCATTACCCCTTCCGTTTGTTCCTCCATCGAAATCTAGCTCAGGTACCTCCGGTGAGGAATTTTTGTCTTGATTCCTTCTGGTATTGGTTTCACACTACCGCACCTGGCAATCATGTACCGCGAGCCAAAGAACTTTCTTTCAAGTCTTCGGTACTCAATTAGTGTTTTTGCAATTATATCAGTTAATTTTAAAAGATACACTGGACTTTTTTCGGGTTCTACCCAGTACGAGCTTGCAATTTAACCCGGCGGCCCCGCTCCGTCCATCAAATCGGCAGTTCTAAAGGGCAAAGAATATCACCGCGTTGAGATCAATTTGGCTATACCTCCTTCGCTTAAATTGGGGATTCCCGCTCCTCTGTTTCATTTTTCACAATCTATTGTACTATTGCATCTTAAGAAAGTCATTATGAAACCATTCCTTCTACTTCTCTTAGTGGCAGCACCCTCCAATGGAGACCAAACATCCGCTCAACTTCAGGCCCGAGAAACACGAGTTGATCCTGGAATCGTAAAACCAAACCTCACTCCCATCTTCATCGAGACCTTCCCCGGACCTGAAGGTACCCTCCCCTCGTCCACAAACTGGCTCTTCGACCTGGGAACCTCCTATCCAGGCGGGGCTGCCAAATGGGGAAACAACGAATTCGAAACTTACACAAACTCTAACTTTAACATCCGAATAACCAAGCATCACACTCTGACCATAACCCCGCGCTTGAAACGCGGTGTCTGGACGTCCTCACGCATCGAGACGCAACGGTCTGATTTCGCCGCCAGTGCATGTGGCCGACTGTACATAGAGTCCCGCATCAAGCTAGGTGATGCTCCCACGAAGAGTCAGCAAGGCATCTGGCCCGCGTTCTGGGCTCTGGGGAGCAATTTTAGGCCCAGCTATATGGACTGGCCAGCTGTGAGCGAGTGGGACATTCTGGAGTCCGTAAATGGTGGAAGTGTGATGTATTCTACGTTGCACTGTGGTACGGCATCGGGAGGGCCGTGTAATGAGACCAATGGGCTTGGATCGGGAGTGGTGCCGTTCTCGAGGGGTGTGTGGCATACGGTTGGGTTTATGGTTGATAGGAGTATGACTGGAAATGGAGGGAAGGGGACTTGGTTGAATGAGGCGTTGAATTGGTATTTGGATGGGACGCAGGTATTTACTGTAAGCGGTAAGAAGGTGGGGGATAAGAAGACTTGGAAGGCTGTGGCGCATAATGAGCACTTTTTGTTGTTGAATGTAGCAGTAGGGGGCGGTTGGCCTGGCGCGCCAAACAATCAGACGATAGACGGACCTTCTGTTGGGATGGAGGTCGATTATGTCGGCGTGTGGAAATCCATATGATGACACGAAAAGAACAAAGTAAAAAAACCAAACAGTTTTTATGAGTGCGAACTCATCGATCTTTATGACAGAAGTGGAGTTTATGGAAGTGTAATATTTCCACTATTTGTTGTGAGACCCAGGGACAATCGCTGACCCTCTGAATAGATATCATATGCTTGCGCATCAATTCTGCAATATTGCTCCTTGAACTCCATATTCTTCAAGAAAGAACCACGGTAGCACATTTGCGCTCGTCCGTAATCCTTTAAATGGTTAAAACCATCATGTTCTTACAACATGTTATGCCGTCACTATCTTCACTCCACCTCCTTTATTGCCCATTCCGGCAGCCCACCTTCAGGGGATGCCGGTTTCGGAGAATGTCTAGAAGGCACAATGAATATCCGGCTCATCCCCGCAAGCCACTTTTGTACAGCGAGAAACCCATCCAAAGTTGCCATCGTGGCATCCCAGTCTAGCAAATTCATAGTCACCACAGCCGGAGGCATGAGGCCCTTTAGGAATCTAGCCTCCGGCCTGTTCCTCGCGTAAGAATTGACAACGAGTATAACCCAGAGGAAAAGCCCCGGAAGCTTCTTCCAGTGTGCCAAAGGGACTCGCCACATCGTCATCCATAGTTGGTGGAGTAGTTGAGCGGTACATGCTCGTGACAAAGGCGTTCTTGTGAGGATGGCGGTACTGTATATTATACCAGCTGTCCTGCACGTTTGGTACATGAAATCGTTCGCCATGTTGGGGTCATGTGTTGCTGGTGAGACAAGCTGCTCATGTATCCAGTGAACTGTGGTCATGAGCTTAGCTATTTCCACTTCAGAATCCCCATTTTCCTGGAAGTGGAGGACAGAAGCCGTGAGAAATCTCATGTCATCGAGGACCCTGGCGGCTTCAATACTAATATTAAGTTCTTCGGCTGACTCGACGAAGCGGATGTTCGACTTGATCAGAGGGTTGTCAAGTTCAATTGGATATGATTCAAGAGTAGGAACGGGTTTGTTCAGGGTTTTGTCTAAGAAAAGATCGCATTCGAAGGTGAAAGCGATCTGGTAATCGGTTCTGGCCAGTTAGTGGTGGTGATAAAAATCTAAGTGATCTCTTACCTCGTGAGCATTTCCCTCAAAGTGCGGAACTCAATACTCTGGAGGCCTCCCCGCGTCCTGATCATCTCTGCAAGGCCATTCATGTGGGCCAATGTACTTCTCTCATCTGCATACACAAGCTGAAACAAAATTAGTAGGGTCCCGAGACTATACATAAAGCGCATACCTCGTTGTATGCCAGAGACATCACGGTGGAAATTGCTTCGTCATTGAGGGCACTTTGATGAGCAGTGAGGTATGAGTTGATGAGAGTAATGAGTTTGACGCGGGCCCCCATCACGTCGACTGACTTGTTCCACTCAATCTGTCGCGCGGTAGCCTGAAAGTATGAAGAAGTCAAGATCGCAATGTACCCTGCGATGGGAGACTGGATCATGAAAGGCAACCATTTCTCGTTGAATGCTGGTGGGGGATCATTGCCGTCAATTGACGACATGAAAGGAGCCAGCCTTTGAAGGACTACAGATGTCAGGGATTGGTTTAATGGATTGTGAAGGATACTGACAAAAATGAAGAAGTTGGGCATTGCGAAGAGAAGGTTCGAATGGAAGGGCGTGCATCGGTTCAAGAGCGACGCTCCCCACATGCATTTTTGAAACCCCATGATAAGATTTTCTGATATGTTCCCGGAAGGGATAATACTGCAGGGCCCTGATGTTTGGAGAGATATCTTCGGGACCAACAGGAGATGTTGGGCTCTCGTCATCTTCATATGAGAATAGCCCTATTGGCCATCCGTAAGAGAAGGGCGAGTTTGGTGTTGTGTCATGTGTGATAAGCTGGAGGACTGGCTTCTGATTGAAGGAATCATCTGAAGATTGGCTTCCTGACTCCGGTATAGTTGCAAGGATATTGGAACCCGCTGCCTCGGGTTCTTCAATCTTTGGCTGCACCCCAAGCGCCTTTTCCTTGGATTTGGGAAACTTCCTGACCCTCGTTAACATTTCTCGCCAAACATTCCCATCTTGGAAAGAGGACGCGACATCAACTCACTTCAGTCCCTCATAAACGCACGGCACGGGAGGATACCTCCTTGCGCAATTGTTACATGGTCTGTCCTTGGCTTGATTACACTGGGGGCCAATCGTCAGTCGAACTGCTCCGATGATTGCGGAGAGCTTTCAGCTAGCCAATAGATACCTTCTGCTTCCTCCGCCGGCATTCCGTGCATGATGTTGAGGCTCGTTGCCGCGAGCGTACTTCTTTTTTCTGCTGTGAGGTGTCGGGGTTAACCAACATTTTCGCCTCAATTCTCAACCTTTGAGGCAGAATCGATTCGCAAAACCGATGGGACGCATGTTCTTGGCGAGTTTCCCCAGCGATGCATGACACAGGGCTTATATGGCTGAAGGGTCAGAGAAGCTGAATCTGCAGCCCATCGGCTTTAAGACGGTTTGGGCTTAACGTACACGTCACGTGGACTAGAACGAAACACTGCGAATCGTATTGCGTATCCACCATCTGAAAAGGGGTTCGATGGGGTAATGGGGCCTCGGCATCCAAAAAGAACTCAGGGCTCGTCGTCGAAGCATGCATAACGGGTACGAAGGCGAATCCAGCTTGTGGACAGACTGTGACCTTTATATTGAGATTCCAACCATTCCAAGACTCTCTGTTGCATCTGCCTTCTATCGGGATCCTTCGAGCACCTGAACCCTCGAAGAGCTGAGGTTCGTGCATTACCAGACACTCGAAGGATCAGGACTCTTTAGCTGGGCTGTTGAGGCAGTGTTCTTGTGAAGTCGTGACTCGCTCAGTCGTGCTAGAACCACAAACATAATCTATTTTTATGCAAAAGGAAAGGATGTGGCGTCTCGGATCGAAAACTAGTGTGACCTCAAAGACCGCGTATTCCGTATTCGAACCCTCGGAAACCACAACGTTCCTAGAACTTTAAATCTACCAGACGCAAAGCGTCAGGCTGCAGCTCGAAGGATTTGAGTTTGTGGTCCTCGCAGTAGGCTGAGTTTCTACAAAAGGGTCATGAGATCGCAGAAAAGGGGTATCATCACGTGACACAACCCCTTGACAGGTTTATGAGCTAGAAAAGCAGCAGTAATTGGAGGGGAACGGGGAAATTAAGTGGTGTGGTTGTATTGGAGTCCTCGTCTCTTGCTAGGCCAGCAGGACTCTTAGAATGGTTGACCCTCATGTGATGCGCAGGCCATTTGTAGGAGGAGCCGGGGGAAGGAAAGCCACGAGGGATTAACCGTCAACGCTGGTCGGGCCGAATTTGCTCTCAGCTCAAACCCTATGATGGAAAGTGTGGAGTATCGTAGATAGGATAGGCAGACACCGTAAACGCCTTGAAGGCTTTCTGCAGGACTCCCTGCCAAACGCACAACGGTCTACTAGCTCCTCAACGTGGCTTCAATGACGGACAAGTTCTCCCCTTCTTTTCTCCAGATATTCCTGATCTCCAGTCCTACTTCCTGAAGTAGAGCTTTCCATTGACTCTCAGTCCTTTCCATCCCTCCGAACGACATCATCACAAGATCATTCAGTGCCATCCTTCTTTCGCAATTTTCGTCTGGTAACACGAGCTCATTGACCAGAATTTTGCTATCAACACTCATTGACAGAACGAGATTCTTCAGAATTGATTTGCAAGCCTCATCCCCCCAGTCGTGCATGATTCGACGCATGAAATATGCTTTGGCTCCGCGTACAGGTTGGGGTTTGAAGAAGTCCGCGGCCATTGTCTCAATCGACGAGGGCAAATGAGAAGATGAATTTGCATCCTTGATGACTTCAGGTAGATCTTGGACAATCATCCGTCCTTTGAGCTCGGGGAAACCGTTTCGAATAATTTCTAGTGCTTGCCCTTTACCGCCTCCGACATCGACTATGAGGACTTCCTCCTCTGAATCACATTTTAGTTCGTCTGCGAAAGGGAAAGGCGGTACTCCAGCAGCTCCCACTATAGCACTTGACCGCATACTCTGGTTGAACATCTTTGCTCTCATAGGGTCATCCTTGAGGTAGCCCCAAAAATCATAAGGGGTCTTGAGAGCAAACTGAAGAGGAGAATCATGGTGATCGGTAGGACTTCGGAGGTTGTGAGTCTCGAGATATGCTCCCAATGCTCCGGCTGCAGGGCCAACAATTGTGTTCTGAACTTGGAAGTGAGCACGGTTTGCTGGTGTGCCCAGGATTCGGGAGAAGTGGTTGGATGCGTATCTCTCTCGACCCGTCTCAACGAAGATGTGAGAGGAAGTCAAGACACGCATGATGCGAACTTGCCCATGATCAGATCAGTTTCGTTTTATCCATAATGGAGCGTGAAAGTATATACCCACTAAGGCTTTTTCTGCTCCCGCCTTCAAAGATATCTCTTGAGCGCTCATGTCGTCATTTGTATCACTGGGGATGCAGTCGAAGCATCCAATGGAGTAAGCAGCACTGATGGATCCATTGAGAAAAGGCTGCGTAACCGTCAGAGCAAAGGAAACCTTGACAAGTAGAGAGAATACCAACTTGAGCTGCGGTTAGGTACAGATTCTCTCCTGGTGTTCTTGCCGCAATAATGAGCTTCTCAGCCGCACTTATCAGCTTTTTGCGAGCTGATTCGCCACCATCATTCCCAATCACGAGTCCCCCAAGCGTGTTGACTTCGGCAAGGAGTAATTTGACGCTCTCGACGTCGGTCGGGCTCGACATGGTCCCTGACCAAAGTGCTTTGGATAGCGGCGGCGTTTGTATGATGTAGGTACGCCGTACTGGTTATCAGTTCTCGTGGCCGCAAAGGGGGCTGTCCGTCTCTGGGATAATCTTAATTTCCGAAAGAGAGTGGAATTGCTGCTGGTGGGGTTAAATTTACACTCACAAGGTTTCGTATTCATCGAAGAAGGCCTTCGTGCTGTATGCTCTCAAACAGGGCAGATACACGTGAGATCTACGACTCTAATAATTTGGGGCAAAGGAGGAAGATTTGGGGAAAGGAAGTTCGGATTTATTCGAGGGCCGTTGGACCTTGGGATGGTGTGAGCTGTGAAAAATCCAGGCGGTTTGGCGCTAATCTTTCGCGAACTTTAGAAGGGATCACCCACCAACCGCCCAAACCACCTTTCCGCCCACGCTTACCCCACCAAAATTTTCGCGATTTTTCAAAGTCTTTAGAAAAAAAAAGAAAAAAATCCAGATTATAGAGAATACTCAAAATATTACGAATATCACATTAATTTTTCGATTTGTGGCGTTAAGGTCTCCAAAATCCAAGTTGAGCGGAAAGGGGGGGGGGGGGGGTTAGGCGGTTAGTGGGTGATACCTTCTAGCGTCAGAGCTCAACTTTACTCAGTGACCCGCCCTGTGGACCAACCTAAACTCTCCTCAACTCCATCTCCGTCTCGACCCAACACTCTCAGATCAACCAATTTTTGAACCACGATACTGCCCCTTTGAATGCATATTCTTTGGCCAACCGCACATCTTTCACCGTCAAATCACCTCTCACACTGAAGCCATGCTCTGTCCCGCCGAACACAGTACTCATCCAAGTCGCTCCAGTCTTTGTCAAGACATCTTCCGTCTGCCTCCTCTTCTCTGGTGGTAGAATGTCATCCACCTCAGCAGCATAGATTGCGAGTCGCTTTCCTTTTGTTACCAAATGCACTTCCTCCATAGTGAAGAAGGATGGATGGTTGACAACCCCAACATCAATGAACCCCGCCCCCATCAGCCGGATGACATATCTTCCACCAAAGCAATATCCCACTCCTCCTATCTTCACATCCTGTCCATACTGATCATGGATGTATTTCACCACCGGAGCGAGCAAGGGGTCCGTCACCGGAGGTTCATGTCGATGCTTCCAAGCCTCGAACTCCTGTGCACTCTCATCTCCTTTCCACCAAGGAGGCTTCCTGAACGGATACGCATCTGAAGTCTCTGTTTTTTCTTTCAAAGGCACTTGAATACCTCTCAGTTCGTAATTCGGGTCATCTTTGTCTTCTGTCCATGGCACGATCTCTGGTACTGGTTCTTTGCCAGGTGGGAAAAAAGGTCGATGGTTCTTGTCAAGACGAGCTTGGCCTGCAAACTGATCTGGCATGATGACATCGCAATCAAGATGAGAAGCGAAGGAGTCTGCCAAAAGCTGAGCATTTGGGAGGTAAATGCCGTGGCCTTCGGTCAAGAAGAGAATGACACGCTTCGGCTCTTGCTCCTTGAAGCTTTCTGGAAGAGTTGAAAGTTCCGATTCGGATTCTCCATCGCGCATCCGTGGCTGAGAAATATACATCTCAATTCCGTCGATTTCAATAATCTTCCCAGTTGGAATCCCCTCCCATATTGTACTCGGGGCTGTTGGGTCACAGCAGGGATGAAGTCTGGTCATGACGAGATGGATATATTCGAGAGCGCTGGAACATTGAGAACGATTTCGATTATGCTTCGCCATTTATAGCCTTCATTCTCCACGCCCTTCTGTTGACAGTCGGGACAACATCAAGATTGCTGACTTTGCTCATCAAGTGATAGTTGCTTCAGCCAATGATAAGTCGGAGATAAATCGCCTCTAGGCTGCCATGGAAAGAACTCATCACTAACCTCAATTTTAGCGAGTGCATAGGTAGCCCCTTACTCTCGGATATAGTTCCAGAGTGGCAGAGGGGAAAAGACCAAGACGTTAAAAAGAGCAAGCTACTCGCAAAGATCTCTCTCAAGCATCACCATATGTGATGTGCCGGGCTGCCGTCACACCTGCCATGCATGTCCCCCGCACTTTCGGGGATCCCCCAATATGAGGCCTCCTCCCCACCCCTCACCTCTGCTCAATAAGCCTACCACAACGAACTCCACCACAATGCACTTCATAAATTTATCATTTCCGTAGGGCTGCTTAAATTAATTTCACCACAAACTTTGCCAAGATGCCTGGTCTCCTGCAAGAGCCTCAATTCAAACACCTTAAAATCAAAGAAATCGGTCTAACTTTCGCTGCCGAAGTCGAGGGCGTAGACTTATCACAAGATATTCCTCAAGAAGTCTTTGATGAAATCCTCAAAGCAATCACGAAAGTAAGCTAGCCCTTTCAGTCCCAAGCTGCAATTGTTCTCACAATTCCCTCAGTATGGCGTCCTAGTATTCAGAGACACAGGTCTTGATGATACCCGGCACGTCGAATTCTCGAAGCGCTTCGGAGAGCTCGATGATATTAAGCCGTACTTGACCAATGGACGAAAAGCAAAGTTCCCATATTACGAACTATTCGACGCCGGGAATCTGGATGATGAGGGAAATCCAATTGCTCTCGACAGCCAACGCTCACACTACAACAAAGTCCGCATTGCCTCACCCATTTCAACTCTTTATTGACACAAAGGATTAGGGAAATGGTCTCTGGCACGTAGACTCCAGCTTTAACCCCCGCCGGGCATCCTACTCTATCCTCCTCGCACACATAATTCCACCTCCTGGCACTGGCGGAGACACAGGCTTCGCAGACACACGCACTGCATTCGACGAGCTCCCTGCCGATTTAAAAGCGGAGCTCCTCTCCAACGACTACGTAGCAGCGCATTCCCTCTTCCACTCACGCAAACTCGGATCCCCGGAATTCTTCGCCCACGTCAATCCTCTGGAGCATAAAATGGCTCGGCACAAGCTTGTCCAACGGCATGAACCAAGCGGCAGGATGAACCTTTATGTGGCGAGGCATGCGCATCATATTGAGGGGTTGGAGAAAAGGGACTCGGATGAGTTGTTGGATAGATTGATAACCCATGCCACGCAGGAGAAGTATACGGTTGAGGTGCCGTGGAATGGAGTGGGGGATTTGGTGATGTGGGATAATCGTTGCGTGATGCATAGGGCAACTGGTGGGAGCTTTGAGGGCAGGTACAAGAGAGATATGAGGAGGACGACAGTCCATGATGGGAGCAGCACTGCTTGGGGACTGAATGAGAAAGGGGACGTAAAGCTGGGGTTTCCACAGACTTTTTAGCTGATTTCCTTCCATGAAAATTGCAAAGATAGGAGGATATGATGTAGGAATTTGTTCATAAATATCGTCCAATGTCGCAAAGGTGCTCAGAACAATGATAATATACACAGCTTTCTCACAACCTCCCAGTAGAACATTCCTGTTCATCCTGGACCCTAAACTCCACCGGCGTATCCCCCTGATGTCGCCAATCCCCCTTCCTAAACGCCTCCAACCCCCTCACATTCTCATAAACCCTTTTCACAGTCTTCATCCCTTCCAAATCAACACCATACCTCAGTGCCCCCTCCACCGCAGGCGCCAACACAACATCTGCCATACTCACCTCATCCCCCACACTATATTTCCCCGCATATCCTTCCGCAACCTTATCATAAGCTTCCAGTCCTCGAGTCATCCACTCTTTCGCCCACTCGCCCGGCGCCTCCTCTCTGCCTCCACTCAATTTCTTCACACCCCTCAATACCCTTAAATTCGTCACAGGCTGTAGATCGCTCGCTATGATGTTTACCAGCTCTCTAACCTTCACCCTCTCGGTAGGTTGCGAGGGAGGAGGCAGTAATCGGGGTGTATTCGGGAAATATTCTTCGAAAAACTCGAGGATGGGGATGGATTGGCGGATGGTTACTGATTGACCTGAGGAAGTGGTGAAGGAGAGCGTGGGGACACTGGCTGAGGGGTTGCGAAGCTTGTATTCTTCAGACAATTGTTGGCTCGAGAGCAGGTGGATGTAGCTGTATTCCAGTGGAATTCCTTTATAGTGTGCTGCGGTACGTACCCGTGCGGAGCAGGAGGAGCGAAAGTAGGTGTGGAGGAGGAGTTTGGGCTGTTCCATGATTAGGGATTGGTAAGGGGATAAAAGTGCAGTCCTTATGTCTAAGGAATGAAAGGGGGAAGGGAGAAGCAATGTATATAGTGTGAAGCATTTCCGTCACCTACCGCCTGCGTGGTGATCATATTGAAGATGTGAATATCCGCGGTTTTCCGACTTCAGCTGCATCTCCACAACTGATTCATCCCTTTCCCCGCACCGTCAGCCATCGAGTAGAGTCGGTTGCGTTGCATGAGAGAATCTCATGGTCATGTGAAACGTGGAGTTCGTTAGGAGGATGGAAAACGGTTCCGCGTTTTGCGGGGTCGGCTTTGCGCGGAATTACCCCGCAGTTCACCCCGCCCCTATTTACATTGAGTTTTGGCAATCCTTTCATACCAACTCAATTTCCACCCTCCTCTCATATTGTATACAGTATCGAACG
>Ga0307515_10020684_pt1 | contig 11721 bp, 6 predicted proteins | sample 17_EM_MG_FD_194513 | JGI IMG/M metagenome (GOLD analysis project Ga0307515, IMG submission 194513) | Populus trichocarpa ectomycorrhiza microbial communities from riparian zone in the Pacific Northwest, United States - 17_EM | ecosystem: Host-associated > Plants > Roots > Unclassified | place...
TTCATTTTTTTTATCGTTATAAGTCCCCGAATTCTCCAACGATTTACTCGATTTGTCTAAAACCACCCTCCTAAATTAACGAAGTCCAAATCAAAACTTTTTTCCCTTTTCTCTTTTTTTTTTTTGTGTGTGTTATTGCCGAACTTCAATAAGGAAAGAAGGTGAGTTTTTCTCCATTCTTACAAAAATCATTATTCAATTAACCTATCAACATCAATTATCTACAATTTGATAAGATTTCTAAACAATTTTATTAAAACTCAATTGTCCCAATTTTCTTTTTCATATCCGAAATTCATTTAAAAGAAGAAAGTGAGGATTTTTCTTCTCTCTTTGAAAAATCCTTATTTCATCTATTAACATTTATAAGCCTATATTTTCCCACAATTTCCAAACAATTGCATTAAAACCTTAAATCTTTCAAATCTTCCTCTTTGGCTGAAACCTCTAAAGGAGGAAAGGGATTTTGTTTTTTCTATTTAAAATTAAACACTTACCCAATCATAATTCATGCTTTCTAACATGGTTCAATCATAATTTCCATTATTCTCATAATTAATATCATAAACCCACAATTTCACATAATCACAATAATTCAATTCCTTTATCAAAACATAAAATTTGAGAAATTAATCACTTGGAGCATGTTCTTTACTTTACTTTGATAAGGATTCAAGGAAAAAATGCAAAAAAAAAATCAAGTTGTCTTGTCCTCTCTCTTCAAACCCTAGCTTGAATTTCTTCTTCCAAAACACTCACAACACTAAAATCACCCCTCTAAATTTGTTTAACTAAGTTAATCACTCCAATTATACACTTTTATTGATGAAATCAACAAGAATTCAAGTAGAAAAATCACACAAAACCTCTTCCTCTCTTTGTTTTAAACCGTCGGCCAAGAGAGAAAAATGGGGCATTTATAGTCTAATTTTTCTTGTATTTACACATTGGCTCTCATTACTTCTTATTTCTACTTTTGTCCCACAATTCTCTTTTTTACTTAATTTACACCATAAAACCTTCTCTTTTATTCTATTGTATCTCTTCACAATACCTGAAATCCTTTTATTTAATCTATTCAGTGTTTTATTTACTTTGTTCGGATTATAATTTATTGGGTTTTCACAGGTGCGTTATTAGGAATTCTTTGCATAAGAACACAAAACTATTGTTTAGAAAGCTAAAAACCAGGAGTTTATAAACAATATATGTTGCATAGTACTTTCTCTAGTCATATTTGACATGTTTGCTTATCTTTACTATTCAATTATATTCATGTGAGGTAAAGTTCCATTAAGCACAGCAATAATCACTTCAATTCATGAACTTAAATAAGAACAAGTTACAAAGTTTAAGGCGCATCCGTTTTATCTGTTGGAGTTTCCCAGCAGTTGGGAGACAGTCATACTAGTCTTTCAAAATAACATATGAAACAATACCAGGTCACTAAAAGAAATTGTCCAGTTAAGTTGTTAACGAATAACTTTCGGATGCTATCTACTGGAGGTTATGTAGAATTTTATGATGTCAAAAGTTCTATGGTTAGGACTTGCCTCTCCAGGAATATGGATACTTGAGGGCAGATGGATGTGAGTTAGAAAGGCATTGAACCTTGATGCTCAACTATATAGAAACTGTGTTGAACAGAAATCTGCCAAAAAACAAATTCCTCTTAAGTTGATAATAAACCAGGTGACAAACAAATATTAAACAAAATGGTGACATGTTAGAGATAAATGAACAAGTATAAATACAGCTATGAAAACCTCAGTCTCTTATAATTATGAAAATATCCAATCTCAATGCCCACAACTCACTAAGGTATGCCACCAAAAAAGATGAAGCAAGCAGAAGGAATTGGTTGACACATTGAGGCCTTCCAAAGGACTGTGGAGTGACTCATTTTGATGGTTTGCACACATTAAGGCCAAACAAGGGGTCTAATGAAATCCACACTTTTACAATTTGTCATTTAGACGCAATAGATTTTATCCCATATTTTGAAGTTTCTATAGAAGCAATAAGATAAAAACATTAATTTGAAGTTGGAAACATACCAAAACTGTAGCAGAAACTCATTCCATGATCCTGACACAGAAGTTGGGAAACATTGCATCCAATCGATTAACTTGAAGTGGATCATGTTTAACAACTGAATCAACATGAAGTAGAGAGATTGTGTCTACACCCCAATGCAGCAGACTTATGCCTTCGAAAATTTATATCCGATTATAGTAACATCTTTTGCAAGGCAACTCCACTTGCTTTCACATCTAACATTCAGAAAGCTGTAAGTTTAACAGTTGATTTAATTGAAATGGCTCTTTGATTTGGCCATTTAAGGTACTTAATATTCTGTAAATATCAATTCTATGAGGATGAGAAGTATCTCCAGCCACAAAGACATTTTTTCTCCTCTCCACTTCAATCCAACTGCATCCTGCTGGCTTTTTAAGATCTCTTGTCCTCATCAGTTTCCTTATTTCCATGACTCCATCCCATCTAGCATCTGCTGCATACAGGTTTGACAAAACTACATAGTTCCCAATATTCTCTGCTTCAATTTTAAATAAACGGTCAGCTACAAAACGACCCAATTCCACTTCATGATGGGTCCTGCAGGCACCTAACAGCGTCCCCCATATATTTGCATTAGCTTCAATGGGCATTCCAGTGACCATAGAAAATGCATCATCAATTCGACCTCCCCGAGCAAGAAGATCCACCACACAAGAATATTGTTCCATGGTTAGCTTCATTCCATGGACCTTCTCTATAGAATAAAAGATATTTAATCCTTCATCTACAAGGCCAGCATGACTGCATGCAGATAAAACAGTGGTGATGATAACATGATCTGGCTTTATACCCAATTCAATCATATGAAAGAAAGTCCCAAGAGCTTCCTTTCCCATACCATGCATGGCATATCCTCTAATCATGGCAGTGAATATAATCAGATCCTTATTTGGAATTAATTGAAAAAGTTTAAAAGCATAGCCTATGCTGCCGCATTTTGCATATACATCTTGCAGAGCTCCATCCAAGTGGAGATCACCAAAACAAGACCTGATCGCATATCCGTGGCACTGCTTTATCAATTGCACAGAAGCCATTTCAGCACATGCTGGAAGGAGGCTCATGATAGTCACTGCATCGGGTTTTATTCCATGAGCTTGTAGCTCATGGAAAAGACCAAGAGCTTGACTAGAACAATCATTTTCAGCATATAATCTAACCATTAGATTCCAAACAGAGAGATCTGAGGAAGGCATCCTGTTAAAAGTTATATATGCTTCATCAAGTAACCCGCAATTGATATAACCTGAGATTATTGCTTTGAAAGTGACCAAATTCCTGTTCTCTGATAAACTCTGGAAAACTTTAGATGCGTACTCAATGTTACCACATTTAGCATATGCATCAAGTATTGCATTTCCAATGGTAGGTTCAACATCAAATTTTGATGCTAAAAGACGATGCCTAATTGAGTAGCTATGGGCCTCTTTAACCTTGTCTTCTTTCAAAACATTAACACAAAAGTGAACAACACTTAAGATTGTAACAGAATCAGGTGTAGTTCCTTCACTAAGCATCCACCGTAATAATTCCAGAAACCAGGTATTATACCCACTCTCAACAAGGGCATCAAGCATAGAATTCCATGATATTAGGTCCCTCCGAGAAATCATAAAAAATGTCTCGTATGCTCCTTCTATGTCATCACACTTGGCATAAAAACTAACTAGAGCATTCCCGACAGATGTATCCTCACATAATAATGGATGCCGAAGGACATAGCCATGAATCATTTTACCAACATGCAAGTTTCTAGACTGTGCACAGGCAGGAATAATGCAGAGAAGGGTGACAGAATCTGGCTCAATCATGTCTAGAGTAAGTAATTCATGAAACAATTCCAAAGCTTTTGACCATTCACCATTTGATGCATATCCTGCAATAATAGCATTCCATGAAACCAAATCTCTCAATTCCATTCTTCGAAACAGCAATTCTGCTTCTTCTACCCGTCCAACTCTTAAATAGAAACTTACCAAAGCATTCCAGACAAAAACATCCGCTAACAACTCGTTATGCCGGAGCACATAACCGTGAATCTCTTTCCCAAACCAGTAAGCAATATACTCGTCAAAAGATGCACAAACAGGCAGAATATTAGCTAAGGTAGTATAATTTGGCTTTATTTGACCTTTTAGCATCGAACTAAACAATCTAAATGCATCCTCCATCAAATTATTCTCTGCAAACCCTGAAATAATCGCATTCCATGAAACAACATCTTTTTCATCAATACTATCAAAAGCAGCATAAGCATCTTGGCATACTAGTCCACATTTTGCATACATCGACACCAATGCATTCCCAGCAAGTGTATGTGTATCCAATCCAGATTTAATAGCATAACAATTCACACTCCTACCCATATATACATCCCCTAAGCGAGCACAAACAGGAAGAACAATAGCAGCAGTAACAGAACTAGGCTTCGGATAATTAGCACCATGCATTTCCCTGAATAACCTCAAAGTCTCAGCATCATAAACTCTGGACCCAGCATACCCAGATAAGAGAATGTTCCAAAAAATAGGATCACGATCATTACAACTACCAATTTCACCAAAAAGTTTCTTGCTTTCATCTAGAGCTCCACATTTGGCATACATATTAAGCAGGGCCTTAGACACAGCATGGCAAGAAACATGACCTATTCTAACAATACTCCCATGAAGAGCTCTCCCCCATTTTATAGCTGATAGTCCAGCACAAGACTTGAGAATCGATGCAACAGCCTGATAATCTTGTCTAAAATCTCCATTACAGTCACTTATCATGGTATTCCATGCTTTTAAATATGGCCCAACCATCTTACTAAACAGCACCACTCTAGTTTTTCTCGACAACCCGAGTTAAAAAAAACAACTTTTTGTTATTGTTTTCGGCTACAAAATGAAAAAAAATTAGACCTTTTTTCTTCACATGGAAATTTCAACAAATAGTTTGCATGCAAAAGATCAGCCCTATAAAAGCATAAGAGCGAGATCCAATTGAGCTCAAACCCACCAATTCCTTGAAGATTCATGTTCCATTTTTTCAAAGAAGCACCTACTTCATTGGTCAACTGAAATTGGGTCCGATCCTCCTTCGAAGAATTTTGAAACTTTCAATGGTAAAGACCACCATTATATTCGTCACTTCACTTTCTCAGGTATTGCCCAATGCAATTTTTAGTTTTTTACATCAAGGAAATGGCTTTCCTGTCCTCCAGCATACGTTCTCCAATGAAGGGTAGTTTGGGAATTCCAAGTATAAACTGAAAGGCCCGAAATTACCTCGAGCAAGAGCAACCCCACCCACTTTCCCTCTTTCCCTCTCAGTGGATTATTATTATCAATTAATTAGCAAGTCAATTTTAATCAAATCAATCAGAGAAAAAAAAATAAAATTGAATAGGGTTTCGGTCCCTCTATCTCCCTCCTTCTTCAAGAAGACAGAAGACAAAGTTCTGAAGGTTTCTATGTCTCAAAGGTTCGATCTTTAATCTCTACAGTTTTTTTTATTTATTTAATTCAAATGGTTTGAGTCTTTTTTTTTTTGGGTTTTATATGACGATTAACATTTTAATAGATTAAAGATTGAAACTTTGATTGTGGGCTATTTTTTTTAAAAAAAGAAATTGATGTTTGGTTAATGAAATTGATGTGAATGGATGGGACAATCAAATGGTCTCTGACTTGGTGATTAAGGAGAATTTACTTATCGTTTTTTATGTTTGGATTAGTTGAATTGATGTGAATGGGAAACTTTGTTTATTGTGATTATGATGTATTCAAAGGGACATTAATTTGATGATTAATACTGTAAGAGATGAAGGAGAATTTATTTTTTCGTTGTGGAATATGTTGTTGTTGTTGTTGTTGTTCACTTTGATGTCTGCATTAGTTAATTGATATGAATAAGAAATCAAAGTGCTTACGGTGATTTTTCAACTCCCTTTGATTCTTGTGTGGGTTTCTTTTTGATGTATTTAGGAAACCTTGCAAGTATTTTGCTCAAGGAGCATGCTGGCGAGGGGATCATTGTAAGTTTGTGCACGAAAGGAAAGAGCCTCAACCTCTGTCAAGAAATGTAATGATATTTTGTGTTTATTAGTTTTTTTATGATGATTTGTTTTGGTTGAGTCAGGATTTGATTAGTTCTCTTATTGTTTGTTGGTTTTATATTACTTATTTATCGATGCAGGTTTGTACTTTTTATCAAAAAGGAAATTGCACTTATGGAAGTCGATGCAAATATGAACATGTCAAAACTTCCTGGGTAGCTTCTGGTGGTGCTGCCGGGGCATCATCTTCATCGAGTCCTCATCAATCTGTAATCTTAAGTTCTGTTCCTGCAAGTGTTGGATCAAGTAGGGATGGCAAAAAAGAAGACCGTCCTCTCTGTTCGTTTGATGTTGCTGGTGATTGCCCCCATGGAGATAAATGTTCTTTTGTTCATGGTGATTTATGCCCTACCTGTGGAAAACATTCCTTGCATCCCTTCCAGGCAGATGAGAGAGAGGAGCATTTGAAGTCATGTGAGAAGAACCAAAAGTTTCTTGTGGCAGTAAAACGAAGTGAAGAAATTGAGTGCAGTGTATGCTTGGATCGTGTACTTTCAAAGCCCACAGCAGCTGAACGAAAGTTTGCAGTCCTACCTGAATGTAATCATCCATTCTGCATATCCTGTATCAGAAATTGGCGTAATGGTTCCCCAGCCTCTGGGATGGCATTGAGAGCCTGCCCAATATGTCGTAAAACATCACACTTTGTCATCCCAAGTCTTATTTGGTATTCCTCTAAAGAAGAAAAGCAAGAAATTATTGATACGTACAAGGCCAGGCTCAGGTGATCTTTTTGAAACTCTGTATATCTCTGCTTTACTTGCAACCTGATTTGTTTGATCATCAATCTAATCTTGGATAGATTCAGAAATAATTTCAAACACATGCCTATTGTAGTTGGACACTTATTAAGATATCCCTGTTCTACTTCTTGATGTAGTAGAAGAAGGAGATATAACTTTGTTCATATTCTGAACAAATTATCGGTTTAAGCATCGACAAGCAAGCTAGATACTGAATATGGACCTAAGAGAACTTGATATTCATTAATTTGTGCTGTAGATTTCTGTTGTGAAATAACTGCAAATCTGCAATCATATTCATTTTTTATTTTCTGTTTTTGCAGGCAAATAGATTGCAAGCACTTCAACTTTGGGAATGGGAACTGCCCATTTGGCATCAATTGTTTTTACAAGGTAAGATTAGTCAATTTGAATATGCAATTTCAATTACATATTGCTTCTTTGTCTGTCGCACTGTTAGAGTATCTTGTGAAGATTCTATTTTTTATCTCAAAATGTTTTTCACAGGCGCTCAATTTACCCACAGACATTTAGTGATAATTGAAGGCTACCAAAGCTATAAAGCTATGTTTTATTCTTAACTGCACTTACCTGGACCTTTTTTTGTCTGATCGTCTGAACATGTGTTGTTAGACAATAACTTCTCTACTCTTCACACCCCCATTGCCAATGTGCTAGCCTCATGCCTTTGCTGGCTGCCCTCTTTTGAAGCTGTAACTTTTTAAATTTGGGTGTATTGAATCTCTCTCTCCGGGTCTTGAATGTCTCTTCTTCTGTCTGTAAATTTTCTCACATGCATGTATTTTTAGGATTGTTTTTTGGAGGCATAGTTGAATGTTGTGGCACTTTTTCCACAAATGGTAAAAAAAGAAAAAAAACAGATTTAAGAACCAGGAGATAAATCTTTCTTTATCATTGGAAGAGTGCTTCCTTTATGTTCATGTATCGTTAGCTTATTACTCCTCCTAATGAATATCTTGTTGTGTTGTGTTGTGTTCTAGCACACTGTCATGCCGGGCTCATATACATGGAAACATCACAAGCCCCCTCCAAGGAGGCCACCACCTCGTCGCAGATCCAATGCAGGGCATGCAGATTCATCATTTGATTATTTTGGGCCAACAATGGAAGATTTACTAGACATGTTTGATGATGATTATCTTGATTATGATAATTACTGCGATCCCTTTCATGAAGAATATCAACTGGACATCTTTGATTATGAGGATTATTTCGATGAAGAACGTCTTTCTCCTTTTGACATGGCTTTATTACTTGCAGGGATGGATTGTGGAGGAGCAAGTGACATCTCTAGTGATGAGGATGATTTCTATTAATTCATATAGTTTTTTATCCTTCGTTGCAAACAGTTTGAAAATGACAGCACAAGTCATTTTGCTTTCTGGGATTTAGTATCTTTCTCCTCATAAGCATCTTTGAGAAGATGAAGTTCGTGGTCTGTTAACTATATAAGGTTGTGTTGCAGGGGTTGTGTCAAGAACTGTATGTTCTGATTGCATTGTAGTAGTACGGCTGCCAGGATTTTGATTGCCTCTATTTATATGTTCACGGCAACATATTGGATAAAGATAGTAGGAATTTGCAATGTCATCGGTTTTTATTTCTATCTTTATCAACACTGGTATTATAATTTTAGGAGGCTCAATTTTCATGAAAAGTGTGTTTCTTTTTCGCATTTTGATCATCATTCCCACAAGAATATTTTTTTATATATAAATATATGTACAAGAAAACCAGGATGAGGAGATTCTGACATGTTGAGAGAAAGGAAAACAGGCTCTGGGCCTTTGATTGCTGTATAAAGGGCATACATAGCAAACGGAAATGCCATTTTTACCTTCACATGTTTGCGGAGACAAGGAGAGACAGACCATTTGTTTTTCTGGAACAAAAATACACTCTCTTCTCCTTCTAGGTTATACTTGTAGACGTGACAGCAGAAATTATAGCTTAGTCCCTATGAGCTAAAACCCTAATAAATTAGCCCTCATGATCAACCTTAAGCTAATTCTTTGATTGTCAACTCATTATTAATGGATCCATTCCTTGTTAAAAAGAAATTATCGAACATTAGCCTTTTTCATCTTCATTGATCAATTTAGATCTTGTTCATATCGTATTATTTCTTCTTTTCTTTAATTGAACCTATTATATATTAGGGTTTTGAAAGCAGCTTTATTTTTCACTATTTTGTGTTGAATGAAAATGCTATATTTTTCGTTATGTTTTTCAAAGTATTTTTTATATGAAAAATATTAAATTTATAATTTTTAGATAGTGATTTTTATGGGTTGAAATAAAAAATAATAAAAAAATATATTTTTAATTAAAAAATACTTTTAAAAAAACACAAAAAAGATGAGAGTTCACCTTGAACCAATGAAAGGACAAAAATAGAATTTAATGTGAAGACATAAGGATTGAAATATAGGGTTTGTTGAATTAGAGGGACTAGATTATTAGTTTTTTTAAAAAGCACCATGATCAAAGTAACAACTAGCGACAAGAGATCCACTTGATTAAAAAGAGATGCTTAAAAATATCTCTAACACAACACAACTCCTTCTCCTAGTCATCCTCTACAATATAAAAATAAAAATATCTCCATTAACTGTCCAACTTCGAATCCATCAACACACCGCCTCTCCTCTCTCTCATTCTCTGAAGAGAGAGTAACGAATCTGCATCCATTGCTGTAAGAGAGGAAGGATAAGATGGCGCCACCTGCAGTACCAGGAGGAGGGCAACAGGGACAAGGACAGCAACGACAGCAGCAAGGAGGGATGGGGCAAACAATAACAGGGATAATAAGGATGGCTGTTTTTTGGTACTTCATATCTAAATTCATCTCTCCCAAAAAAGCCCCTACGGACCCCTCCATCCTCATCTCCAATCTCTTCCAAAAAGGAGATTCTTTGGTATGTTTTAAGGGTTTTTTTATTATTGCTGTTTTGCGATCTGAGTTTTCTTTTTTACTCTGATTTTTCTCTTATTTTGAAAAAGTTTTGATCTTTGTTGCTGGGTTGATCATGGATTGGTGTTTTTTGCTACTGGTGTTATTGGGTTGGTGTTAAATTTGTAAAGACAGATCAAACTTTAGAGATCACCACCTGAGGAAGTTGTTTTGAACATGCTAACTATATTTTCAAGCATGTGTATTATGAGAAGACTGATTCTGTTTGGGAATTTGTGAGTAAGGTCACAGTTTTGGAATTTTATGCGTCATGACCCTGTGATGTGGAATTTACCTTTACATGGTCATCACTGACAGTGTAAGCTATGAAGTAGGATTTAGAAGCATTTGCAAGCCGGTGCCTCGTAATGGTTTGAATTGGCAGTGACTACTGCTAGCGTGCAGTCCTGTGTGCTTGGATTCTCACAGTTTTATTTGCAAAATTCTATCATGTAGTCATATATGATGAGTTGATTTGGTGAATAGATACTGCTGTATCAGGGGCATAGGCATACCTAGAATTAGGTAGGAATGAAAAAGAGAGGGCCCCAGCCAGTAGAATGAGAAAAGCCTCGGAGTGAGTCCATTTAAAAGGTGAGGAGTTATACTTTTCAATGGCAAACAGAAACGGCCACACCACACTCAATTGAACTCGAGTGTTTATGCCTATATAGTGGCATAAAAGGGAGCGACGTACTTACTCTGTAGACAATTCTACTAGAGAGTGGGTTGTACCAGCTAGAAGCTATCAAGCAGTTAGAAGGCTTCTTGGACCACCTGCCCTGCTGACCTACTTCCAATTTGAAGAATTGAATCTGGGATCAAAGGAGATTAGGTTATGTCGAGTAGGGTTGAAGAGGCAGCTAGATTAAAATGCTGCTTCAGGATCGTAGGAGTCAGAAAGTGTAGCGCTAGAGCTGTATGACTGTTCCTGGCACAAAACAGGAGGTCAATCTTTTCCCGTTGAGGCAGTCCTCTTTTTTCAGTGATGTATGGCAAAAGGTCTTGAATATCTAAGTTCTAGTTTTTCAGCATGTTGTTTTTCAATATAATGAAAGACTGGTTCTTTAGCCTGGTTCAGTTAACCACATTTGGTTTTCTTTTGGAACGTTTTAAGTGGGGCCTGAATTTTCAACTTGGGAGCCTTATGCTTGTTTTCCTTGTATTCTTTTAAATTTTGGATTCTATGCTAACACCTGGTCATTAGTCCCTGCTATAAATGGTGAAGTGGGAGATAGGAGTGTTTGCTAGCAGATTTTCCTTCCAACGCTTTAAGCATGATACTGAGTACAAAGATAATAAAAATTGTGTAGTGAATCAGCAGTCTAGTACTTCTTATACAAGGATAACGGGTAATTGGCTATGGTATGTTGCTGGAAAGCAGCAAATTATGCACATTTAAAATATGTAAGAAAGTCATCTGAATGTTGTAATTTTGGTAAAATCAACCCAAGAAGCCTTCTAACTCTTCATCTTCTTACAGGCATCAGTAAAGACATAGATATATGTAGCTAATGATTTAGAATGAAGCATCACAAGATAAAATATAATAAAGATTTACAAGTGGAAAAATATTGGATTTAATAACTCTTTTGAATTGCCTTTTTCCTTGTCATATATATTTTAATGATGCTGAAAATTCCTTTTGCTTTGATCTTTTTTGTTAGCAGTTTTATTCTAATTGAACTTCATCTGCTTTCAGGATATGTGGTTCTATCTCTCTGAGCAGGAAAGGTTTAATGACTTCAATAATGAAGGTGCGCTTATTTGGCATGAAACAAATATACCTTATGCCATTTGGGGACCAGAGAGCACAAGGTCTC
>Ga0307515_10020685_pt1 | contig 11721 bp, 7 predicted proteins | sample 17_EM_MG_FD_194513 | JGI IMG/M metagenome (GOLD analysis project Ga0307515, IMG submission 194513) | Populus trichocarpa ectomycorrhiza microbial communities from riparian zone in the Pacific Northwest, United States - 17_EM | ecosystem: Host-associated > Plants > Roots > Unclassified | place...
CTAATCCATAAGGACGGGCCTCTCTGGGTGCTGAGTTACAATCGATCATTGGCAACCGAAGCCCACTCGTGCTTATTCATCACCAGTAACTCATAATAAGCCTGTAAGGCCACCAAATTCTTACACAATCTATGGTGATGGTTTTGATAAGATAAAGGGAAATTATGTTTGGTTTGAAGTGGTTTTTATTTAAAAATATATTAAAATAATATATTTTTTAATTTTTTAAAATTATTTTTTATATTAATGTATCAAAACGATCTGAAAATATAAAATAATTAATTTTAAATAAAAAAATTAAATTTTTAAAAATCTCTTATCATGAATTTTATATGAATAGATTTGTCCCAAATACAATCACGCTTGCTACTGTAAAATGAATTTTTAATAGAAAATGTCATCGCAAGCATATATTAGAATGTCATTTCTAACAATTGTCGAGTGACATTTATTTAACTTTAAAGGTATATGTATCAATTTTACTAGCAATAATGGTGCACGAATTTTCTTTAGAGTATTTATTATATTAGGGTTGCATAGTTAATCTTGGAATATAATATGTGACTTTTTAAAATATGTCCTTTATATATAGGCTATATTGTCTTTCATGTGGACCAAGGTTACCTACCATTTTCTACGAGTATCTAGACTTTTAACTATTATTCAAGAATTGCTGCTAATAAGCAACAACTTTGCTGTTTTAATAATTTCACAAAGAGTTTGTTATCTTTTTTTCTAGCTGTCTAGCTCATACAGTTAATCTTTAATTGTCTTAGCTATTTTTTGCTTTTTCTTTCTATATATTATCTCGGGAAAAAACTTGTCGGTAATATTTATTTGTGAGTATATTTAAGTTATGATCTAGTGAATCTCTTTCTTTTTCTCTCTTTTTTTTTCTCTTTATTTTCTCTGTAAAAAACAACAAATTCTCTTCCTCTATTTTATCACAAATTAACCTCACATCATCGCAAATTCAGCCACCATACTACTCAATTTGTCTGAATCACTATTTTGATTCAATATTTTTTTAAGATCCCCAATATGTACTACACCTACTTTTTTTAGTCAAATAAATTTTACCCCTGAGTTGATATTATAATTACAAAATCCCATTATGAAAAGATTAAAAGCTCCTTGACCTCATGTTTAATTTTTTATTATTATTTTAAAGGCATTTGATTGTTTCATTGTGCATTTTAATTATTTATTATTTTTTATATTTGATCAAATACTAAATTACCCCTTAGCTAACATTATAATAATGAAAAAATCATTGTAAAAATACAAAAATACCTCTTAATGTCAGGCTTAAATTTTTTGCTTCTAATGATATTTTAATCGTTTCACTGTGTAATTAAGATGAAAAATAATATATTTATCCTTGATTAATTTGAAAATGATAAATGGACTATATAAAAAGACTTTAATGCCCTTGAAAGTCAGTGTTAAGTTTTTTTAGTAGAGGGATAATACAATGATTACATTGTTATGGTGAATAGTAACAATTAGTCTAAGGCCCCGTTTGTTTGCTGGAAAGTAGTTTCCTTTTGAAAATTGAATTTCAGGAAAATAAATTACGGGAAAGTGAATTATTTTCCGATGTTTGGTAGTGTAATGAAAAATAAGTTGGAAAACACTTTCCAGTGTTTGGTTATGTTATGGAAAATGAGCTGTAAAATAACTTATTAATGTTTTATTTTTTCAAGTTTATTAAAATAACGAGGAATAAATCTTACAAATTAAAAAGTTGAATGAGAATGAAATTGAAAAAAACTATAATTTCATAAATTATCTCAAATAAAATAAATAATAATCAAAATAATAGAGATCAAATCTAAAAAATAAAAAAAATTAAAAGATGAAGAAATTAAAATAATAATAATTAACATTTTATAAATTATTTCAAATAAAATAAGTAACAATCAAAAGAATGAGGACCAAATTTGATAAATAAAAAATTTTAATTAAAAAATAATAAGAAAAAAACAAATAACAATTATAAAAATGAGGACTAAAGTTAATATAAAAATTAAATTCTAAGGGATGAAATTGAAAAATAAATATTCAAAACAAAATATATATAGAAATCAAAAGTTTGAGGATCAAATTTGATATAATCATCAAATAATATGATATTTCTAAATTTTTCACAACTTTCGGAAAGTGTTTTCCGCCCAAAATAAAAGAAAAACACTTTCCTGAAAACCAAGCTAAATTTTTCTTTAACTGGAAAGTGTTTTCCATTGGCTGAAAAGTGTTTTTCGTTAATCAACTTTTCTAATGACAAACAAATATAAAAAAATTTAAAAATTAATTTTTTAAAAATCATTTTCCGGAAACAAACATACCAAAGAAGAATTACTAGTACACAATCATTAAATCAAAACTGCTGCTTGTATTCTACGTTTCTTTCTTTAGATTCAAACCTAATCCTTGAATGACTCACCCAGGGATAAGCGGCTTCAATGAAGTCGGTTATAGGATGAAGAGATGTGAAGGATATTATTTCACTAATAAGAGATATACACTCCGTGCACAGGTAAAATTCACATGAAGATTTCATTACCATGCACAAGAAAAATTCATCAATGTTAATGTTTAGAAATTAAAAATTATTTAACTTCATTAAGGTACAAATTAAAAAAAAAAAAAAGGGATTAATGTTTAGAAACTCTTCCTTGAAAACCCTGCTACCTAACAAGAAAACTTTGCAAAGCAGCTAACTTTATCACTTGTACTCTGCATCTCAGCTTCTTTCTTCGACTTGATTTGAAGTAGCGATCCACCATTAGTGAAGAAAAGAATTTGAATAAGGAAGATAAGTAGAGAGACTAAGAGAAGGCCTCCCTCTCATCATCTGCCATAACGCATAACCTATCACTTCCACCATCTCTCCTGCGTACCTCATTGCCAATGGCCGCAAAACAAAAGCCCATAGACCCACCACTGCCATCACTATTTCAACTCCCAAGCTCATCTTTCTTTCTCTTGCATTTCCTTTCTGATGATTTTTCTCTTCTTCTTTATTTCCCACACACTCTCTCTTCTTGGATTATCTTCTTTAGTTTGTTCCTAGTTCTAATCCATAAAGAATAATTTTTCCAACTTATTGTCTTGTCTAGCCCATGGAATAAGTCTGATTATCTTCTTTAGTTTTTTCTAGAACCGACTCTTCATTACTTGGATAGTTTTTGTAGCTCTTTAAAACAAAACAAAAAATATTAGGTTTAATTTTTGTTTTATAGAGAATAATCAAATTTATTAATGAAGGGAATTTCATTAGTTTTGGTTCCTAATATTCTCTATAAAAGGTATTGGGGATATAATTGTCTTTTTATTTTTTAAACTCTATGGAATGACTCATTTAACCTTAAAGATATATTTTTTTAGAGCTAGCATAATAGGCCTTTTAGTCAATTTTATTTTTTTCACGGTAAAATGACTCCTACTTAAAAATTTTAAAGCTTATGTATTGGGGCTTTGTTGTCTTTGCAACTTGGTTCATTTGTTATTATGCAGTTGATTGAGATTGAGAGTAATTAAGTCTTTTAATAAATATAAAATAATAATTTAATCAAGAAGGTGTTGGTGCATGGGTCGCACTCATCAGCGCATGAGAGGAACCCGCGCCTTTTTGGCGGCGCGTACGTGCCTCCCTATAGCCAAAAACTCCTTTCTGTCATATCATTGAAATCCTCATGGCGTTCTCTTCCTGATTAAGCGGCACGCAACAGTTTAGGTGGCATAATTTGGTGTAGGCGAGGTTTTGTTTCTCTCTTTTTTCTCTTTCCTTCCATTGAAATTCACACTAGCCATTTAAAATTTAATAGTTATCCTCTTGGTTATTGGAATTTTAACTTCAATCCTTATTCTTTTGATTTTTAATTTTTGTTCTTGAACATTTTGTAAAAAAATTATTTGTTTTCATTTTCATCATTCAATTCCAAGTTGTTGTATATTTGTTTTTCAATATTATTCTTATTCTTTTGATTTTTTATTTTTTGTTCTTGATCTTTTTGTAGAATTTTTGTTTGTTTTTTATTTCATCTTTCAATCCTAATTTGTGATATATTTTTTAATTTCGTTCTTATTCTTTTGATTTCTAATTTTTCTTTCCTTTTCCTTTGTAAAATCTTTATTTGTTTTTAATTTTTTTCTTCAATCCAAATTTATGATTTATTTTTTAATTTGGTTCCTATTTTTTGTCATTTTGTTAAATTGATTTTTTCTTTTCAATTTCACCCTTCAATAAAAAAATATTGTTGTCCTCTAATTTATTTTTTATTTTATTTTTTATCCTTATTCTTTCAATTGCTATTTTTTTATTTATTTTGGATCCTTTTGTATAATTGATTTTTTTTTCCGATTTTATCCTTCAATGTTTGATAAATTCTTTCTATTTATGTAACAATGGTATGAGTATCTTGATATGATATAAGAATCATACAAAAAAGAAGTAGCCATAAATGAATTAGAATTAGATACAAAAATATAACCAAGAAAAAAGAGTTCTGATCTGTTTAACATTTGTTGTGGTAAAAAGTAAGAAAAAACAAGAATTGAAATCAAAGTTGTAAACTTTTGATGGATTTTCTTGTTGATTAATAAAATGAGTGAATTAGAAATTAGGTTTGCAAAATTAGAGGTGGAGTTACAATTGGAAATTTTCATCTAGTTTGCTTTTTTGTTAGGTTTTTTGATTAAGTACAATTAAAATAACATGATAATTTGACTAGTTACATATTGAGTTCAATAAAATTTCTTCAAAAAGACATAATCCTTAGAAGAAACACAAGTTTGAGGGTAGAATCAATAGATATTTTCTTACAAGGACAAAATTCTTGAAAAGAAAAAAGTCTTATTAAGGTGAGATCCCATAGCTTCTCAACTGAGTTGAATGGCATTCTATAACCTCTATTAGAAATAATAATAATAATAAAAAAAAAAGAAGAAGAAAAGGAAAGGAAAAGGAAGAAAAGGAAAGGAAGCACCAAATGCAAGAACTCTTATTAAGGCATAGCTTCTCAACTGAGGTGAGTGGCCTTCTATAACCTCTATTAGAAATAATAATAAAAAAGAAAAAAGGTCCACCAGTTGAGTGGCTGAGCCAAAAACAAAGGCATCGGAGTATAATTATTTATCGAACTACTAAAAATTATGGTAATTAAACTAAAGCCAAAGTATATAGAGCCGTGAATAGCTCAACAAGTTAACAGTCCTCTTGAAAAGCCAAGTATCTCTCCCTTTGTTTGATCAGGTAGCGCCCTACTGATCTCTCTATTTCTCATTTATCTCGCATGAACCCTATTCCAGCCTCCTCCTCTCTCTTCTCTCCTTTTTTTTTTCCCAACTTTTGTGTTACATACAATACGTGCTTCTACATATACATACATTGACAGAAAGAAAAGAGGATCTTGGCTCTCTGTCATTTGTTATAAGAATATATATTGAAAGAGAGGTTTTTTTTTGGTTTTTTCGGTTTTTTTTGTTAGGAGAGTTAGAGATAGATTGAGGGACCAGCATGGAACAAGAGATGGCTGACATAGAGGCGCTAAATGAGGAAGAACCAGGAGTCTCAACCATCTTCAAGAAAGCAACTAGGGCTGTTTCTTTGAGGGTACTGATGAATGAGAATTTAAGAATTCTCTCTTTCCATTAATTTTAGTGTCTTTTTTCTTTGCATATAAATGGCTTGATTATTAAATGATGGTTTCTTTGCATGTTTTCTTCTTCTTCTTTTTTTTATCCATTTCTTGCGTTATATATTAAGGCAGTCTTAGTTTTGATTAAACGTACAGTTTGAGGATGTAGTCTACAAGGTCAGACTTACGAAAGCAGGTTTTTGTGGAAAGATTGTCAAAGCAGAAGAAAAGGTTATCTTAAAGGGAATCACAGGCAAGGTTCTACCTGGTGAAATGCTAGCCATGTTCGGTCCATCAGGCAGTGGGAAAACAACTCTCTTAACCGCATTAGGAGGCAAACTTGGAGGACTACTTGATGGGAACATAAGCTATAACGGCAAGAACTTCTCCAACTCAATGAAAAGGAACATGGGATTTGTTACTCAAGATGATGTTCTTTACCCTCATTTAACAGTGACAGAAACTTTGGTTTTCACTGCCCTTCTTAGGTTAGAAAATACTTTTAGTAAAGAAGAAAAGATCATGCATGCAGAATCTGTGATTACTCAACTAGGTTTAACCAAGTGCAAGAATAGCATCATTGGGGGCCCATTTATGAGAGGAGTTTCTGGGGGTGAGAGAAAGAGGGTTAGTATAGGACAAGAGATGCTCATAAACCCTAGCCTTCTTTTCTTGGATGAGCCAACATCAGGTCTTGATTCTACAACAGCTCAAAGAATTGTGTCCAATTTGTGGGAGCTGGCAAAAGGAGGAAGAACAATTGTAATGACCATCCATCAACCTTCAAGTAGGTTATTTTACATGTTTGACAAGGTTTTGCTATTATCAGAAGGCAGCCCACTGTACTTTGGGGAGGGATCACAAGTTATGGATTACTTTTCCAGCAATGGATATGCTCCAGCAGTTCCCATGAATCCTGCTGATTTCCTTTTGGACCTTGCAAATGGTATGTGAAATTATACTAATCTCTATCTTAATCTACTTAAAAGACAGTAATTGTGGTATATCATACATGTACTGTATAGAGGAATTTTACTAATATCGTTGGCTAGTAGTGATTGTTTTTTGTTTCTATGTTTCTTGAAAATTTTTTGCGTGCTTTGTTAGTGGTTGTTAATTATAGTGCTTTGCGTCTAAAATACTTAAATAGTTGATTGTGTGTAGCTTTAAGCTTTAGCTGATTTAATTTCTGGTACGTATTTCAGTTTCCAGATAAACAATTACCTGTACTTGGTTTAGCTGATAAAGTTTCAAATTAGGAATGTGATTAAACCAATTTCATGCACGCATTTTAGCTAGCAGTCCAAAAATAGATATATGGCACCCACTTTGTTTCATTTTAAAATCAGACTGTCGATATCCTTAAAGGACGTCAGGAAACAATGTCTGCCTTGCGTGTTGAATGAACTGAATCCATTTTTGTTTTCTTTCCATTAATGGATAAGATGGCTTTTGACACTTGGCAGCATGTTTGATCAGAAAACGTTCCCATGCAGTGTTGAGATTTGGAGAAGTTTCAGTTGGAAAATTAAAGCCATGTCGAAACTCGTTAAAAATATTGGAAATTGTAGAACATACCTAGGAAATGTTTTCCAAATTCATGCAATTAAAGTGGAATTAATGTTCTCTCTATGTTTGTAATTAGTTAGTTGGTATCTGATTAAGTGTTTATGCTGGACTTGGAATTAACTCACTTTCTACAAGTTTCCTATGCGGTTTCCAATTTCCTGCGTTCACAGATTTCTATACAGTAGACTATCTAGGTTGCTTTGTTGTATATTTTGGCTTGAATCCCTCGTGTCATTCATGCACATCTCCAATTTCTCCAGGGGCTGCCCTAGAAAACATTAAGTGAGTCCACACTATATAGTTTAATTAAGGACCTAATATATATAATAATTAAACAATATTTTATAGTTTCATTATTGTACAAGAGTTTTGGGAGGGCTAAAATGAAGAGATGCTTGGGTTGACAAATAGAGATTTGAAACAGAGGGCCGGACAAGGTTTTAAATAGTTTCACTGTACTAAACTCAAGGAATTTGGTATATTGCTCATGGGTTGAACTTGGGCTTTAGTTAATTATTAAAAATGATCAATGAGGACATTGTATGCTTATGCTGTTGTAGGTGTATCATCAAATAGTGAGGTTCCTGGATCAGTCAAGCAGAATCTAGTGTCAGCCTACAAGAGCAATCTTGCAAGCAAGTTGAAGTCAGAGGTTCAAGACATTGATGATCAGCCTCAAGATGGATTAAATGATCAGAAAGTTGCACGGTGGGCAACAACTTGGTGGCAACAGTTTTCTGTATTGTTGAGAAGAGGAGTGAAAGAAAGGAAGCATGACTCCTTCTCTGGCCTCAAGATTGCTCAGGTCTTGGTGGTTGCTTTCCTTTCAGGGCTTCTGTGGTGGCAATCTGATGTATCCCATCTACAAGATCAGGTAACATTTTGCGACAATCTAACATTTCTGAGAGCAGGTTCGTCAACAGGGAGTTAGTTTTGACCTATTTCGGTATAATAACGATATGTATCCGAAAATACAAATGCAGATGGGGCTCCTCTTCTTTTACTCAGGATTCTGGGGCTTCTTCCCTTTATTCCAAGCGATTTTCACCTTCCCTCAAGAACGTAGTATGCTCGAAAAGGAACGATCTTCCGGCATGTATCGACTATCATCATACTTTATGTCAAGGATTGTCAGTGACCTCCCAATGGAGCTAGTCCTTCCTACCATTTTTGTAAGTATAACCTACTGGATGGCAGGGCTTAAAGGCACACCAGGAAACTTCTTGCATACCTTGTTCGTTCTCTTGTATTCTGTGTTAGTATCAGGAGGTCTAGGACTAGCACTTGGTGCTCTGGTGTTGAACCAAAAATCTGCTACCATAATGGGATCGGTGATCATGCTGTCGTTCCTGCTTGCTGGCGGATACTATGTTACACACGTCCCTGCCTTCATTAGCTGGGTGAAGTACATCTCCATTAGCCAATACACATACAAGCTGTTGCTGGGGTCTCAATTCAAGCCCACAGACACTTATCCATGTGGTGGTGCTGGCGGAGTTTGTTTAGTTGGAGATTACCCTGCAATCAAACAAGTGGGGCTTGATGGCCAAGTTCTTGGTGCGGCTGTATTAGGGATTATGCTTGTGGTTTATCGCCTGATCGCTTTCTTTGCTCTCATGAGGATTGGAGTAACTAAAAAGTAGAGTGGATTTTTTTCTTTTTGGTTAAGTTTTGTGCCAGGACACTCTTATTCCAATAAATTGTTCTAATTTTCGAAGATCAAAATTGTTTTTAATGATGATTGTAGCAGTAAATATTCTCTGGACGTGTGGTGGCTGTAAAATTCTCAGAAAACATGCCTCTTATGTGGAGGGCATGTTGAGGTAGCCGAGTGCTCCAACTCGAGGTTCCTAATTCATGCCCCAAATTTGTGGAAATCCAACAGGAATAATTATTCTAAAAAAACAAGCTCAATGTATTGGGCTTTCAGAATAATATATGCCCCAAAGTGTTATATTTATTACTTAGGTAACGATTTCTTGAAGGCCCATCTACTTACCATTTTATTTTTATAGTTTAACCAGTGGTATTTTATCAGTTATTTTTTGAGTCTATCTTTAAAAATAAATTAAAAATGAAACTCATGATATATAAAAGAGATAAAAATATCTCTATTTAGTATTTTTCTCTCCTAATTATATCTATTTTTCTATTTAAAATATATTCAGGGAATAATTAATAGAATATTAATAACATGGATTGATTACTTAATGTGCACCATAAAATTTCTCAACCACTTGTAGAGTTGCATAGCGTTTGGGGCAGGGGAAAAGGCAAGTAAAGAAAAAGGGAGGAAGCAAAGCAGAATTTTCTCTTATTTGAAAAGAAGAGGAAAACGAAGGAGAATTTTCTTAAAAAGTGGATGGAAAAAGTAGGAAATTATAATCCATTCTTTTATGAGCATCTTCCTAAATTTAAATAGTAATTTCAACTCTCAGAAAATTCCCCTCTAAATTTTTCCATTTAAATTATTGAAAAAAATAAACTTTCTTTTCATCCCCCCCCCCCCCTCTCATTTTACCACTCATTCAAACAGAAAGAAAATGTTTGTACATTCACCTCCTTACTCCCACTTCCCTTCCCCTCTCTTAATCTTCTCATGTACAACGTTAATTCTGACCTAGGAATGTAAGATGCATTAAAATCACTTGATCAAATATAATATGAATAAAAAAAAAAAAAAAAGGGAAAAGGAAGCTGCCTGTCTATGGCAATGCAATGGCTTACGAACATGCAGGAGACAATGACTTCCTAATTTGCGGCTTGCCTAGTCTTGCTTTGAGGCTGTTTACCATTTAATTACCAAAATGGGTTGTTTCAAAAAGGCTCTCTTAATCAAATTGGAATTTGGAATCCAACACTTAGAACATCGTATTATTCGATTGACTGTTCTGAATCCACACTGAAGCTACCTGGAAACTTGAAGTTAACTCACAATGGGCCATTTTGACATCACACGACTGGGGCTTCCGCCCGGCTTCCTCCGGCCACCCTAGGCCGTACATGCTGGATTAAGATTTCCGAAGTTAGTTATGGGCTTGTTGGGATCGGAAAACAAAAGTTACGATCTCAGATGTGTTCTTGAAAATTGGATTCATTACATGGATGGAAGTAAAGAGTAATCCGGTTGCTACTTATTCAGTCATTCGTAATATTAAATAAATTATTTATATTTTTACGAATTCATCATTTTTAGGACTTCAAGACTTTTATCATTTAGGCTAGGGGGATAATTCTAGTACTCTCATCTTACAACGCCGCATGTTTTATTTGTAAGCGTTTCTTCCTGTGTTTGAAAAGTATTTTTAAAATATTAATTTTTTTTTTTTATATTTTCAAATTATTTTAATGTGTTGATTTTAAAAATAAATTTTAAAAAATAAAAAAAATATTATTGGCATAGTTTTCTAAGGAAAATACACTTTGAAAAGCAATCACAACCACACTCCCAAACATAAAAAATTTAAAGCACTATTTTAAAACTAGGACCACCCTCAGCTCTAGCCGACTTGTGACCTAATCTATCTTGTTTGAGTTGAAAGAAACAAAAAAAAAAAACAAACACTTAACTAAATGTTTAAAAAATTAGATGACGTGGTGATTTGAATAAAACTTGGCTATTAATTTGTAAATTTTTTTTTATTAAAACAATATTTATTTTTTTTTTAAAATAATCAATATGGGTCGATCCTGTTAATTAACTCGTAACCTAATGTCTTGTCTGAAATCCACATCCAGATTTGATTTTAAAACTATGATTTAAATCCATGGGTCCTAACAAATACAAGGAGCTCACTATTAGGAGACTAGAGGACTATTGATGAGCAAGCCTACCCTTGCATGTAAGATTTTACATAATTAATCTCAATATAGTCTAAAACTATTTTTTTATTTTTTAAAAATTATTTTTGACATCAGCACATCAAAATAAAAACACCAAAAAAATATTAATTTAAAAATAATAATAAAAAAAAAAAATTAAAATTTTTTAAAAACACTTTCGAAACAAAAAAACAAACAGGTAAATTTCATAGAATTTTTTAACTGTCATTGAAAATAAAATGATGGAAGTGTTCTAATATCAAAATAAAATTGATAAAACCCAAAATCTAGAACCTAACAATATGTCGAAAACTAAATTGAGAATTCCGAAAAATTTTGAATATTCCATTTCCGAAGAAACACTGCGGGTCATGTTGAAGCACTGTAAGAGCCATGTAGCAAACAAGGTGAAGCTCGGAATGAAACTTCTCTTTTGTTTGTACTTCAACACCCTATTGACCCTCCTAGCCATTAAAACAAAGCTACAAAATCAATTTTCTTCCCTTTGAACATTGTATTGCACTTGAAACTACGAGGAAATCAGCTTAATATAAGATTCTCTCGACGGCACTTAATTGAATTTTTAATTTATTTTCCAGCCAACAAGTCTAATCTCGTGGGTATTGAAAAGCCAAGATTCAATATTGTTGTCGCTAATATGAGAAAAGGCTCAAATCAATCAACTTTA
>Ga0307515_10020686_pt1 | contig 11721 bp, 2 predicted proteins | sample 17_EM_MG_FD_194513 | JGI IMG/M metagenome (GOLD analysis project Ga0307515, IMG submission 194513) | Populus trichocarpa ectomycorrhiza microbial communities from riparian zone in the Pacific Northwest, United States - 17_EM | ecosystem: Host-associated > Plants > Roots > Unclassified | place...
GATTTAAAGGAACGATATAAATTCTATCTAAATCTAAGGGTATATAGCTCTTGCTAAGAACAAGACGTTGCGTAAAGAAGAGAAAGGAATAACAAGAGAATTATATAATTAAATAGTCAGGGGCTTAATGGTCGATGCGTGCGCATATACGCACGCGGTCTTTAACAAACTTTAGTAAAATTTAATTAATCTAGCAGAATTTAGTTAAAGCGTCGGAATTTATTTATTAAGTATTTTACTAAAACATTCCTACTATAACTAGGCTAGTCCCGTTATAGTACCCCCCCTTTTAGCTAAAGGTCTAAATAATTTAATTTTAGTTAAGACTTATAACTTATTATATTTATATAGTTGCGTTAAATAGCGGTATAGAGTTTTACTAATTCTATTGTTAAATAGGCTAATTAGGATTTTCTATTCCTAGAATAGAAAATTACTATTAGTTTAGTTAAGGCAGTAAGCAAAACTAATATCTTTATAGTATATCTTAATAAGGCAGGTTTAACTAATTAGATAACTTTAACTAGCAGTTAAAGTTCTTTAATATTTTACGTATTACGTAATTATATTATAAACGTTATAATATATTTTAAGTTTTTTTATATTTTAAGCTTCCTGCTATTATATTTCGTGTATTTATATTAAGTAGTAGTTATTTACCTTTATATTTATCTAGCTAGAGTAGGCTATAAAGAATAGTCTTTATAGAATTCTTTTATTAGGGAAGGCGCGTTAGTTTTAATCTAGTTATAGGCTTCCTAAGTTTATATTTTATATTCTTTCTACTTAATAAGAAGTTTAAATTATTTAAATCGTGTTTTTTATTATATATTATTAATTAAGTTAATAAAGTAAGAACCGTTACTATTGTTAATAATTATAGGAGGTAATAATAGCACTTTATAAGTTATAGGTTTACTCTTTAAGGGTTATAGTAAGTTTATATAAAACGTTAAATATATTTTTATTTTAGTTAGTAGTTTAAGCTTATAAGCATATAGGCTTAGTTTCTTTTTAATTTAGTATGGGCCTATAAACTTCTAGTTTAGTTTCTTTAAGGGTTATTAAGTCTTTAGGTCTTATATATTTAGGTAAACTATATTACTTTCCTTAAAGTCCTATATAGGAGCTTATCCTTTATTTATATGCTATTCCTATACCATTTAAGTATACGCTAATTTACTTTATAATAGTTTCGTTAACTACTTTATTTAATTAGTAAAGTTATACGCGTTAATTAGTTAAATCCTCTTAATTATAGGTCCTATTATATTAATTTTAGGTTATAGTTTAAATCTAAGTTAAGGGTCTTATTTATAGGTTATATAGAACGGTATTACGCCTATTAATTTATTTCTTATATTATTTATAGTAAACTTAGCTAAAGGTAGCTACTTTTTCTAGTCGTTTTATAGGTAGGAGTAGTATATTTATAAGTATTATTCCATAATTATATTCGCAATTTTAGTTTAACCGTTTATCTCTAGATAAAATATAGTTAAGAGTTATATTTATATACTTAATTACTTATATAGGGCTTACCAGAAGTTTAAAACAAACTAGCTTCTATAGTTAGATATTATTAAATTAGGAAGTCTGTATAGCTTAAAGATATACTTAATAAAATATTTAGCTACTAATATTGTATTAATTAAGTCTATAGGAATTATATATCGTATTTTTATAAGACGGTTAATAATTACTATAATATTCGTAAACCTATTACTGTTAGGTAGGTTAACTATAAAGTTAATTAAGATATCTTACTATCTTTATATTGGAATTAGTAATAGTTAAAGTACTCCTTACTTCTTTATATAAGAGGTTTTCCTATATATACACATTCTATATACTTAAACGTATTTTTATATATAGTTATATATTATAGGCTAGTAATATACTTATTAAATAATTTTATAGGTCTTTATATAGCTAGGATGCCCTACTATAGGGGAATTATATATAAATTTAAGTATTTTAAATTATAAGGGTTTGGAATTTAGGATTACTATCTTCTATTAATAGTATAACCAATTATTACGGATTTTATATTTAGCGAGTATAATATCCTTATATTACTATTTCCCTATTTAAATTACTTTTATTATATCTGCTATCTAGGGGTTATTCTTATATTTATGCTCTATTAATTTATTAATTTTTATATCCTACTGTCGGAACGTTAATCACGTGATGTAGTCACGAGACTACGAAGCGAGACTAACTGGTCTGACCTTGGAGTAACCCCTTTCTTCTAGACATCAAAAAAATCAACTACCAACTTCAACATAGTATACGTACCACTACAAGTGATATTCGTGCACGTTGATAATGCGAGTATACCAACACTGATCAGTAGACGTATAGATTAGGAAATACGCAATAGCAAAGCTCAAAACCACGCATTAGCTTAACTGCTAACGCGTTAGATCGCAAAGCTATCGCCCTATTTTAGTTAAAGGAGAAAACTATGTTACCCTTAAAGCTTGAGACCACGTATCAGCTTACTGATGCGTTAAATCGCCTAGAGAATTATATCTTTACTTAGAGAGAGCTATATTATCCTTAAAGCTTAAAACCACGCATTAACTTAACTGTTAACGCGTTAGATCGCCTAGAGGACCCTTAAAGCTTGAAACCACGTATTAACTTAACTGTTGACGCGTCAGATCGCCTAGAGGACCGTATCTCTGCTAAGAATCGTCTACAGTATCCAAGAACTGTAGATTCGTTAATAGGACACGTATATACCTTTACACCCTTAACCTCAACCTTAACTATACCCCTAACCTTAATATAACCCTTAACCTTAACCTTAACCCCAATCTCAACCCTAACCTTAAACCTTAACCTTAAACTTAAACCTCTAGAACCTCCACTTAACCTTAAACTAAATATATATAAAAACACAACAATATAGAAATTAACTGGAAGGAAAGAGTTGCTAAATACGGTAATGGAATCGACTTGGAGACGGCTATAGATGACGATTTAGTGGAGTATATGGAGACTAAGATGCACTTATATACATAATCTAACCTTATAGACTCTTTATTGTGGATAGTGTTTTAGGAAGACTTTAAGGACTTTATACTAGAGATCTTTATATAAGTATGATTTAATACTAAAATAGGAATCTATAAATACCTAGTTAAGAGAGGAGTATATATTATTAAGTAAGATAAAAGATACTCCCTTAGTAAGGTACTAACGGACGTTGCTAATAAAGAAGAGTTTTACAAATAGACGGATAAAGAGATTGGTCTAGCCCTTAATAATATTAAGCTAATGATTACTGTAGCTTTGTAAGACTAACTTAATGCGACCCTAGATAAGCTCGCTGTACTACTAGCTACTTTAATTACTGTATCACCAGCTACTTCGGTCGCTGCCCCCGCTACCCCTACTATTCCCCCTAGATCTACTCCTACCGCTACACCGCTAGCTACTCTAATTGCTGCCCCTACTACCCCTACTACCCCTCCCGGTCCTTAATCCTCTAATTATAACTAAATCTACGCTTTTATTAACCAACTACTATAGCTAAGAGAGTAGTAACTATAGTAGCTATAGCAGCCGCAGTAACCGCAGCAGCTATATATATATACACCACCTAAACTAGCTATACCTAGTATAGAGCAAGGACCTAAACAAGGACCTAGATACAGTAAAAAGGTGGCTATAATTATAAAGATCTATATAGATGACCAAAAGTATAATAGAGTTAGTGACAGCTTTAACTTTAAGTTAACCATCTTTTATAACATCTGTAAGAGATCTGGCTTGCCACTAGAAGGCTATATAGTAGCATTCCCTAGTATACTAAAAGGGCTTACTTAGGACCACTACTATAATAGTAACCTTAAGTTAAGACCTTTTACTAAAGCCTATAACTATATATAATAGTTCTTTAAAGGGCTAGAATACTACCGTAAGAACCTTACGGAGTGGAATAGTATGACCCTCTAAGGAGTTATGGACGAGAACCCTGATAAGTTAATTTATTAGAACTTCCAACTACTATACCTAGACTTCTATATGAACCGTATTCTTATAAATAAGTTAGTTACTGCTTACTAGGGAGTACTAGCATGCCGTATTGCTGTCTTTAACCCTTTAGAAGACCTTTCTTAGTTAATTAGTAAGCTATAATCCTCTATTGTTATATAGGAAAAAGAACACCCCCTATAGGCCTTAACGAGATTATCTCACTAAGCCTTTTTTACGGATTAACGCTACTATTGAAATGACTAGAATCGAGACCGAAATACCAATCGCTACGGTAGTAATCGCCCCTATAGGACTAATGGCAGACTAAAGGCTAAGTACTACATCTGTAAGAAGGAGGACTGCTATTTATGGAAATATACAAAGGAGGAGCGTAATTGGTCTAGAGACGACTATAAGAGATGTTTTATTAATATTAAGGGCCGTAATAAGGGCAACTTTAATAACTACTTTAAGCAATATGTTGCTGCTTGTAAAAGAGATAAAGATAATAACTTAGACTTTAAAGCCTATATATATAATACTAATAACTTTAAAAGCGATGCCGGAGAACCTAACGACAGTTCTGCCTATATCACCACCTTTGGAATACTTACTATAGAGGAAGCAACCTCTATAAGCGTAGAGCTAGCTAATAAGGCTTATATATACCTGCTTATGGCTTTAGAACTTACTACGGAGTCTACTATAGAACCTTATATGGAGACCGACCTATTTACCTATAGTACGGCCATAATTATAGCGCCACGATATACCTTAACGGTCTTTATGGGAATTATAATTAATATAGGTACTTCGCGTAAGTCTATGGCTGGCTATAGCTAATTCTAAGCTTTATAGGCCGTAGATAAGTCTATAAGCCTTAATACATTAACTAAAGGCTAAGTAACTATCTAATTTGGGATTGGAGCCTCTATATCTATTAGAACTATAGACGTTAATAGCCCTGTAGGCAAGGTATAATTTTATATTGTTAAAGCAAATACTTTTTTTCTACTTTGCCTAGTAGATATAGACAGACTCTATATTAAATACGATAACCTAAAGGACGTCATTATTACTCGCACTAGTGCTAGTAGTTAGACGATTTGGCCACCTATTTCTCTTATAGAGCTTCTCCTTATAGTCTTATTTAGTTAAGTCTTTTAATATAAACCCTTACTACTTAACTAATGTAGAACTACGACGCCTATACCGTTAATTTAGTTACCCGTTAGTTAATAGACTATAAAAGCTTCTTAATAAGGCTGGCTATAGCTATAACACTGATAGATCTGCTATTAAAGAGCTAACTAGACTCTGCCACTACTGCTAGAAGTTTAGTAGACCCCTAGGTAGATTTCGCTTTACCTTATAAGACGATGTTAATTTCAATTATAATATTATTGTTAACATTATATATATTAGCGGCTCCCCCCTACTATATATAGTTGATGAAGCAACTTGATTTTAAGCTGGCAGATAGCTATAAGATATTAGCGCTAAGTATACTTAGGATGTTCTTTAAATATGCTAAATTAACAGCTATTTAGGACTACTAGACTTAATTACTATAGATGCTGGAAAGAACTTCGTTAGTAAGGAGTTTAAGTACTACGCTGCTACTATAGGAGTAACTATAAAGTTAGTTCTAGTCGAATTATATAATTCCATTGGAATAGTAGAACGCTACTACGGTCCGCTATAATGAGCCTACTAAATTATTATAACTGAAATCCCTAAAATTAGTAAGGAGATGGCCCTATAAATGGCCTTTAAAGCCATTAATAATACGGCTGGCCTAGAAGGCCTAGTCCCTATACTCCTAGTCTTTAGAGCCTACCCCTAAATGGTTGAATTAGACGCGCTATTACCTTCAGTTATACAACGAGCTGCGGCTATTAAGAAAGTAATAGTGGAAATCTAGAAGCTATAAGCTAAATAACAGATCGCTGATGCTCTTAATATGCGAAATGGACTATAAACTAACGCTATTTATGGCCTTCCACCTAGTTTACCTATCTTAGTTTAGAGAGAAGGCAATACTAGCTAAAGTGGTTATTAGGACGGACCATATATACTACTTGCCGTTAATGGCGAGACCTGCACCGTAAAGCTACTAAATGGGCCTACGACCTTCCGCTCTACGGTTGTGAAATCTTACCTACTGGACCTATAAGACCTAGTCGAACCACGAGAGTCTGCTGAATTAGATAAACTAGTACCTTTACTAGCCAAACCTTAATTGTTACCTAAGGCTAAACTATAGCTACCGCTAAAGCGAGGTAGAGGTTGCCCCCGTAAATACCTATTACTTACGGCCGTTGCAAATATAACTATTACGGATACTATAATAGATATAAACGCTTTTACGGGTAATATTGCGGATATTGCAAATATTGCAGATATCGCTATTTACTTACAGGACGATAATATCGCAGATACAGCTAGCACTACTATTTACTTACAGAATGATAGCAACACCTAATTTAGTACTTTATAACAAAAGGAGGTCACAGGCCTACTTAAGAAAGGCGTCTTTAAGATTATCAAACTATACGATATACCAAAGGGGGTCAGACTCTTTAATTCACAGTTTATTAACGAGATTAAGAATAAGGGAACCGATAAAGCCTTTAAGAAATCATAACTCATCATATAGGCCTATAATAACTTAGAGAAAGAGCTAGTCCTTATTTAGTTACCAATAATTCAACAAGTTAGCTAGCGGCTAATTCTCTATATCGCTGCTATACTACCGCAGACACAACTCTACCTCCAAGACATCTCACAAGCCTACGTCCAGTCTACTACAAACCTAAACCGCGAGTTCTACATATAACCACCACATAAGCTAAATAAACAATTAGGAATTAATACGGACTCTATTCTAAAGATTATAAAGCCACTTTACGGAGTACCTAAAGCTAGAAACCACTGGTTTAAAACCTACCATTTATACTACATTAATTAGCTGCGAATAGACCAGTCTGTCACAGCGACTCAGTCAATCGAGGCACGAGCGCCGTTTAGAACGTATGCAAGCCTGTACAATTGGAATGTCTATGGACCCAGATATCAAGATGAGGAGCAGAAGGTGGAAAAGGACACGTCTATATACATATGCCAAGGCTCAAGCGAGCCCCCTGACTAGATCCGTTACGGTGCCGTAACACAGTCCACATACAACCCTTGCTTGCTTTACAGCGACAAGCCTTTTAGAATCGTCAGCCTACAGACTAATAATATACTATTCCTCGCAGATAATACCTTTACAGAGGCTAAACAAAGCGAACTATATAAGGCCAAATTTATGGCTAAGGAGCAAGAGTAACTAACCGCTAATATACCAATTAAGTTCAACGGAGGACTCATCCAATTAACACAAGACGGGAGTATCACGCTAACGCAAAAGCGCCAGTATAAGAACCTTAGTGTAGTTAACACTACGCTAATAGACAGCACTAGCTCTAGAGGAGTTACACATAGCCTACTTATATTAAAGGACTAGTATATCACTTAACGCGCCAGAGGAGCCTATATCGCCTCAGTCTGTCAGCCAAAGGCCTTATTCAACCTATCCTTTACTACCTAGGCAATTAACCCAGTTAAAGATAATATAAAGAGTCTTAATAAGCAATTAAGCTGGTAAATTAAGAACATAAATAAAGGCCTAAAGTTTATTAAGCTAGACGTTAACACCTTATAACTCCTAGTATTTATGGACGCTTCCTTCGCCAATAATAAGGACCTATTTTCGCAAATCGGCTACGTACTTGTACTAGCAGACGCCTTAAATAAGGCAAATATCGTCTATTGGTCCTTAATTAAGTGCAAAAGAATTACTAGAAGTATATTAGCCTCAGAGCTGTACAGTATAGCGCACGGTTTTGATATAGGCGCTATAATTAAATCTACGCTAGATAAGGTCCTATAGGTTAACTTGTTACTCGTTCTTTGTACTAATTCAAAGTCCTTATATAACTATCTTATCCAACTAGGAACTACGTAAAAGAAACGCTTAATAATTAATATAATATGCCTTCGCCAAGCTTACGAACAAAGACAGATTACCGAAGTTAAGTAGATTAATGGAGATACTAACTCTGCGGACGCTATAATAAAGGGCAAGCCTTGTACGGCACTATTATAACTTATTAATATGAATTGAGTCGAATTACAGGCCGTAGGGTGGGTTAAATAAATGGATTCGGCTTTAGTAGGTATAGACTCGTACTATATAGAGCTAGCCGCCAAGGCGCTAGTAGCAGGCAAGCCAATAGCAATTTTTTATTCTAGGGATGGAAAATCCTGATTAGCCGGTTTAACGGTATGGCAGAATCTGATAGGCGACGCGCCCTAGGATTAAAGGTGGAGCTATTACGTATTATAGATAAAAGAGCTAGCTATTATGTATACGCTATAAGTAGTCTAAAAAACTTAACTTTAAAGTATAAATTAGCCTTCTTTTTAGAGTTGCTCTAGTGTCAGAACGTTAATCACGTGACGTAGTTATAAGACTACGAAGCGAGACTAACTGGTCTAACCTTGGAGTAACCCCTTTCTTCTAAACATCAAAAAAATCAACTACTAACTTTAATACAGCATACGTACCACTATAAGTGATATTCGTGCACGTTAATAATGCGAGTATACCGACACCTACTTATTAATTTCTAATTTATTTCTATTAAGCTCCGCGTCTAAAAATATAGAGCGTAGTTTTTTAAAGCGTTTAGGAGATAGTAGAATTTATAATTAATTTATAATCCGTTTATTAGAGGCATTTATAGGTAAGTTCTATAATTATTATATTAATAAGTTAGGCTTCTAATTAAGTTTACTAGGTTAGTATATAATCTTAAAGTTAAATTATAAGAGGTATTTAGCCTAACGAATTTAGTATTATATTAATTGATTTATAGTTATAAAGTACTATAGGTTTTTATAGTCTGTTAATAAGCGTATTAAAAATAATAATTTATTAAGTTTTAAACGCTATTATTTAAAATATCTAATAATTATAAGCAGTTCCTTATTATAAATCTTATAGTTTAATTTAGTAGGGGTAAGTTTCTAAGAAAGAAAGGCTACTAGGTATAGCTTACCGTTCTTATTATATTGCGATAATACTTCTCCTAGTATATAATTAGACGAGTCTATTTTAATAATATATTTAAAGTCTAGGTTAAAGTAGGTGAGAATTAAAGCAGTTATAAAACAATATTTTAGGTCGTTAAAAGCTTATTTATATTTAGCAGTCTATTTTAATTTTATATTTTTTCTTATTAAGTTTACTAATAGCTAAATAATTTTTAAGAAGTAATTAATAAATTAATAATAGAAATTTGTAAATCTTAGAAATTCTCAAATGTCTTATATACTACTAGGACTTTCCTAGTTTATAATTATAGCGATTTTTTTAAGGTCTATTTTAATTCTATTATAGGATATAATTAGGCCTAAGTATATAACTTTAGACGCGTAGAACTTGTATTTCTTAATGTTGTATTATAAGCCCGCGTCTTATAGGCGTTTAAGGACTATTTAGATGTGCTTTTAATGCTTAAAAAGTAAAGATAAATAAATAAGGATATTATTAATATACGCAGTAATAAATATATTAAGGAATTTACGAAGTATATTATTAATATATTATTAAAACGTATCTAGACCGTTCTTTATACTAAATAATATTACTAGGTATTTAAAAAGTCCCTATTATATATAGAAAGCTATATACTTTTTATCTTCTTTATAAACACGGATTTAATTAAAGGTAGCGATTACGTTAAGCTTTATAAAATATTATACTTTTATTAAGCAGTTAAGCGTTTCTTAAAGCAGAGGAATTAGATATTAGTTTTAAATCGTAATTATATTTAGGGCTTAATAATTAATATAGAACCTTAAGCCTTTTTTAGGTTTCTTAACAAATAGTATAGGTAAAGTAAATAGTAATTAACTAGGGCGAATAAATCCTTTCTTTAGATGCTCTTTAAGGTATTATCGCATTATAAGTAGCTCTTTTCGCGATATACCGTATAATAGGCCGAACTTTAGCGTTATACTAGGTTTAAGTTCTATCTTAAAATTATACTTGCCTCAATATAGGGGTAGTTAGTTTATAAATCGTTTCTTAAACGTATTAACTAGATTATAATATTCTTTAGGTATAAGAGGTTGGGGGTTAATATATTACTTTAGTTTTAACGCCTTTTTAATATCTTTTAGTGTTATAGTAAAGATCTTATAGTCTTATTTTCTTACTAATAAATAAAAGGGTGCGGCTTGTATTATATAAATTTTAAGGGGTTTTAATATATTATCTTCGCATTCTTTACTATTATGGTGGGATAAAATGGACCACTGCTTGGTGTCTTGGCATTTTCCTATATTTATAGAGCCTTCGGCTTCTCTCCTTCTCGACATCACGACTCTACCAGTTACCAGAAATACACTCTTTTCTTTCTTTCTTACTGACTGTTCTACTAACTGATTACGACCGACCGACCGACCGACCGACTGACCAACTGACCGACTGACCGACCGACAGACAGACTGCACTGTGACTTTCCTATCTTAGAGAGGTCGTACCCTCCCACACTATAATTAGTAGTTATAACTTTATTATATTAGTTTAGGGTTTATAGTAAGGGTAATTTATATTATATTAAATTTAAATAGTTATGTGCATATTTATAGGGCAAGTGGTATTTTAAGTAATAACTTTAGTAGTAGGTTGTATGGAATTTTAGTATTTCTTCAACCCAGCTAATTAAAGGGTTATATTATTTTAGCTATCTATATCTAAGTATTACTTTATAATACTTTAAGGGTATTATAAATAGGGAAATATATTTAAGGTATTTGCCTATCTACATCTTTATAAAAGCGTAGTGCGTTAGTTTACTATATATTAAAGGCTTACTATTAAAGCCTTATAGGTCTTAAGGCTTATTAAGTTTCTTTAAATTTAAGCGTTAAGTTTTTGCGTAGTTTATATTAATAAAGCCTATACTAATAGCTCCGCTATTTATAAGGATTTATACTTTTTTCTATTTTTTAAGTATTTAAATTTTACTAAGTATATTAAGGGAGTTGTATTATATATTAGCGCTAGAAGAGCCTAGATACTTATACTCTTCTACTTCTTATCCTAAGGCGTGACTTAGCCCTAGGATGATTTATTTTCTAAATTAACTAAAGGGAAGATACTTTATAGCGACTAAGTATAATTTATAGAATAAGTACAATTTAAGGACTAAGAGGAACTACGTTAGACCTTTTTAAAAGGGTAATTTTAGCAATTTCTTTAAATATATCCCCTTTTACTATATCTAAATCATTCTCTATTTACAGCTTATATTTTTTATTTGTTGGTTCCTAAGGGTATATAGGATTAAGTAGTGTTAAGGTCTATAGGGTTATATATAAAGCTTTTTAGTTTTAGAGATAAATTGCGCTTTAGGGTATATACTAGTTTTATAGAGTTTTAAATATAAGGTATAGTTAGCTTTAGGGAATAAGTCTATTTATTATATTAAAGGTCCTTATTAATTTATTAATATATTATAGCAAATTTAGGTAAGTTTTTTAGTAGTTCTCTACCTACTAACTATACTCTAATTTTATCTAAAATAGCTTAATAAAGAGCAGTAACTCTAGCGGCTTTATTCTAATCTAGTTTACTAATAAGGCCTAAAAATTCTAAAAAGAAGCTAGTAAAGTCTT
>Ga0307515_10020687_pt1 | contig 11721 bp, 13 predicted proteins | sample 17_EM_MG_FD_194513 | JGI IMG/M metagenome (GOLD analysis project Ga0307515, IMG submission 194513) | Populus trichocarpa ectomycorrhiza microbial communities from riparian zone in the Pacific Northwest, United States - 17_EM | ecosystem: Host-associated > Plants > Roots > Unclassified | place...
TTACCAAGGCGGCGTCGAGGTCAGCTTCGAGTTGCAGGGCTTCAGCCGCGAGATGGTCGTCACCGCCCAAGGCCTGATCGTGCTGTTCTCCGGCGCGATGGCCACGGTCAGCGCGCCGCTGTTCGCCAAGGCCTACGCGGCCATCAAGGGAGGCCGCTGATGGATGAAGTCCTGATCGCCTCGGTGCTCGCGTCCACGCTGCGGGTCAGCGCGCCGCTGCTGCTGTGCGCGATGGCGGGCGTGCTGTCCGAGCGCGCCGGCGTCGTCGACCTGGGCCTGGAAGGCAAGATGCTGTTCGCCGCCTTCGCGGCGGCTGCGGCGGCCTCGGTCACGCACTCAACCGGTTACGGCCTGCTGGCGGCAATCGCCGTGGGCTGCGTCGCGTCGCTGCTGCACGGCTTTGCCTGCGTCACGAACCGTGGCGACCAAGTCGTCTCCGGCGTCGCGCTGAACATGATCGCCGCCGGCCTCACCGTCGTGCTCGGCATCGCCTGGTTTCAGCAGGGCGGGCAGACGCCGCCTATAGACCCCGATGTGCGCCTGACCGCCCTCGCCAAGGGCTTTGCCGAGCCGCAGCCGGGCAACTGGTTTGCGTCCGTCCTCGGCCATGGCCTGCTGAGCCACAACGTGCTGGTCTACGTCGCCTTCCTGATGGTGGCCGGCGTCTGGTTCTTCCTTGAACGGACCCGCCCGGGCCTGCGCCTGCGCGCAGTTGGCGAGAACCCGGCCATGGTGGAAGCCGCCGGCATGTCCGTGCAATGCCTGCGCTACCAGGCGCTGCTGATGAACGGCGTGCTCTGCGGCCTGGCGGGGGCCTATTTGACGCTGGCGCAGAACGCCTCCTTCTCCCCCAACATGACGGCCGGCCGCGGCTTCATCGCGCTGGCCGCCATGATCTTCGGCAAGTGGAAGCCACTGCCCACGCTGGGCGCCTGCCTGCTGTTCGGTTTTCTGGACGCCGTGGCCATCCGTATGCAGGGCGTGCAATTGCCAGGCATCGGCGAAGTACCCGTGCAGCTCATCCAGGCATTGCCCTACATCCTGACCGTCGTGCTGCTGGCCGGCTTCATCGGCTCGGCGATTGCGCCCAAGGCTCTGGGCAAGCCCTACGTGAAGGAGCGCTGAGATGGAATTTTCCCAAGACCTGCTCGACCGCCTGCTCGCAGAATCCCTGCGCGCCCGCGAGTTCTCGCATTCGCCGTACTCCAAATACAAGGTCGGCGCCGCCGTCCTCGACGAGCAGGGCCGCATCCACATCGGCGCCAACATCGAGAACGCCTCCTACCCGCAGGGCTGGTGCGCCGAGCCGTCGGCGTTGACGGCCATGCTGATGGCCGGCGGCCAGCGCGCAGTGGCCGTCCTCGTGACCGGCCCTGGGCCGGACATCATCACCCCCTGCGGCGGCTGCCGGCAGAAGCTGCGGGAGTTCTCCGTTCCGGAAGAACTTGTCATCATTGCCGGCGATCCTGGCGGCATCCGCCAGCGCTGGACCCTGGCCGAGTTGCTGCCCTACAGCTTCGGCCCCGAACATCTCAAGACCTGAGGTCCCCCATGATCGATAACCAAAAACTCGACGTCGCCATCACCGCGAGCGTCGACAAGCTGCAATCCCGTTTTGGTGACGCGCCCGGCGTCGCCGTCGTGCTCGGTTCCGGCTGGGCCGGCGCGGTCAGCCATGTGCAGGACGCGAAGAATCTGCCCTACACCGAACTGCCGGCATTCCCGCAGCCCAAGGTGGAAGGCCATGTCAACGAGATTGTTGTCGGCAATATCGGCCCCCAGCGCGTCATCTTCCTGCGCGGCCGCGCCCACACCTATGAAAGCGGCGACTGCACCGGTATGGCCGGCGCGCTGCGCACGCTCAAACGCTGGGGCGTGAAGGTTCTCCTGCAGACCAACGCCTCCGGCTCGCTGCGCGCTCACATGCAGCCCGGTAGCCTGATGCTGATCGCCGACCACATCAACGCGCCTCAGCGCAGCCCGCTGGTTGGCGAGCAGGGCAGCCATCGCTTCGTCGACATGAGCGCGGCCTACGACCCTGAACTGCGCAAGCACGCGCTGGCCCTGGCAAAGCGCGAGAACCTGATGCTGGGCGAGGGCACCTATTGCTGGGCGCTGGGCCCGCAGTTCGAGACGCCGGCCGAGATCCGCATGTTCGCTGCCTGGGGCGCCGACGCTGTCGGCATGAGCACCGTGCCCGAGACCATCCTGGCCCGCCACGCCGGCCTGCGCGTGATGGGCGTGGCACTGATGACCAACATGGCCGCCGGCCTCTCCGCCGAAGCGCTGACGCATGACCTGACGCTCAAGCAAGCGCAGCTGTCGGGCGAGCGCGCCTCGGCCTTCCTCGCGGCCTTGGTTGCGAGCTTTGCAGACCTGACGCTATGAGCACCGATCTGAAGGCAGCGGCCCGTACCGCGCTGGCCTGCCTGGACCTGACCAGCCTCAACGACGCGGACACCGCTGCCGACATCGCCGCGCTGTGCCGCCGAGCGCAGACGCCTCACGGCCCGGTCGCGGCCGTCTGCGTCTGGCCGCGCTTCGTCGCCCAGGCCCGCGCCGCGCTGCCGGCCGCCATCAAGGTCGCCGCCGTCGCCAACTTCCCCAATGGCGCGCTGGACCTGGCCCGCGCGCTGGCCGACGTCCAGACCATTGCGCAAGCCGGTGGCGACGAGGTCGACGTCGTGTTGCCGTACCGCGCGCTGCTGGCCGGCGACAGCACCGAGGTCTCGGAATTCCTGTCCGAAGTCCGCTTCGCCAGCCGCCCGCTGACGCTCAAGGTCATCATCGAATCCGGCGAGTTGGCCACACCCGAGCGCATCGCCCAGGCCACGCGCCTGGCGCTGGCGGCCGGCGCCGATTTCGTCAAGACCAGCACCGGCAAGACCAAGACCGGCGCCACGCCTGCCGCTGCCGCGGTCATGCTGAAGGAGATCGCCGCGAGCGGCCTGTCCAATGCCGGCTTCAAGGCCTCGGGCGGCGTGCGCTCGGTGGCGGATGCCGCGGGCTACATCGCCCAGGCGCAAGCCGCCCTCGGCGCCGATGCGCTGAATCCCCAACGCCTGCGCTTCGGCGCGAGCGGCCTGCTCACCGACATTGAAGCCGTGCTGGCTGGCGCCGAATCGGCCGCCGTCACCGCCGCGTACTGAACCATGCTTGCTCAAGAAATCATCCGCGCCAAGCGCGATGGCCACGCGCTGAATGAAGCGCAGATCCAGAACTTCGTCGACGGCCTGACGCACAACTCCTGGAGCGAAGGCCAGGTCGCCGCCCTCGGCATGGCCGTCTTCCTGCGCGGCATGGGCCGCGACGAAGCCGTGCTGCTGACGCGCGCCATGATGAACTCCGGCCGCGTCATGCGCTGGCCCGACATGCCCGGCCCCGTGCTCGACAAGCACAGCAGCGGCGGCGTGGGCGACAAGGTCAGCCTGATGCTGGCGCCCATGGTCGCCGCCTGCGGCGGCTACGTGCCGATGATTGCCGGCCGGGGCCTGGGCCACACCGGCGGCACGGTCGACAAGCTGGAAGCGATTCCCGGCTACACGACGACGCCCGACCCGGCGAAGTTCGACCAGATCGTGCGCTCGCTGGGCTGCGCCATCATCGGCCAGACCGCCGACCTCGCCCCCGCCGACAAGCGCTTCTACGCGACGCGCGACGTGACGGCGACGGTGGAGAGCGTGCCGCTGATCACGGCCAGCATCCTGTCCAAGAAGCTCGCCGCCGGCCTCGAAGGCCTGGCGATGGACATCAAGTGCGGCAACGGCGCCTTCGCGTCCACGCCCGAGTTCGCGCGCGAACTGGCCGAGAGCATCGTCGCCGTCGCCGGTGGCGCGGGCCTGAAGACGCGTGCGCTGATCACCGACATGAACCAGATCCTGGGCAGCGATGTCGGCAACTCGCTGGAAGTCATCGAGACCATCCGCTACCTGACCGGCGAGGCCCGCGAGTCGCGCCTGCACGAGGTCACGCTGGCGCTGTGTGCCGAGATGCTGGTGCTGGGCAACCTCGCCGCCGACGCCGCCGCCGCGCGCGTGAAACTCCAGCACGCGCTGGACTCAGGCGCCGCCGCCGAGAAGTTCGCCAAGATGGTCGTGGCCCTGGGCGGCCCGGCCGACCTGATGGAACGCCCGTCGGCCTACCTGACCGCTGCACCCGTCGTGAAGCCCGTGCCCGCGCCGCGTGCCGGTGTCGTCACCGCCATGTCGACCCGCGACCTCGGTGTGGCCATCGTCGAGCTGGGCGGCGGCCGCCGCAAGGCCGGCGACGCCATCGACATGCGCGTCGGCTTCTCCGAGGTGAAGCCGCTTGGTACGAGAGTTAATGCCGGCGAGCCGCTGGCGCTGATCCACGCCGCTGACGCGGCGGCCGCCGACCGCGCCATCGCGTCCTACCTCGCCGCCTGCACACTAGGCGACGCCGACGTGACCGCCACACCCATGGTCATGGCCGAGGTGGGCTGATGGACGAGAAGGAAGCCGCACCGCGCCGCGCCATCAAGAGCTTCGTCACCCGCGCTGGCCGAATGGGCACGGGCCAGATCAAAGCGCTGGCCGAGCTGGGCCCGAAGTTCGTGCTGCCCTACAAACCTGAGCGCTTGGATGCTGAAGTGACCTTCGGCCGCCAGGCCCCGCTGGTGCTGGAGATCGGCTTCGGCATGGGAGGCGCCACCGCCGAGATTGCGGCCACGCTGCCCGACCACGACTTCATCGGCTGCGAGGTCCACGAGCCCGGCGTCGGCGCACTGCTCAAGCTCATCGACGAGAAGCAGCTGAGCAACATCCGCATCGTCCAGCACGACGCGGTGGAAGTGCTGCGCGACATGATCGGCCCCGACCTGCTGGCCGGTGTGCACATCTTCTTCCCCGACCCCTGGCACAAGACGCGCCACAACAAGCGCCGCCTGATCCAGCCTGAGTTCGTCGCCAAGCTCGTGCAGCACATCAGGCCCGGTGGCTACCTGCATTGCGCGACCGACTGGCAGCCCTACGCCGAGCAGATGCTTGAAGTGCTGTCGGCCGAGCCCCATCTCCTGAACACCGCGGCCGGCTATGCTGACAAGCCCGCCTACCGCCCCCTGACCAAGTTCGAGAACCGCGGCATCAAGCTCGGGCATGGCGTGTGGGACCTGGTGTTCAGGAAACGCTGATGACGACGAGCCCACTGCAAGGCAAACACATCCTCCTCGCCATGACCGGCGGCATCGCCGGCTACAAGATCGCCGAGCTGACGCGGCTGTTCGTGAAGGGCGGCGCGACGGTGCAGGTCATGATGACTGAGGGCGCCCAGCAGTTCATCACGCCGGTGACGATGCAGGCGCTGTCCAACCGGCCCGTGTTCACGGATCAGTGGGACGCACGGCCCGACAACAACATGGCCCACATCAACCTCAGCCGCGAGGCCGACGTGATTCTGGTGGCGCCCGCCAGCGCCGATGCCATCGCGGCCTTGGCGCAGGGCAGGGCGGATGACCTCGTCAGCCTGACCGCACTGGCCCGCCGCATCCATGAATGCCCGCTGCTCGTCGTGCCGGCCATGAACCGCGAGATGTGGGCCCACCCCGCCACGCAGCGCAACGTCGCGCAGATCAAGGCCGATGGCGCCACCGTCGTTGGCCCGGCCAACGGCGATCAGGCCTGCGGCGAGATCGGCGATGGCCGCATGCTGGAGGCGCAGGAGATCTTCGACGACGTCGAGGCGTTCCTTGCGCCCAAGCCGCTGCTCGGTAAGAAGCTGCTCATCACCGCCGGCCCCACGTTCGAGCCCATCGACCCGGTGCGCGGCATCACCAACCACAGCAGCGGCAAGATGGGCTTCGCCATCGCCCGCGCTGCGGCCGAAGCCGGCGCAGACGTCACACTGGTCGCCGGCCCCGTGCACTTGTCCACGCCGCGTGGCGTGCTGCGCATCGACGTGCAGAGCGCGCAGCAGATGTTCGACGCCGTACTGCCGCTGGCCGCCCACCAGCACGCCTTCATCGCCACGGCCGCCGTCGCCGACTGGCGTCCCGCGCAGACGCACGAGCACAAGCTGAAGAAGGTTGAAGGCAGCGTCACCGCCCCGACCATCGCGATGACTGAGAACGCCGACATCCTCGCCGCCGTCGCCAGGCTGCCGCAACCGCCTTACTGCGTCGGCTTTGCCGCCGAAAGCGAGAAGCTCGCCGAGCATGCCGATGCCAAGCGCCGCCGCAAGGGCATCCCCCTCATCGTCGCCAACCTCGGCCCGGCCACCTTTGGCCGCGACGACAACGCGCTGCTGCTCATTGACGAGCAAGGCCAGCGCGAGCTGCCCCGCGCAGACAAGCTCAGCCTCGCCCGCGAGCTGATCACCGAACTCTCCAAACGACTCTGATGACCCCGATTGACCTGCAAGTGCTCGACGCCCGCATGGCCGAGCAGATCCCCACCTACGCCACGCCCGGCAGCGCCGGCCTCGACCTGCGTGCCTGCCTCGACGAAGCCATCACGCTGGCGCCGGGGCAGACGACGCTGATCCCGACCGGCCTGGCCATCCACATCGCCGACCCGGGCCTCGCCGCCATCATCCTGCCGCGCTCCGGCCTGGGCCATAAACACGGCATCGTGCTGGGCAACCTCGTCGGCCTGATCGACAGCGACTACCAGGGCCAGCTGATGGTCAGCTGTTGGAACCGCGGCCAGACGGAGTTCACCGTCCAGCCCTTCGAGCGCATCGCCCAGCTCGTCATCGTGCCGGTGGTGCAGGCGCAGTTCCGCCGCGTGGACAGCTTCGATGCGTCTGCCCGCGGTGAGGGCGGCTTCGGTTCCACCGGCAAGTCCTAAAGCCAAAAAGGCGCCATGAGGCGCCTTCGGTTCAGTGGATGGGCGCGTCCGGCGGCGCGCCGGTCTGCACCATGAAGATCGGCTCGCCGACCGAACCGGCCTCAACCTCAGCCTCCGTGGCGGGGCGCACGTCCAGCAGCGTCACATGCATGCGCAGGCCTATGCCCGCCAGCGGGTGGTTGCCGTCCAGCACCACATGCTGCGGGTAGACCTCGGTGACCGTATAGACCACGTCCTCGGGCATGCCTTCGGTGGCCGCGCCTTCGGGCAGGCCTTCGATCTGTAGACCGGGTTCGACGCCGTCCGGGAACAGGCTGCGCGGCTCGAAGCAGACCAGGTTGGAGTCGTATTCGCCAAAGGCCTCCTCGGGCTGCAGCGCGAGGGCGGTCTCGAAGCCGACCTCCTGGCCCTCCAGCGCTTCCTCCACCTTGGCGAAAAGGTCGTCCCCGCCGTGCAGGAACTCCATGGGTTCGGCCAGCTCGTCGATGAGCTGGCCCTGGGCATCTTCAAGTCTCCAACGCAGGGAGACGACACAGGGGCGGGTCACTTGCATGGGAGAGATTTTCGCACGCAGCTCTCGGCAGAATGCAGGCATGCAGATTGATCTCCCGACTCCCTTGCTCGCTGGCCTGAGCCCGGCGCAATTCATGCGCAAGCACTGGCAAAAAAGGCCGCTGCTCGTGCGCCAGGCCTTTGCCAATGCCGCGCCACCTGCTTCATTGAAAGACCTGGCCACGCTGGCGGCGCGCGACGATGTCGAATCGCGGCTCGTCACCGCCTTCGACGGCGAGTGGAAGCTCAAGCAAGGCCCCATCGCCCGCCTGCCGGCGATGAGCAAGCCGGGCTGGACGCTGCTGGTGCAGGGGCTGGACCAGCACCTCGAACCAGCCCGTGCGCTGCTCGACCAATTCCGCTTCGTGCCTGATGCTCGCCTGGACGACCTGATGCTGTCCGTCGCCAGCGACGGCGGCGGCGTCGGCCCGCATTTCGATTCCTACGACGTCTTCCTGATCCAGCTCGCCGGCAAGCGGCACTGGCGCATCGGCGCTCAGCGCGACGCCGTGCTGCGCGACGACGTGCCGCTGAAGATCATTGCCAACTTCCAGCCCGAGGAGGAGTTCCTGCTGGAGCCGGGCGACATGCTCTACCTGCCGCCGGGCTGGGCGCATGACGGCGTCGCCGTCGGTGCGGGTTGCGTGACCGGCTCCGTCGGTTTTCGCGCCTCGACGGCGGATGCGCTGGCGGCCGAGTTGCTGCCGCGCCTGTTCGACGACATCGACGCAGGCGGCAAGCTCTACGCCGATCCGCGCCAGGAGGCGTCGACCGAACCGGGCCGCGTGCCGCAGGCCATGCTGGACTTCGCCCGTCGTGCCGTCGAAGCCGCTGTGCAGCGCCCGCAGGCGCTGGAGCGCGCGCTGGGCGAGGCTTTGACAGAGCCCAAGGCCCAGGTCTGGTTCGAGCCCGGCGAGCCCTTGTCGATGGGGCAGGGTGCGACGCTCGACCGCCGCAGCCGCATGCTCTACGACACGGCCCATGTCTATCTGAACGGCGAGAGCTTTCGTGCCGGCGGCCGCGACGCCGCGCTGATGCGCCGCCTGGCCGACTGTCGCCTGCTGACGGCGGCCGAGGTCGCGCGTCTGTCGCCAGAGGCGCGCGAGCTGCTCGATCAGTGGGCCGAGGATGGCTGGGTGCAGCCACAAAACTCGCAAACGCCATGAACGCACAAAAGTTTGAAGGCCGGGCCGACTTCCAGCGCCTGCTCGTTGAGACGCTCGCCTGGGCGGCCGAGCAGGGCTGCCGTGAACTGCATGCCTGGGATGCCAGCTTTGTCGACTGGCCGCTGTCCGACGCTAGCGCCCTGACCGCACTGACTGCCTGGGCCGGGCATGGCCGGCAGATGCACCTGCTGGCGCTGCAGTACGACGACGTGGTGCGCCGCCATCCGCGCTTCGTGCGTTGGCGGCGGGACTACTCGCACTGCGTGACTGCGCGCGCCGTCGAGCCGGAGCTGAAGCTCGACGCCGCGCCGGAGAGCCTGTTTCTGGCTATCGGCGCCGGCGGTCCCTTGAGCCTGCGTCTCTTCGACCGCCATCTCTGGCGCGGTGAACTTAGCCGGGATTTCGCCGAGCGGCTGCGTGGCCTCGAGTGGTTTGATGCCCTGGCGCAACGCTCCAGCGACTCATTTGCTCCCACGACTTTGGGGTTATGAAATTTTGTGACATATGCACCCCTATAATTGCGGGCTAGGCGAGGGAAGCGCTCGAGGTTTTCCGCGTCTTTTCTGTCGGGGTCTGCAATCAGCGTTCAAACGCTGGCGCACGATCCCAAAATTATGGTGTGCACCGTCGTTTAAACGTTTGAGGACAAGTAATGAACAAGTCGATCCTGTTGGCTTCCCTGTTGGCTGCTGTTGCCCTGACTGCTTGCAGCAAGAAGGAAGAACCCAAGGTTGAAGCGCCCCCGGTCGTGGTCGCCCCGGCTCCGGAAGCTGCTTCCGCTGCTGCCAGCGCTGTTGCCGACGCTGCTTCCGCTGTTGCCGACGCTGCTGCGTCCGCCGCTTCGAAGTAATCGCTTCGTCCCCATGGAAAAAGCCGGCGCTGCGCAAGCAGCGGCGGCTTTTTTCTTTTTCGGGCCGCACTCGAGGCTGAATCGGCTTCTTGCGGTCTGAATTACAAAACTTTGCGGTCGGGCGAGTTGGGCAATCAGCCGACGGCAAGCCAGTCGAAGCCCAGTACCGGGTCGGCGACGCGAATATCGTCTGCGGTGCAATTCAGTACCGGTGCCAGTGCCCCCCGGGCCAGGGCCGGCGAGTTGTTCTTCTCGCTCAGGTGCGCTGCCACAACGGCGCCCAGGCCCGCATGCCGGCAGCGCGACAACAGATCCGCCGCCGCTTCGTTTGAAAGATGGCCGTGCGTGCCCAGGATGCGCCGTTGCAATGACGGCGGGTAGGGGCCGGACCTGAGCATGGCCTCGTCGTGGTTGCACTCCAGCAGCATGGCGTGGCAGCCACGCAGCGCCTCAGCGACGGCCGCTGGCGCGCTGCCCAGGTCTGTGACGATGCCCAGCCGCACGGCGCCGTCGCTCAGGGCAAGTTGCAGCGGCTCGTGCGCGTCGTGCGGCACGGCAAAGGGTTGCAACTCCAGGTCGCCCAGCGCGATGGCTTCGCCGCTGCGGGCCAGGCACAGCAGGCTAGTCTCGAAGTCGTCGCAGCCGATGACGCGCCAGGTGCCACGGCTCGTGATCAGCGGGATGCGGTGACGGCGCGCGAACGCGACGGAGCGGCCGACATGGTCACCGTGCTCGTGCGTGATGAAGATGGCATCGATGTCGACCGGCGTGTAGCCGGCCATCGCGAGGCGACGCGTCAGCTCGCGTTCGCTGAAGCCCGCGTCGATGAGGACGCGGGTGGTCGTGATGCCCTGACTGGCTTCGACGAGCGTCGAGTTGCCGCCGCTGCCACTGCCCAGGTTGCGAAAGCGCATGGTGGCGGCAATCCTTCGCCGCAGGGAGACCTTATTTCAGGTCGTCCATCAGCAGGCCAAGGATGCGCTTGGCGTTGTCGTCGGTGATCGCCTGGCCGCGGTCATCGAGGATGCGCACGGTGCTCTTCTCGCCCTCGGCCTTGACGGACACGCGGTAGCGCACCGGCGTGGAACCCTTGGCGCCGAACAGGCGCTGGAAGAAGTTGGGCTCTTCTTGACCTGCCTTCTCGGGGTCGGCATAGCGCAGGTAGAACAGGCCGGCGGCGCGGTCGCGGTCTTCGATGGTGAAGCCATGGCGATCCAGCGACAGGCCCACACGGCGCCAGGCGCGGTCGAAGCCGTCGTTGACGGCCAGGCTGTCCGGCACTTCGGACAGCGGACGGCGGGCGCGCGGGCCTTCACCGCCGGTGGCCAGAGGCGAGGGCTTGGCGGCAGTGGCGGGCGCGTCGGCGACGATGGCCCTGGCGGCAGTTTCCTGGCCGCCGAGCTTGAGCATCAGGCGCGACAGCATCTCCGCTTCCAGCGACGGATCGCTGGCGCGGGGCTGCCAGGCGGTGGAGTCCTTGGCCGAGGTCGTGTAGACCTCCTGCATGCCGCGGTGGCTGATGAAGATGTCGGTGCCGTTGGCGCCCCGCTCGATGCGAGTGCGATACATGTCACGCTCGCCGGTCGAGTACAGGCCATCAAAGACCTTGCCGATGGCCGAGCGGATGAAATCCTGCGGCAGCTTGGCGCGGTTCTCGGCCCAGTTGGTTTCCATGATGCCGACTTCGGGCTGCTCCTTGGTGAGGGAGAGGCCGCGGTCTTGCCAGAAGGTGCGCAGCTGGGGCCAGATCTGCTCCGGCGTCAACGAGGTGTGCAGCCAGCGTTCGGTACCACTGCGCTCCAGCCGGATATCGCCGGCCGAATTCGGCGCCACGCTGTTGGCGGCCATCGTCGAGCCCGCCGTAGCCACGGCGGGCCGGGTGGCAGACAGCGCCGAGGCGGTGATGGAGCCGCCCTGCACCTGGGCGCGGTTGTCCTTGGCGAGCTGGGTCAGATCGGGCGGAACGTCCAGGCCTGTGGTCTGGCGCGACTGGGTCTTGTAGTCGACCTTGTCGGTCGAGAACAGGCCATCGATGGTGCTGCAGCCGGCAAGGGACAGGACAAAGGCCGTGCAGGCGATGCGGGTCGCCGTGGGGCGATGCGAGGAAAGGGACGTCACGCTGGAGATCTCCGAGGGAACTGTTTGCCCGCTTCCGCAGGCAGCCGCGCATTAGACCAGAGGCTTCAGAGCAATCCGGCTTCGATGAGCGCCTGGCCGACGCTGGCTTCGCCGGCGGCCGTCAGCGGCGTGATCGGCAGGCGCAATGCGGCACCGCAACGACCCAGGCGCGACAGGGCCCACTTGGCCGGGCCGGGGCTGGGTTCGCAGAACAGCTGCTTGTGCAGGCCGA
>Ga0307515_10020689_pt1 | contig 11720 bp, 4 predicted proteins | sample 17_EM_MG_FD_194513 | JGI IMG/M metagenome (GOLD analysis project Ga0307515, IMG submission 194513) | Populus trichocarpa ectomycorrhiza microbial communities from riparian zone in the Pacific Northwest, United States - 17_EM | ecosystem: Host-associated > Plants > Roots > Unclassified | place...
AAGTTTCATGACACGCGACTATGCTCTTGCTCCCTTTGGCCGACAAGATGAAAGTGCCGTTTTAGAGATATCAGAGAAATGGAATGCGGTTACGACCTTGTATTCCGTGGATATTAGTTGCGAACGCCCGAAAGAAACGGATACATTGTACCTTCTCGATAACTGCACCTATCTGAAACCTACTATGCCCCCTTCTATCAAGGATTATTCCACCCTGTACGTTGGTTACCAAAACCAGAATGGACAAGCCGACTACTACCTATCTCAAAAGTGCCCTCAAAGCGAGCTTCATAAGTTCCTTGTTCAATGGAGAGGCAGAGGTTGGAATACCTCATCCACCACGGCAATAAATGAAACGGCTTTGTATTGTGAGCCCACATATTATCAACAAGAAGTCAACGCTACCATCGCTCTACCCCGCAAATCTGTCGTAAGTGCTGTTCCAATCGGACCGAAATCTCCTATTCCTAGCGATATGTTCAATATCTCGGATTTTGAATGGGCCTTAAACTCCGGACTCTCCCTGCACGCTAATAGGGGAGATTTCCCTGGAGCCGGATTCCCTGATCAAAAATCCCACCTCCAAAATATGGACGTTGATTTAACTTATCTTGTACCCATGGCAGCATTTGCAATTTCGGCATATCAACGACCGGCACCAGACTACCTTGACCCCGAGCTTCTTCAAACTTCTTATCAAACTGCTTATCGGCTTCTTCTAGCTCGACAAATGGTAAACATTCTTGGAGCAGAACTAAATCCTACCACAACATCGTTGGGTAAACGTAGCTACGTCTCTCAGGCTGTGGTTGTTGTTCCCGCTTTCGCATACGTTGTCGAAGGCCTACTTGGTCTTATCATTTTGTTAACTGCTGCCTTTCTCTATATGTCAGTGAGCAGGCCGAGGAAATTGGCCTCCGATCCGGCAAATCTAGCGACTTTTATGTCCTTGGTTGCTGACCAGCCTCGCACACTGGATGACTTGAGGATACTTGACCGTGCTTCTGAGAAGGAGATTGAAACTGCTATTGGTAACAAAAAATATTCCTTGAGGCTCGGTACAAAGGAAAGCAGTGGCTACCAGCTAGTCTCTGAGAAACTAGAAGAGCCATCATTATATTCGTCCAACCAACTTTCCGCCTCACAGAGCTCATCGGAAATTATCGGAGTAAGGCCTAAAAACCTTCGAATGCTCAGCGGTTTCTTACTATTTACATTCCAACTTTCTATGCTGATACTCTTTGCCGTACTTTTCTGGAAGGCCGAGCAATCGAAAGGATTTCCACTACCGTCATCCAATCGTTTTATTCGACAACTGGTGGAGAACTACATCCCCACCGCTGTTGCTACGTTCATAGAACCAGTGTGGGTAGTACTCAATCGGTTAATTTGCATTCTACAGCCGTTCGAGGAGCTCCGGCATGGAAAGGCGCTCGCTTCAAAATCCCTCACAGTTGATTATACATCCTTGCCTCCCCAACTGGTTTTTTGGAAATCCTTCAGAGCTGGGCACATCATCCTGACAGCAGTTTGTTTCATGGCGCTCCTCGCTAATCTACTCACTATCTCATTCAGCGGAATATTCTTTGAGGATGCTGCCAATATCCCTTACGCTGCCACATTCTCGTTCCCATATATTCCCTTGTTCGACGGCAAAGCTCTCAATAATACAGACGCCGCTGTGAACCGTACAAGAACTGATCAGTTCGCGATAATTATGTCCAACCTCACTGCTGGGACACCTTTACCGTCTTGGACTGACGACCGAATGTTCTACCTACCTTTCAATGAGACATTGGCTGCGAACAATGAGACATGGCACTATGAAGCCACAACACAAGCTTTTGGGGCGGAACTAGAGTGTGTGCCGCTGCTAGAGCATGGTCCCAATTCAGTAAACTTCAAGTTTGACACGACTGGAATGACGGCTGCCTTCAATATCAGTATGACGATTGGCGACGGGATTGGCTCTTCCTGCACAGATCAAAAAAGCTTATCCATGAATGGGCATATCTCAAATGGCACAGTTGCTCTAGAGCTGGTCACGTTTGCATGTCAAGACTACATGATGGCCGGTTGGATACACGCCAACACATCAGCCCTCCCCGGAACGCTTGTCAGCCTATATGGAACAGATCCAGGAAATGCGACTTTTCACTCTGTCAAATCTTCTTTTATGGGTTGCCGCGCTAATCTGAAGACCGGAACCGCAAAAATTATAGTAGACGCGGTTGGAAGAGTCCAAGAAGCGTCACCAGTGAACTCTACGAATAGTTCCATCAAACAATTCCTGGTAGACACACCACCCTCATTCATCCAGCAAGTGCATAATCTTCTTGATACCAGTGGTATTGTGGTAGATGCTAGCGGGGTTTATCAACGATCGTGGCATAACGACTCGTTTCCATCTGACTTTTATCATTATCTGATTGAGAAGGCAACCAACAGCAATCGTTTGTTGGACCCTGCCTTACCTGTGCCATTGGTAAATGAAACTGGACCATTATTCGAAGCTCTTTATTCGAAGCTCTTTGCGGTTATTATTAGCACTAATGCGGCAATAATGCTACCAGCAGCAAAGAACGTTACTCTAGCAGGCGTAATTATTAAGCCGGAGACTCGAATCTTCATGTCAAAGCCAATGTTCATCATTGCAGAAACCATAATGGGATTGTACGTTATCGTCACAGCGGTAGTCTTTTCCCGTCGGCCTTGGCGTATACTCCCACGGATGCCAACCTCAATCGCTTCGATCGTGGCTTATTTTGCAGCAAGCTACGCAGTCCAAGATTTAGCAGGAATGTCAGGGATGTCTACAAGAACACGTAATAGAATCGTTGAGCGTATGGACAATCGTTATGGTTTCGGAACTTTCATTGGAAGAGATGGGAAAGTACACATTGGAATTGAAAAAGCGCCTTTTTGTGCTTCGTTTATCAGAAAAAGGACCAAGTCCCTGCTCAGCAACGACAGGACAGAGAGGGGAAGCCCAATCAAGGAACAATTCACGAAAATTCGCAGTTGGAAGAAAGAACGATATGGAACAGTTCAGGAAGGGGGTTGGATTTGAGGATCGGGTTACTAGGAATTTTACAGCACAATAGCGCAGTGTACTCTGGTCATAGAGCTGGCGTTTAGGAAGAATTGGATGGTTAATTTGGGCTAGCTTTAGTATCGTGCAGAGACTCGAGAATTGTGTACATTTCGGATTGCTCTTGGTGTTGTCTTCTGTAGGAAACCTGTGGCTTGTAGGATGAAACATTTATGGAAACAGGCTGGAAGTAGATGGAGTCAAGCGGTGTGGGAATAAGTAGAAACCGCAACTTCTCGAATCAGTAAAGGAGAAATCCCCGCATGATAGATTTTTCTCTACTCGTGCTTTGTGATGTGGTCGTCCATTGTTTCGAAATATGTTCGGCTGTGGGCAGCGGCTACTCTAAGCCAATCAAGCTGCAGAAAGACGTGGTGCAAGAAACGCGGGCTTTGTCGGCATGGATGACGCAAAAGAATTTCATCCAGTACTTAGTCAGCACGTAGGGCTCTTATCGTCTCCCGTTTCCAGACCGTGGGGACTGACTGGATGAGCTTAACCGCTGTGCCGCAAGGCCGCATGCGCTGTGGCCGCCCAACCAACGACGACCATCTCTCATTTCTTGCAGAAGCCTACTCGCCTTTGCTGCAGTACTCCCCGATAATTTTACAATGCATGGCGTGCAGAGTCAAAGGTTGCGCGCGGCAGTGAGACATGAACTTGCGCAATTAACGAGTTTTAATAAAAGTGATTACCTTTCTATTTCGGGCTAGTGGGAGGTATTCAGCCGACTTTATGAGATCCCCCACCCTTAAAACGGAAGCATTCAGGCTCAGTTCAACAATACTTCATGGAACATTGGAAGATCCTCTAGGTCCTTCAGATGAAGAGGCACACGGCTGCGATGCTGAGTAGGGACATGGAAGGTTAACAGCTCGGGCTGGTGCCTCTTCCAGATTTTCACTGCGCGCCACGGAGGGAAGGTACTGGGCGTGCTGAGCTTCTGCAACCTTGGCCAGTTCCTGAAACGTCTGGCTGGCCTAGGGAAAGCTCGCGAATAGAGATTTTTTTAGAAAAAATAAAAAAAATAATTATTGCGTGTGCGACATGCTGTTGTGGTCATGTTTCAAGGAACAATGCTGTTGTCCTCGTCACAAAAGGTTATCTGAGGTGATCGTTCGCAAGACGATTTTCGCATGGGAGTCACGATCATTCAGCAGCAGATGGGACTTGTGCACAGGGTAGCTCTGGCTCTCAGCTGCTGTCTTGCGCACGACACCTGGCTTGCAGGTCTTCAAAGCGGGCATGACCAAGCCTTGAAACTGGTTGGTAGGTTTCAGCTGGCGGTGTGGGGGACCAACAGCAATCAAGAAGTGACCGTGAGGGGCTCACCGTTTCGAGCAAATTGACGGACGACAAAGTTTTCCACTCTCGAGGCTGACGCCGTTGGGTGAGGCTCGGTCGTGCAAAAGGCGGCCTGCGCGGGCTGATTGGCCTGTGAGTGCCAGGGGTAATCAGCCCGCTCGGCAGCATGCTCTCCTATCGATACGCGGCCGCGTGCCTGCATATCGGGTCTCCGCCACGCTAAAGGGGGATGAATTTTCTGAACATCAACCCAATCTCGGAAAATAGCCTTAGACCACCGCTATTCAGCCGCTTGGTTTCGAAACGCGTAGTCTCTTCTTCGTGAGCCAATCCGTTCGGCTGTCTTACACCTCGGTGATGCTCCACACGGCGGGACGCCGTCCGAGTCCCTGATTGAATCTTTTGCGCGGATCCTGTTTCCCCTTACTTACCTTCACAGGACTAGATGTTTGTCACACTACAGATACGCCCATGAAGCTGCACGCTTTTTACTGGGCATTCTTCTTCTAGGCCCACACAACCGCTTAGACCCTCGGTGCGGGAATGCGCTTGACTAACACCAAGAGCCTGTGCTTCCTTTGTAATTGCCAATGCTAGTGCCTTGCATGACTATCCTTGGACGAAGCTTGTTTGCGCTTCTTGCCCCTCAGGGGAAGGGTGGTGCATCTCACAGCTAATATAAAGAGTGGCCTGTCCCATCCTATTGCCTCCTCTCTTCATCGCATAGTCGACCACAGGATACAGGCCAGCCCTTTCCTCTTTTCAATTCTTGTTCTTTCCTTTTACACTCTTGCCAGCGGCAGAGCGCACACTGTCCTTTGAGTTTCTGTGAAATTCTCGAGCCTCTCATTCCTTTTGCTGAACTTTGACATTGCACTCAAAGAGCGCCCGCTTCATTGTCTGAATCAGGTCATTCACCACCATCGCCGTCTCAACTCATCTTTCGGGTATGTCCTATCTCTTCCGCCATTAACCGTGCTGTGTCAGATCAAAGCTTTCCTATTGTGCACGAGCAATGCCCTGACACCATTTCTTCTGAATCCTATTGTGGCATTGTCAGTTGACACTGCTATTGTTATTATCCCCCACCAGGCCACTGTCTATTTACATTGCACATGCTACAGCGTACTTAAAATCTTCTCAGTGCTCGTCAATCCTGCTCTCCCTAGAAACGCTCACTCCTTCTGATCCTAACATCTTTCTAAGGTATCGCATCTTCAGCAACAATCCGTTAAGACGCAAACACCTATTCGACAAAGCTCTCGCATCGCTCAGCTGGTCTAGCGATTTCTCAGCAATAGTCTGCTTGATCTTCACATTCCGCTCTCTTTACAACTCAAGATGATGTTGGCACCAACTACCTTGGCCACTGTGGCCCTCACACTCTTCGCATCAGTCAACGCGCATATGAAGTTAAACACACCTGTGCCGTACGGCAAAGACACCCTCAACAGCAGCCCCCTTGCTGACACGGGAGACGATTTCCCCTGCAAGCAGCGCACTGGCGTTTACGATATTTCAGAGATGAACAGCATTGAAGTGGGCGTTCCTCAAGAGCTCAGTTTCATTGGTAGTGCGGTCCACGGTGGGGGCTCCTGCCAGGTCAGCGTTACCTTGGACAAGGAGCCCACGAAGAATAGTCAGTGGAAAGTGGTCCATAGCATTATCGGCGGTTGCCCTTCAAATGTCACTGGAAATCTTGCCGAAGATGCAAACGGTAACGGTGCCGCTGTTTTCCAGTATTCGCTTCCTAAAGGCATGCCGAATGGTCAGTACACTCTAGGCTGGACATGGTTTAACAAGGTCGGCAACCGCGAGATGTACATGAACTGTGCACCAATTACGGTGACTGGTGGCGGCAATGACAACTCAGTCATGGAGAAGCTTCCGGATATGTTTGTCGCCAACATTCCTTTTGAGACCTGCAACATTCCCGAGAATTTCAACTACCAATTCCCGAATCCCGGCGACTCCGTTGAGACTCGAGAGGCAGCGGATATTGGTACTTCTCTTAGTGGGAACTGCGCTTCCATGACTAAGATGGGTGCTGGAGCAGGAGCTTTGGGTTCGGCTGGCGGGGCTGTAGCAACTGGCGGGGCTGGCTCCCCTGCTGCCAGCGCGCCAGCAGCTACTAGCGCCGTTTCTACACCTGTGGCAACCTCCAATCCGGGTGGCATCTTTGCTCCAGGTGCATCCTCTGCTGCTGCAGCTCCAACATCTTTCACAACACTTGTCGTTACGAACACGGCTGCCGCTCCAGCTGCTCCTTCAAGTGTTGCCGCTCCTATCGGTGGCACTGGTGTTGGTACCGCACCGGCAGCTTCAAGCACATGCGTCCCTTGCTCCAACAACGGTGCCGTTGTCTGCATTGGTACCACCCAGTTCGGTATCTGCGACTACGGCTGCGCTATGCCACAAGACCTTGCCACTGGCACAACCTGCTCGAACGGAACGATTGGCAAGCGAAGCATCGTCCGCCGCATTCCACCCCATGGGATCGTCCATCGTCGACATGCAGCCCAAAAGTTTTAAGCAATCGGCTTGGCTTTGTAAATTTTCTTTCTGCTTCGAGCTTCTTTCAGTGAGCTCTTAGCCTAGGGTTTGCCCCCTGACATGTTTGCAGTGTGGCATTTTCGGAGTTGTTTTTAGCATTTTATGGGTTGTATCATTGCGCATATCACGGGCACGGCAAAGGGTTTTCTTCTGTCAAACAGTACATGACAATGTACAGTACAGGGCTTGCTTATGATTGGGCGGCCAATTTTCCATTGTTGATTCTGAAATTTCTTTCTCCTTTTCTTTTCTTTCTTGCCTGTCTCGACCAAGGTTGAGACGGTAGGCCCTTGTTGTGCTTTGGCTGACCTGTGGCTGTGGCTACACTTTGCGGACGATCTGTACGAACAGCGAATGAAAATATGAAAGCCTATGTGGCGCATTCTATGACAAACTTGATCTTTGATTCTTGAACTCTTTGGTACTTGTGATGTGATGGTGGAAAAAAACCCAAGCTTGGTGGGCTAGTTCTTTCCTCCCCCCTTTCCATGACATGAAGTTCAGGCTAAGGCGTTGTGGTGTGGAACCCCTGAACCGTGCGTCAGATTCTGACAGGGGAACTCGGGAAATTCGACGCGGGAAATTCGACGCGAGGGACGAACCTGAGACGTTAACTGCAGCACTGGAAAGCCCCCGAAGAAAGCCATACCATCATCTTCAACATCCAAACTCTGCACCTCCCTATATGGAAGTCGTCTCGGCAGGTCTCTTAGTCTGATACTTTGCAGCGCAGCTGACATGCTCGTTCTTCCGCCGAGAGCTGAACCAAGCCTTGGCCGTGACAGCTACTAATACGCTCAATACCTACCTAGTGCTCTAATTTCTCTTCTACCTTGGCGTGCTGCCTGGCTAAATTTCAGTGACATTGGAGAAGGAAGGGTTGACTTTGCAGCCTGAGTTGGATTCAAGAACGTCTTACGTGGGCGGCCAGGTGACGGACCATTAAAGCTCTGCATGTATTCGCTGCGTAAAACCACTCTGGTGGCTCTTTTAGTCATATCCTAATGCCATCACAACCCCCTGCACTCCGAGGAAGAGCGGAGGGTATGCGCCAAGAATTAATCATAAATTATTTCTCAAAAATTATTTCTCAACAAGCTTGGGTGAGGATACGGACATTTGCATTCTGTGGTGCTAGATAGATGTATCTTTACGATCAGTTACGCAGTCCATGGTATTTAATTCATGCTAATTGTATATAGAAAAGTTTTAGGCTAGCGCCCTCGCCAGCTTCATCAATATACTGCTAGGTCTCAAGCGCAGGCTTTCCTGAATTTGAGGCAGCACCAGTGCTGAACATGTCAAAGGGAGCACTACATCTCCACCCGTCCAACAAAAGCATAGCAACCAAAATCATAGCAACCACAACACCTCGAGACACCGAGACACCTTCGCTATCAGAAAAGGACAAGAAGAACCCGACATCAAGTCACATGGAAAGAAATCTCCATGATAGCCCTTGTGATCCTGCTCATATCCGTCGTAGTCGAAGAACATTTTGAAATTCCTTTCAGCTATTTTCATCTCACAAGTTAGGTATCGTTTGAAACTTATTTTTCTACTCAATCACATAAAAAATAATTCAACGAAAGAAACTACATACCCTGATAACCTTCTTCAGTCGGACTGGGGAATCCGAAACCCACCGGCTGAAACACCGGGTTACGCTTCCGATATCTTGAAGTCGTAGCAGGACCACCGGACTGTGGCTGCTGACCGCCTGCTGCTATTCTGCCATAGGCTTCTTGAGGGCATTGGGATCCGTTTGGTATTTGGCTTCGAAGTAATCGGCAAGGTACTCGACCTCCGCCCTCTCCTCGGACCAGCTAACTTCGTCCAACGCCCTGGGCTCGCCATCGACATCGATGGACACCGGCGCGTTGAGGAGCATCGAAGCAAACTCCGCGTCACTGGGCACATAAACGGAGTTCGCGTCCTCGGGCACATGCGCCAGCATCTTGCTGAAAACCGTAAAGTCTTCCGGGTCAACCTGATACCGGCTCTGATACCGCCCACCATCCTCGACCTTCTCTCCCCCCTCCGCAGCAGTCCCCGCCACAGCATCCGTATCGACATCGCCGTCCTCGTCCACAACCACCGCATCGAGGCCGACCGCCCCACCGCGAGAATCGCCACGAGCCGCCCGACCAGCCGCACGCCGCTGACGGGGCTCCACCGCGCGCGCGTCGACGCTGTCGCTTCGGCTGGCTCCACGCAGAGCCGCGACTCGCCCGCGCACGTACGCCGGATCGATGCCGCGCAAGTCAATCCACCCAGCGCCTTGGCGCGACGCGGCGTCCCTCAGGCGCCGATTCAGGGGCGTCGGCACCGCGGCGTTTGGCAGGGCGCCGTCGCGCGCTTCGAGGACGGCGGGAGAGTCGGCATCAGCGTGATTGAGCGAGCGGCCGCGGCTCGGGCCAGCGGCTGGTTCGTTGTAGCCGTCTTTCTCGTCTGGTCTAGGGGAGGGCCGGTTGCGCGTGGTGCGGCTGGGGGGTCGCATCGTGGGGTTGGGAGTGAAAGTGAAGGGGCTTGCCAGGTAGGGGGGTTCGATCGCTTCGACGTCGCTGTTTCTGGAGGGCGTGGAGGGCTGCTGGGGTTCTCCTGTCGCTGATTCTGATTCTGTTGTCGTTGGTCCTGTCGCCGCATTTTCCTTTTTCGTCGTCGCGGTGTGCAGTTTCAGGGTGAGGCCCTTGAGGGGAGATGGTGGGATCGGCTCGGGGTCTGGGTTGGATTCAGAGCCCATTGCACGGTGGTTGAGCCGCTTGGCGTGAAATTGCGGAGTGAGCGGTGGTGATGTTGATGGAGGGGGTTTTTTTTATTCGTCGTGGCGGAGAGGTTTCACTGCGTTGACGTGGCTCCAAGATATTCACGCGTTTTCTGCTCAGCAAGGAATTTCCTGTAGGAATTGGTGAAGGGATGTGAAGTCGGAGATTCGAATTGCCGAGATTGAGACTGGGCTGGATTAAACCTGTTGGGAGGTGTCTATGGTGATGACAGTACTGTGGTGATGGTGATGGTGATGGTGATGGTGGCTGCTTTAGGGCTATCTGATGGCATTCTGGTCAACGATCTGGCTATGGGTAGTCGGAAGACCCTTCTCGCTTTGTGAGTTTGACCGCCATTCTCATTTTGTTGAGTTCATACCTGCATAAATTTGAAAGGCATATGGGCTGGCGACAAAACCAAAAAAATTGAGATTATTGAAAAGAGGAAGAAGATTGGAGAACTCATCTGTGGTAAGCTCTTAAGCCCGTCCTATTTTCATTCTGATGAAGCTGATCTTCTCACAGGATTCGACTTCGTTCGACGGTTCATTAGCCACGCTGATACTGCTGGGCTCTTGCCGCTAGCGACCCAGGTTGCCAAGATAATTTACTATCGCCGTATGTCCAGACTAGTGTCCATCAACTGCTTAAAGTCACTGAAAGGCACGTCAACCAGCCAGAAAGGCGTTTTTGTAGATTAAATCCTCAATCTAAGCAGGTCTAATGCTGGGAATCGACGACGATCTCCAGCTTTTGAGGGCCTCTGAGCGTTTATTATAAATGCTGCCAACGCTAATATGGTCACTGTTTCATCTCTGTCCAACGTCATCATGGATAGTTTTGGAACCGGCGGCCGAGCTGCGACAGCAAGTGGTCAGTATCGAAGACAAACTAGCGGTTGAAGACATGTAAACAAGCTTAACCTGTGTGATTAGGCTAAAACTGACGTTTCCCGTTAAGGAGGCGCTGACATGGACCTAGGCAATTGTTCAACGACCAGAGGGCAAAAGTAATACATCAAGCTGACCGTATCATGGCGATTCTCCGGGAAACTTCTCAATACCGTTGGTGGAAGTTCAAATTTAGGCTATAGCTAGGCTTTAAAGATATTATTTTTATATAATATATATACCTAAGTATAATTGATAACCTTTTGGAGATATTATTTTTATGCGTAGTTACTCCTAGTTTTGGAAGAACACGATTCTCGTCTGACATTACCGCTATAGAACTTAACGGCACGACAAGACTGAAATGAATCCGTGTCTCTACTTCTCGGTAACAACGCGAGAGATATTGAGGGGGAATGTGCATCCCGTGTAGGTACAGTGACCTACAGAAAGTCATTGGTCAAAGCGCAATTTCCACCAAAACTTACTAACTTTGGCTCTTTCTAATAAACCCCCTTATATATTTTATAATTATAAAAATTTAATAATCAATTAATTATTACTTAAATTTTAATAAAATAAAATATTAATATAAAATAAAATATATATACTATAAATATTTAGCTTTAAAAATAGTATAATTTTACAGTTAAAAAAAACTTTTTAAATAATATAAAATTTTGTATTTCTTTTATTTTTATATAAAATTCTATATATTTTTATACTACATCTAATTAATAACTTGTTTTATTAAAATAAAATTATAAGTAAAAATTATATATTCAGTAATGTTGGTTACACAAGGTAATATTACGTAGCTACGGTTCGTAGATAGTATGATAATTATTGTTCTTATATCTTCTTTAAGAAAGGGGTGAGGAACTTAAGGTTCCTTACTACGCTAGTACCGCGGCCGCACGTAACGGTAACTTGCTATACGTGATGGCAATATACCTTATATACGTCAGGAAAAAATTTACCAGCATCTAATTTTACTTTTTTGCCATTTCAGCATTTTCTAGCATTTCTAGCATTTTCTAGCATTTAGCAGCTAAATGCGGCATTTATTACTAAGTACTAGCATTTAGCGCCAAATGCCGCATTTATAATTGAGTA
>Ga0307515_10020690_pt1 | contig 11720 bp, 9 predicted proteins | sample 17_EM_MG_FD_194513 | JGI IMG/M metagenome (GOLD analysis project Ga0307515, IMG submission 194513) | Populus trichocarpa ectomycorrhiza microbial communities from riparian zone in the Pacific Northwest, United States - 17_EM | ecosystem: Host-associated > Plants > Roots > Unclassified | place...
ATTTTGTGACAAGAAGAGTCTGAAATGTAATTTTACTCTTATAGCATTTAATGAGAAATAAATATCTCTTACATCTATATTAATGTTTGATAAAAATATGATAGGTTCTTGGAGGACTTTTATACACTTAAAAGGTATAGAGAGATTAGGATCCAAGACGTCAAATGTAGTTGAGCCCATGAAGCTTGAACACTTCCCCAGGCTACAACCAAGGGAGGTGGGTTCGTTCTTTAAGTGATCCCAAGTAAGGCTGGTCATTTTCTTTGGTGTGCCCAAGGGAGAAGACGTTATACCTAAAGAAGAATGATCATTCCATTGGGCGTGCCTAAAAGAGGATGGTCATTCCCCCAAACATGCCCAAGAGATGATGGTCCCTTAAGCATGCCCAAGAGATGATGCACATTCTCTTGGTCCTCCCATGGGCATGTCCAAGGGAGGATGGTCATTCCCTTCGGCACGTCCAGGGGATGAAGTTAGTCATTCCCTTAGGCATGCCATGGCTTGGCACACTGTTAAACCATACCTCGGATTTGACTGATTGCCAAGCCCACGTACCGAAGTCCACGTACTTTGGACTTGACTGACTGTCAAGTCCAACTATCTTGGATCTAGCATGTGTGCTAGAACCATGTTATCTTGGACTTGATTGTCTTCCAAGTCCAAATACATTGGGTCTGATATATTTGTCAAACCTACATTACTTTTGACTCAGTTGACTACCAAGTACAGGTACCATGGACTTGGCTAACTACCAAGTCCGAATACATTGGATCTAGCATGTTTGTCAAACCCATTTTATCCTAAACTTGGTTCCATGCCAAGTCCAAGCACTGTAGACTTGGCTAAATGTCAAGTTCAGGTACTATGAGTCTGACATGTTTGTCAGACCCACATTACGTTGAATTTGGCTGACTGTCAAGTCCATGTATTTTGGATCTGACATGTTTGCTAGACCCACGTTACTTTGGACTTGATTGCTTGTCAAATCAAAGTACCTTGAGTTTGACATATTTATCAGATCCATGTTGCCTTAGACTCGGTTGACTGCCAAGTTCAAGCACCTTCGACTCGATTGATTGTCAAATTAGATATCTTGAGCCTAACATATTTGCTAAATCCATTTCATTTAAAAAGATTTTTATTTATAAAAATCTTAATAAAAAAAAATTAACTCATAAGATTTATGATTATCAGCTCGCACCTGGCAAGGTGTTTCTTATTTTGCTTCTTTCTGGCTGCCAAATATAATCTAGAAATTGTCCTAATGCTATAATAAATTGTCTTAATTATTTCCCATGCCACCAATTGAACGAATAGGACAGTCCAGAAGAGAGACGGAGAACCATTTACAAGTATCTGCTATAGCATTCAAGCTGGAAACTGAAAAATCTTCTTCTCTGTTTGCTGGGCGTGTAGGAAAATTTGTGCAGAAAAATATTTTCCAGTTGAAGTGATGTCTGTGGCTCACTTCCATCAACATAGCGAGAGAAAAGAAAGGACAAGTGAACGCAGCTAATAGCTGGTGGTACTAATTTTAGAAGGTAGATACAGGATTCCAGGAAACTTTATTCCTTGTTTATCTGCTGATAAAGGAAAAGTATATTATTCCAAGCAAAAGCAAAGCCCTGCAGTTAACAGACCGACAAGCCCCGCTTCAAGACTCAGGTTGATTCCTTCCCCTTCAATGAGGCAAGCTCATGGAAAGGACTAAGGGTAAGGAATTGAAGGCATTTCTTCAAAATCAAGACAACGCCATTTCATAATGGAAGTAAAGAAAGACATATCAATCTGGCAGAACCAGCAACTATCTATTAAAATTTCTGGATAAGACCAACTACTTGCATATATAATAATACAGCGGATCTCTTCTTAGCATAACAAGCTAGGGTGACTAATTTTCTCCTTCTGTTTTTTGAGCCCGTCACAAGGCCATGGCTTCTGGAGCAAGCAAATCTGCTGCCTTCATGCTCTTAATCCTCAATATGGGGCTGTATTTTCTCATGATAGTAATCGGTTCATGGGCTATAAATCATGGGATTGTAAGATCTCGTGAAACAGGTGAATCAGATACCTTGCAGAGATATTTATTTTCACTTATGGGTTGAATTTTTCAAGAAATTACTGACTTATATGCACTCGTGCTTTACCTGTGTGAATCTATGCAGCGGCTATTTTGACAATCCCAGCACGCATCTTTCCGATATACTTCCCGATGGGAAATTTGGCAACAGGTTTCTTCATCATTCTCTCCCTTCTTGCCGGCGTTGTGGGCTTCACCTCCTCTATTACTGGACTTCATAACGTTTTTCTCTGGAATGCTCCAAACTTACACGCAGCATATGCGTCTTCTCTAGCATCATTGTCACTCACCCTTCTATCCATGGGGTTGATGCTTATGCCCTCTCACTCTGTCTTTACTTAGAATCTTCCATTTTTGCTCTCAAACTCACATCGAATTTCAATTATTTCATGTTGGTTCATTCAAATTTACCAAGCCTTTTTCTCAATGTGCATTGCAGATTCGCATGCAAAGAGATCGACATAGGCTGGACAGATTCAGTCTTGGTATGTCTTTCTTTTTCCTTTGTGTGTGTGTGTGTTACAAGCAACGAGGGAAAGACTTTCTAACAGTGCATGGTATTGGATGTTGATGTTGATAAACAGCGTACTCTAGAAGTGGTGACAATAATTGTGAGTGGAACCCAATTATTGTGCACTGGTGCTATCCATGTTGGAGTAGAAGATATGGTCGCACGACAGAAGAACCTGGGAGGAAGAGTTTGATTGAGCCTTCGATTTGAAGCCTGGCAACTTGTTCTGTATAAAAACACATATCTGTGGTAATAAATTAAACTGGATTTGACCATTGAGTGAGCAAATCATGTATTTCTTTTGTTGAGAATCTGTATGTAAGTACATTTATTTTCTTAATTGGATTATGAAATGAAATTTATATACATGATGTTGTTACTATAAAGACGAGAGATTCCACAATTCTACGTAATGCCCCAAATCACGCAGATGGGAACATGAGATGATGAGGTTTTTAGGGTCATTTTTCATGTATTGATTGAGAGTTAATTAATAAACCTCCATGGTAGATACCTGAGAAACGCAATAAAGACACCTGACAGGGATGTTTTCTTATGGACAATGATTAGCATCCGACAATTGCCGCGTTAAGGAATAGCGATGAAGGTGGCATCCTTTCATGGCTCCAAAAATTATATTAAGTAGAAAACTAAAGTGGAAGGGTTTTTCACCCTTCATGACGTCGGTGTTCATCCTCGACTGTGCAAAATTATTTGGTTTTTTAATTTCATTCATAGTGATAGTTTGAAAATGTGGTTGTATCTGTGTTTTTTAAAATTTTTGTTAAAAATTAATTTTTTTTATATGTTTTGGATTGTTTTGATGTGCTAATCTCAAAAATAATTTTTAAAAAAATAAAAAAATATTATTTTAATGCATTTTGGCACGAAAATCACTTTGAAAAACAACCACCAAACATACTCTTAAACTTTGTTTTTATAGTGATTTAGTTCTAATTAAAAACTAATTAATTTTAATTTTTTATGAAAGAGTGTGATTGAAAGAAGAGAGATCTAAATGTAAAAGGCACTAAATGTGGGTAGCGTTCCATAAGTTTTTTAAAAATACAATTTAGTCTTCAAACTTAAAAAATAACGCAGATTATATAATTTTGGTACCTCAAAATTTTTCAAATTCAATTTTGATAAAAAATTTCATTTTTTGTTATTTTTTAATTCATGGTTGAGAGAGTGGAGAGAGAAGTCGTCAAATCCTGATGGTAGAGAGAAACATGTCGTTGACACCGATTTAGGCTATCAAAACGGACAGTATTTGTGTCAAATAATTTCTTTTATTAAGGGAGTTCATATTATGTGTTTTTTTTTACCTTTAAAGTTCATGAAAAACATATGTGAGCTCGGGTTAATTTTGGTTTTTGAAATGATTTTTTGGAGGCCATGAATAGGTTTATTATGGTTCTTAAGGTGTTTTGGGTTAAAATAGGTTAAAAATGATTTTTGGGTAAAAAAAACTTAGACTCCGATTTCCTAGCCACCATAATGGCTAGAATCTAGACAAGATCAAACAAACACGTCTTTTGATTTTTTTCCAAAAACAATTGGGGCAGACGACATGTCGTCCTCCCTGAGTGCAGGAAAAAAATAAGGGCCCAGTCGCATGAGCCTAGCCCTAACAAAATAGGACAAGTTCAGCAGTGCCTAACCTTTTTTTCTTTTTCTTTTTTCAATTAATGCTTCTTTTTATATGTTTTTTTTCAAAAAAAATTATTTATATTTAAATTAATATTCTTTATCTATTTTATTTTGTTTAGAGAATCTCTTTTAAAAGATGATTATTTTTTGGTTATGTGTTTAATTTTCGAAGAGATTTTTCTGATTCATGTATATTTTTTTTAATCTTTTGTATAGATGAACTATATTTTTGAAAATAAAAAAATGTTTATTTTCAAGTAATATTTCTAATATGTGTAGTATTGCATACTATTTATTTTATTTTATTTTATTTTATCAATTTAAAGTGTTTGTCTATTTCTAGTATCATTTGATTGAATAAAAAAAAATTGTAATAAATTGTTTTTAGCAAACATAATAAGGTAAATGTCCCGTCTTGTGAGATTAAATATTTTGATCTGCATCTATCTTTTGGTTTGTCAAGTTTTATTTTAGGTATTGTTAATGACTTTTTACCTATTTATTAGCATACATAGTTTTTAGTTTATTGATTTACATGTATGAATAATTTTTTTTTATTTCCACTTAATATTTTTGAACTACAAAAATATATTGAAAAAACCTGTATATACAGTTTTTTTTTATAAGAAATAAAAATATAACTAGTAAAAATCTAAAACATGTAGGCTAGGTACTGTTGAGCCGCACTATTCACACACACACACACAAGACATTGTGGATGACACTGTATATTTTCCAATAATTAATTTTGATTTTCAAAGTTTTATTTTAGGCAATTTAATCATGATGAAAGGCCAATTAATTTGGATTTCTTAGTTAAGGGTTTAATTGGAAGAATAAGGACCAAAATTAAAAAGACGCCAAACATGGGTGATGTGCCAGAAGTTTTAAGAAAGGTACATTTTAGTCCCCAAACTTTAAAAATATCGCATATTATACAATTTCAGTACCTCAATATTTTTTCAATTTGATTTTGGTATAAAAACTCATTTTTGTTATTTTTTAATTCTTAGTTGAGAGAGGAGAGAGAGAAAGAGGTCACTGATTTCCGGCGGTAGGGAGAGAAAATATCGTTACACCGATTTAAGGCACCAAAATAGTCGATATTTGTGTCAAAAGGTTCCATTTGATGAATGGAGTTTATATTAGGTGTTTACTTACCTTTAAAGTTCATGTAAAAACATATCTAAACTCAGGTAAATTTTTGGTTATGGGTTGATTTCAGTTTTTGGGACAATTTTTTGGTGTTTTAGGTCATGAATAGGTTTATCATGATTTCTAAGGTGTTTTATAAGTGTTTTGGGTAAAGAACAGGTTGAAAAACGAGTTTTTGAATAAGAAAACTTAAGTCTTGATTTTTCAGCTATCATCGTGATCGAAATCTAAGCAAAACTAGATGACACGTTGGCTGCTTAATTCAAAAGGCGACACATCATCTGATTTTTTTTTCCAAACAAATTTTAGGGCAGATAACATTTTGTCCCTCCAAATGCAACAAAGACTATTACAAGAGCCTAGTCATGCAAGCATGTTTGCCTAATGGCCCTAGCAAAATAGGCCAGGTGGGTTGATTTAACTTGTCATGCCTAGCCTTTTCTTTTTTTATTTCTTGTTTTCGTTTTTAACTTCTTTTTTTTAACTAATACTTCTTCTTATATGTTTTTTTTTCAAATTTTTTTTATTTATATTTAAATTAATACCCCTTCTCATTTTTTATTTTGTTTGGAGAGTTTTTTTTAAATGATGATTAATTTTTTAGTATGTATTTAATTTTTGAAGATTTGTTTTCTGATTCATCTATTCTTTTTTATCTTTTGTATATATAAACTTTATTTTTTAAAATAAAAAATGTTTTTTTTAGATAATATTTCAAATATGTGCAACCTAACATAATATTTGTTTTTCCTTTTATTTTATTCAATCAATTTAATGTGTATGTCTATTTCTATTATTATTTGATTGATTAAAAAAAATATTTTAATAAATAAATTTAGCAAATACAACCAGATAAATTTCACGTCTTCACATGTAGCAAATAAACAAATTAAATATCTTGATTTATACATGTCTCTCGATTTTTGTACTTTTATTTTTAGTTATCATTGATGGTTTTTTTATTTATTTATTAACACATATAATTCTCAATTTATTTATTTACATGTTTGCATAAACTTTTTGATTTTCACTTATAATTTCTTTTAACTACAAAAACATGTCGAAAAAGCCTATATATAAAAGTTTTTGTTGAAAAAAAAAATCTAACCCATGACAAAGCCTGAGTCAAGTATCTAATATAATATAATTCTAGTTTATTTGTTTTACAATTGAAAGCTTATCTTTATTATAATTCTTATTTTCAAAATTAGATGTGAATGTTTTTGCACTAAATGAGAGTTATTTGTGTACATTATAATTATGAAATGTAGTAAGAATATTACAAAATGATCGTACAAAACCACTAACTAAAAACATGTTTATTAAACTTGATTTGGATTGACATGTTGTTCTTGTAAACATGGACCTATAATCTAACTTGAATTGAGTTTCTAGTTAAATCGGACAAAATATTAACCTTATGAAAATCAATTGGTCTAACTAGATTCTTAATGACTTGGTTAACTCGACTAAACCCGGTTCAAACCTAGGTAGCTCAACTTCAAAGGAAAAAAAGAAGAGAAAAAAAATATTATTTTAATCAAAATAGTAAATTTATGTTGATTCAATGACCTAATAACTTAAATTTGTTTTTGAGTTCATTCTCGAAATATATCTCACAATTATAATTAAAAGTATAGTTTCTTATATTTTCTTATAAAACTAAATGTGAATGTTTTAAATTGAAATTAACAAAAGCTAAAATAAAATTGAAAAGCGTTGTAGCATATGAGTGAAAACATTGTTTTTTGGAATAATATTTTCATAGCTATACACGTGTCAACATGTAAGAGACGCTAATACTCTTTAGACAGTGTATATGGCACCTCTTAGTGGCCAAAATCTCTTTTTTGTTATGTCATTGAAAATGTTGTTGTGTCCTTTTTCCATATGAGGGTAGTGAGTGTGGTTGCTTCTGGCATGGATTGTTGTCGGCTACACTTTCCCCCTATTTTCTATCTCATCCCCTTAAAATTTGTGTTGGCTATGTAAAATTTTAAAGTTGTCATTTGGATTTATTGAGATTTCTACTTTGATTTTTATTCTTTTGATTTTTGATTTTTGATTTTTCTTCCTGGCCTTTTTGTAAAACTTTGGTTTGTTTTTAATTTCATCATTCAATCTCAATTTGGGATATATGGTTTTTTTCTAATTTGATCCTCCTTTTTATTTTTATTTTTTAGACCTTTTATTAAATTAATTTTTCTTTTTAATTTCACCATACAATGAAAAATCAAATTTATTTTGTGTTTCAATTTTATCCTCATTCTTTTAATTGCTAAATTTATTTGAATTGTTTTGTATGATCGAAATATTTTTTTTTAATTTTATTCTTCAACATTTGATTGATTGAAAATATAGTTTCATGGTTTTTTTAGATATTTTGGTTTAATAAGCCGAGTCACAGGTTTAAAAAGTTAATACGAGTTGATATTTGATTTTTTTAAATAGGCTTTGTGATTTTTTTTTGTATCGGGTTATCTCGATCTCATTAACTGGATCGCGAGTTTGATAGGATAACTCGAGTTAACTCAACCCTGATTATCAGGTTTACAAGTTTATCATACTAACACAAGTTGATTCAAACTGATTTTTTTAGTTTCTTTTACCTTATTTCATCATTTTTTATTTAATAAGTTGAAAATTAAGTTACATCATTATTGTTGTTTTTTAGAATTTGTTTTCAGGTTATCATAATTATTATATTTTTGTACATATATTGTTGTTAACTATTTTTTTTTATTTAATTAAAATAAAATTAATTTTTTTTCCCAATCAAGTTTACAACTTGAGTTGCAAATTTTTTTAAAAAATTATATTTGCAACACCTAAATATATTTTGTATAAAAAAAAATCAAGCACCCATTTTGTTTATATTGACGGGTTCATCCCTCGTATTTTTCAAGTGCTGTCTAATAAATAATAATAATAAAAGGGATAATTCCCGCCATTTTAGAACATAACAAACTGCACTAAGGAACCGTACCAAAAAAAAAAATCCTTAAAAAAACACACCGATGAACTGCACGCACTGTACTATCCAAACGGTCACTTTCCCTGTGCTGCCTGCAAGAGCCAGTTCAAAAACCCTAATTTCTCCGTTTCTTGCACAAGTTTACCCTAAAAGTACTTTTAAAAATGCCCATCAAACTTTGAAACTGACAAGTTTCAAAGTCAGAGCTTCAGTGGACAATTCTGGCGATACCAACAACTGGGTCAGCCGGTTACCCATCGGAGCTTTATCCGGCGATAAGATATTCAAGTTGATTTCCGGTGCCACTGCTAGTCCCATTGGCCAATTCATTTCTTCACCAACCACGTTTTTACATTCTGTGGACCCCAGAATCAAATTGGTAAACAAAAAGTTTGGATTTTTGATGCCAATTCTTTGTTCTGGGCTTTTTTTTTTTTTTTCATTTGTGTTCTTGCAATTTTTCTTCTATTGGATAAGATCTGGGCTTGCTGATATATGGGTAATTTCGTTTTTTCTTGATTATTTTGGAGAAATTTGATTGATTTGATATGTGGGTTACTTCCATTTTGCTGGGTTTTGATTAAATCAGCAGTGGAAGTTAATTGTATGATAGGACTTGAATATTTTGTGATGTTGTAAATGATGGGAGTTTTTAGTTTTCTTTTATATGGAGTTTTGAGAAAGTAATGTTTATGTTTGTGTAAATTCGAAATATGTGTATTGGTCATGCAGATATGGCTTCTGGCTCTAGTTGTTTTACCAGCGCGATCGCATATCGTGATGCGTTTCGGATTGGTAGTTTACATTGCTCTTTTGTCTGTATTGGTTCTCCCAAGGCATGTGTGGATGGTAAGTAATCAAATTCTCTGACTTGTAACATGCAAAGACTTCCTCTTCCTTATGCTTAGAAAATGTTGTGGGCCTCCTTGTAGGATTCTACGAGAGCTTTTGAAATGCTTTTGAAATAATTTGGTTAGATTACATTGTTATTAGTTAAAAAGAAAGAAAATGCAAAGAATTTTTGGTAATTCAGGGACTTTGTGTTGGTATGTCTAAAATAGAATGGTTGCAATACATGTTTAGGTTGTTTAGATCTGAGTTTAGTTTTCTGAGTTACAACTTCAAGATTGTGATGCAAAAGATATGCTTGTCATTAAATTCCCTTGTTAATATTGCTAAATATTGATTCTTTTTTCAATAAAAAAGGATTTCTGCTCAAAGTGACTGGAAGAAGGATGTTCTTTGTGGGGAATTGTTCTAAATGTCTCTTTAATATTTTATGACTTTTTATGTTTTGTTATGTTTTTTGGTGTTAAATAATGTGGTATGTTGTTACATTTGAATAATAAGCAATATGTTGTCATGGTTGTTCTCCGTGCTGAATTTGCAGCAATCCTTGTAGGATCAATTGGGAAGAGTGTCATTGCTTTCTGGAATCCTATTTATTACATTGGGTTTAGGATCAGATGGTGTGCCTCCACTTGTCCAGTTAAGAACGCCACCACCTGCCATCACAGGCTTGCCTAATCTTCCAATGTCTTTGAGCGGCTATTCGTATTTAATCATGAAGCTAGGGCCTTTACAGTTTACAAGGAAGGGCTTGTCAGTAGCAAGCACAGCTGCATGCTTAACCTTCACTGTAAGTTGCTTTTCGTTCTCAACATCCTTTTTCTTTCTTTATTATAGTGTGTCTGTGATAATTAATTCTTTCATATCTGCGTCGTGCACATTTATGGGGAGATTTTACTTGCACACACGTGAAACACTCTTGCACATTGTTTACTGGGGTTGCTTCAGAGAACAAAAAAGTTGATTTTTTTTATTCAAAATTCATTAAGTTTCTTTTTTTTTTTGCGCTGATTAGACTAGTAATATTCATTTCTGTACCCAACTACATATGTCCAAGAACAAATTGCATCTGTTTTTTGTCTGTTTTTCCCTAAAAGGTCTTCCAAAGTGCGAGCCTTTGCCTGGCAACCACAACTCCTGAACAACTAGCGTTTGCTATGCGGTGGTTTATGCTTCCCTTAAGATACATTGGTGTTCCGGTGGCTGAAATAACTCTTACCCTCTTACTATCATTGAGGTTCATCAATCTAGTCTTTGATGAGGTGAGAGTCCGATTTTTTCCATTAAATTGAATTACGTGTTTTTTTACCCATTTGATTTCTCTTAGTATAACATCACATGTTTTTTTGTCCATTTGATTTCTCTTAGTATAGCATTAATAAATGTTTTTTTTTTAATTTAATTGAAAAGTTATGGTTTACAGGTCCGAAATGTTTCACTGGGGATTGTATCTCGCAGGATAAAATGGAAGCAATTGACGATTATCGAGACGATAGATAGTAAGTAAACGGTTACAATCTCTTCCCCCTTTCTCTTGTTTTTGGGAGGGACAGGGGATGTTGCATGGTCAGTGGGAGTTTGGATTCTTCTGGAAATTATTTGGATGGCGAATACCCAGAAAATGTCTGTTGGTATTTCTGTATCTTTTTTGGATTGTGTTAACTTTTTCTTAAGCTCTCAATGGAGACTCTCAGAGTTTCATTGCTAGTCTAATGGAACCTTCCAGCCATCTTCCTTTACTTTTATTGTTATGCATTGCAAGCAATATTTTTATTTATTACACAGCATACACTTTTATAAAGAGTTCATGGTTTTTACTGGGATAAAGAGTATACAATATCAAGAGTTCATGGTTGGTGTCTGCTCTAAAAAAATTATAATTTGAGGTTTTACAGGGATAATAAGTTCCATGTTTGAAAGAACTAGGAATATGCCGGATATTGTTCTGATGAATGGGATGGTAGACTATCTTCTATGTATGTTCTGTTATAGTTTTTAATTTGGTGTTTAACTTTTCAGTTTTCGCTTCCTATATACGTCGGATCTTCAAGAATATTTTTAGCCACGCAGAGCAGATATCTCAGGTTTATATCTGAACCCACTCTTCCTCACAATTTATCATCAGTTTTAGTGCTTGTGATCTACTGTATCGGTGAGTTTTCTACCTACACCGAAGGCTGTTCTTTGAAAGTCAGGGAGCTGGTTATATGTAACAAATTTAACCAGAATAGCGCGAGAAAAATAATCTGTGATCTCATTTGAAAAATAAACTCTTGCTTGAAATTATGCAGTAGGATTTTCGATATAGCATCTTCCTCAAAAAATATAAAATAACCGGGTAAAGGCACAACTGGATTAATTATTCACTTTTGCGTTTCAGCATTACACTTATATATGTTTAATAAAAACGGTTGATTGTAATTTTTGATTTTGGAAACAGTTTTGAGAATCTACACCCCCATGATTAGTGCAGATCCTGATATATGTGCGTCTTCCCA
>Ga0307515_10020691_pt1 | contig 11720 bp, 7 predicted proteins | sample 17_EM_MG_FD_194513 | JGI IMG/M metagenome (GOLD analysis project Ga0307515, IMG submission 194513) | Populus trichocarpa ectomycorrhiza microbial communities from riparian zone in the Pacific Northwest, United States - 17_EM | ecosystem: Host-associated > Plants > Roots > Unclassified | place...
TCGCATGTCGCCTGCGTCGTCCTTAGCGGTGAACTGGGCCCGCGTGCGGCGCTCTGAGGAATTCTCACTGAGGATCCCGGCTGAGCATTCCCAGTGCGATTGATCTCGTCCGAAGTGCAGGATCCGGTGTGGGAGTATCCGTTCTTGTAGACACCAGCCTCGTGTGCTTAAGGATCCTGTAAGGACGTCTTCTTCAAATGTTGAGAGGATGCGGTCAGATACAAAGAATGATCCAGTTCCTCCCCCGGGGTTATTCATAAGAGGAACTGCCACCATGTTGATTGTAGTTCTTGGATAGAACGCGCCGCTGGTGCCGGATGTTGAGATCGATGCGGATATCGTGAGTAGAGCGTTCTCATAAATATCAGCCATTTTTGCCAACTCTTGCGCTTTATCTTCGGGAGAATCCTGGATTATACAAATACTGTCAATCCAAAGATATCTCTGGCGTAGCTTCCGGGTTACCGTCACAGCATCTTGGAAGGTCTTACACAGAGAACTAAATACGAGTCGTCTCTTATAATCCGTAACCGTCGCTTGTGTAGTCTGCGTTACTGACTCAGGGCCACCCCACCGATAGGACAATGTCAAGTAGGCACCTCTGCGGTGCTCGCTCTCGTCCAAAAATGGTTCCTGGGACCCATCTTCGGGGCCTACGTCGATCAACCTAGTTGGAAAAAACGGCTTCTGCTCTATCTCGCCGCCGCCTGCAGCCGGCAATCTTTTTGCGCGACATTCGCTGTGATTAGCCATGCAGTCATCAAGCCAAGCTTGTGCCGTTGAAATATCCTCTGCTGGACGAATTATTCTTCCACTTATTTTGGATAGGACTTGGTCACTGGCGTCGGCTTCACGCTGTTGTAAGCATGCACATGCGCTCATTCATGCGTCGGGGTACTTACTATAGTTAATAAATAGCTGTAAATCACTACATCTCTCAGCAGTTATGTTTTCGCGCTCTTTCTCAATGCATGGAAATGCAATGGTGAGACACTTTGCGCCGCCGCGTACCACCAAGCTCCGCTCATCATCCGGCTGAAACGACTCCGGCTCTAGGAGAGAATTCAAGAAAAGCGCGCAGAGCGGGCAGTGTACGGCAGATTCTCGTAAAGCATCAAACGTGGCATGATGAGGTATATCAATCTTTCCTGCAGTCAATCTAGATATGTCAAGTTTCGCACAGACTACGCACACGGGCCGCCTGCAGAACTCTCCCTCAAGTATCCGGCTTGGCTGACAAGACTCAATAAGATTGCGACGGCTGATTTTCAAAGGCTTCCCTGGAGTATAGGATTCAACGTTGCCAGATGGTCTCAATGTCATAAGTGTGGCCCCTTTGGAAGTAACAATTCGACAGTCGGTACAACCCGACATTCCACATCCGATGGCAACTGACCCTTCGCGGGGAAGATGAAATCAGTTTAAAGGCTACGGAGCCATACATTCGGTGTTACTCACCTGCTTCAGGCACTTGAGCGTCAGGAAGTTTTAATCCATCATGCAGAGTTAAAGTCGTCCCCTCCGGCACCTGGAACGTATCGGTTGCATTCCATGACATAGTGTTTAAAATAAATAGAGACTATGATGAATCACTGGAATGAATTTGAGCTTTGAAAAGTCGTTAGATGCTATAAAAATTAAGGCTACTAGTGAGAACAACACTTTCCCCTATCGTGCAATACTTGGCAAAACACTTGCAGATCAGTCGTTGATGCTCATAAGAAATGTAACAGGCAAATCTTACCCCGCAGCATACTTAAAGAAATAAAAAGAGACTCGAGCGACTCGAGGGACTCAGCTCACCTTGGCATGCGCCACATGCTGCCTTTGGGCATCAAGCTGAAAATGATACGGGGGCTTATCCAACCAGGCCTTCTTGGACCAGGATAAGCGCCACACTTGCGATTGACGTTCAAATAGCCATTACATTGGAATACCATAGATATACAACTATTTACCTTGGTGCGCTAAAAGATAAACACAGATATCAAAAGATCACTGGATAACGGTCACGTTATATTTGATGCATTTTAAAAGTCCGTCCGGTCAGCTCGCCCACGTGCGCACCCGTAAGATTATTTATAGGGTCCCGCCACAGTCGCGATAGATTCGCGAATACCGCCGTCTTTTTAGCCTATCAGGCGACGTGAAAGCGCCTGCAGGGAATCTATCGCTTATTACTTCTTAATAGATATAAGAGCCACGTGTTAATGTAGTTCGCTAAGTATGATAAGGCTTATAAAATTATCTCTCTCTATCTACAACCTTATTCGACACACTTACTTTTAATCCCTGGATATTAGTATATTTAGCCCTTAGTAAAGGCCTATTAGAAGCGCCTCTACGACTTTACCTTCTATAGAGCTGTTAATATTACTAAGCCTAAGTTCCTTAAGTATCACTAAGCTATATAATATAAAGCTATATTACTAAGTAATATAACAAGTAGCTCGTCTTCTACTGTTCAACCTTTTAGTTATTTTAAAAAAGATTCGACTAACGACCTATTAGGTGACGGAGTCCGCGACCGAGGCCCCCGGCCTGCACCAACGTTATATATTGCTCTACGTAGTGTATCTAGTAGTGTGCTAGATACTCGTTTAGTTTACTCGGTTAGCTAAGTAGCCTAGAGCGCCACTTTACACGACCCCTTTCTATATAACTTTTATAGATAAAAATAGCTACTAATTCAATATACCCGTGTCTCTTTCTATAGAGGAGAGACTTACTAAAATATTTAGGTAGCTCTTATAAAGTATATTTCCTTTCCGTTCTAAAGTTATACGTAATATTTAGTAGTTATTATTAGTTCTATTTATTGCCCAATTCGGTCCCTTTTTTAGGTCCATTTAGGCTTCTACCTTCTATTTATAGGAAAAACCCCTAGCAAGGGAAAAACCTAGGTATGTCCTTTTAGCTAGTCTTACGCGCTCTGCCTTCGCCTAGCCTATTTATCTTTATAAAATGTCTGCATTTCGTACCATGCTTCCAAGGTATCTTAGAAGGTCTAGGGGGTAGTAGGAGGGTCTGGAAGGGGGCGTGTCCTCCTGTTGGATCTCATATGCTGTCTAGAACTGCTGGAGGACTCCTTGACCTATAAGCCATTGTGCTGCTGCACGTAGGCCCCTACTTGTGGAAAGCATTTGGGTAATATTACTCGTACCCGCCCTAGCGAATCGCTGGTCTCTTGCCATACGGTGATTGTAGAAGAGTAATATTTAGTAGTTTATATTAAATACAAGAGCTGTCAATCGGTAGTCCGTGCACCAATTGTAAGAAAAGAATGATGACTCTGTCTATTGAATGGTGGCTCTAGAGCCTCTATATATACATAGGAAAGGTGTAGGAAATGAGAACGAGAAGGGGGTAGGGGGGTGGCAATGGAAACACGGGGTAGGTGACCGAGTCAATGACCGAGTCAATGATTGAGTCAATGACTGAGTCAATGGGAGGTAGCTGAGTCGGTGATAAGATAACCTGATTCAGGTCGGCAAGAGCTAATAATATAATTCTTAGGCGAATAAATTAAAAGCTTCTTAAAAGATAGAAGAAGGGGTATTATAGTAAGATAAAAGTTACCTATAAGAAGGTATAAGTTCTATTAGTAATAGAGATATAAAAGAAGAATAAGGAAAAGCTTTAAAAGAGGTAGAAAGAGGTTAGGGTAAATATGACGTGACAAGTATTAGGTGACGAAGTCACCTCGCTTATATATATTGTTCCGCATAGCCGTGCCTGGCGTCTTGCCAGTCACTTGCTTACCTTTGAGTGGTGCGGAGCTTGTCACCTCACAACAAGCTCCACCCAGCCATCGCAAAAGGTAAGCGAACAACTGGCAAGATGCTAGGCACGGCTGTGCGGAACAAAGCGAGGTGACTCTGTCACCTGACAGTAAAGGAAAGGAAGGCTATATTATATGGGTTATTACCTTTATAAAGGAGGTTTAGAAGGAATTATTAATAAATTATAGCGTATTTATATAATAGGGTAGATTTAGGTCAATTTTGGGGTTGATTTTGATTATGACAAGAGTGTCTCGTTGGCATCACGGCTCTCTCGGCATTCAACGCTGCGTCTCTTTTTCACCAGTCCGCCATCGAAACCTACTGGCCCATTCGAAGGCAACGGGCGATTTTCTCCCAAGTCCAATCATGGCACATTCTCCGCTTTCTAGCTCAATTCTGTACACTTCTCTCACTTCACTTCTCTTTCACATCTCTTTCACTTCTTCTAGACGCCCCTCCCAACCCCAGCTTTTACCTACACTCTGCTTCTATCTTATCAGAATCTTATCAGCCCCCGGTCCTCCACCCTAATCGTTGATGATCTCCGAAAATGAAGCACGCGACAGCCTTGCAAGCTCTTCAACATCATCAAAGAATTCCCAAAAACCCGAATCAGTAGTAACGAGCACCAATTCTTCAAAAGAATACTTGCATGATGGTGGAAATATTTACCCCAAGGTGCACAGTTCCGACTCAAGCAGTCAATCTTCAAGTGATGAGAAGATAGACGCCAATTCTCGTGGGCGGTGGCCAAACGAACAAACCCTTCTCCTTAATACTAGCATTCAAGCCGGAACAGCATCACCCCATATTGATGAAGGCGAGCAGGCGCCTGCTGCAAAAGAAAAACCGGTGACATGGTCCTCACTTCCTCGAAAGGACCAGCTGCTCATTCTCACTTTGGCAAGGCTTTCAGAGCCGTTGACTCAAACTTCTCTCGGCGCGTACCTCTTCTACCAGCTTAAATCATTTGATTCTTCCCTTTCGGATTCCACTATTGCTTCTCAAGCAGGAATCCTGCAGGCAGCATTCCCGGGCTCGCAATTTCTAACTGCCATGTTGTGGGGCCGAATTGCCGATTCAGAATGGGGAGGGAGAAAAAGAGTCTTGTTAGTTGGCCTGTTAGGAACTACATTTTCCGTGATAGGCTTTGGCTTTTCGAGAAGCTTCACAAGCGCCGTCATTTTTCGATGCCTAGGCGGCGCATTAAACGGAAACATCGGAGTCATGAGAACAATGATTGCAGAGATTATCAAAGAAAAGAAATATCAGTCTAGGGCTTTCCTTATTCTTCCAATGACTTTTAACATCGGAGTTATCGTTGGTCCTGTTCTTGGTGGACTTTTGGCTGATCCAGTCGGGAGTTACCCATCCGTTTTCGGTCCTGACTCATTACTCGGCGGCAAAAATGGAGTATATTGGATGACCAAATGGCCATACGCGCTCCCGAATCTCATGAGTGCCATCTTCCTCTTCGCGTCCGCTTGCGCTGTTATTCTTGGTCTTGAGGAAACCGACGAAATCCTGAAGCAACGGCCCGACTATGGTCTCCGCTTTGGCAAATGGTTGCGCAGAAAACTTTGCGGCGGAAGCAGATCACACGATTATAATGCTCTCCCTGGAGACGATAGTTTTGCTCCCGAGCGTCTCTCTACAGACCTAGAGCTTCAGCCAACTCCCACATCCGCTACTTCACGGACAGGTCAGCTTTCTGATAAACCCATCTTACCTATTCGCAGACGCAAGCTTCCTCTCCGCCGCATCTGGACTCGCAATGTCATCATCACTCTCATTGCCCATGGTCTCCTAGCCATGCATGTCGGCACCTTCAACAGCCTCTGGTACATCTACCTGTCCACGCCGCGGTTCGATCCTTCATATCCCGACCACCTAAACTATGTCCAGCGCGGCCCTATCCATTTTACCGGAGGCCTATCTCTCCCACCACCACGCATCGGTTTAGCGCTCGCAATTCTTGGAGTTATCGGAATCACATTGCAATTGCTACTGTACCCGCGGCTCAGCCATAGACTAGGAACTGCTCTGTCGTACCGGCTTTCCCTCTTGCTCTTTCCGTTTGCATACATTCTCGCGCCTTATCTTTCGCTGATCCCCTCAACCACCAAGGCGCCCTACCCGGTCGCAGGCATTCTCGTGTGGGCAGGTATCACGGGAATCCTCTTCATTCAAGTCCTTGCACGCACCTTCGCTTTACCGGCCACTACGATTCTCGTGAACAACTGCTGTCCGCACCCTAGCGTGCTAGGGACTGTTCATGGCCTTGGACAGAGCGTGTCGTCTGCGACAAGGACTGTTGGCCCGATTCTTGGCGGGTGGATATTTGGTCGCGGCTTGAAGATCGGAGTTGTGGGGATGGCGTGGTGGTTCATTGCCGGGATTGCAATCATAGGATCGATTGCTGGGACGTTTGTTAAAGAGGGAGATGGTCATGAAATATTACTGGAAGGAGAAGAAAGTGAACAAGTGAACAAGACTGTGAGAGGGGGGAGTTGAGTTCTCAAGTCTAAAGATATGGTAAGGAAAAATCGAAGGATCCCCGTTAAGGGAAGGAAGAGACTTGAGATGAGGGTATTAGGGACGGAAGGTTCAAGAAAATTCCGCAGGGAAGAACCATGGAGCTTGAACGAGGCACATTCGAAAACTTAAGACTTATAGAAAACGTATTAGCAAGACAAGAAAAATAGTCGAGTCGTTAGAAAAAAGTCAAGAATCTACCGTCAACTTAGTATCATGGTCAGCTATGGTGCCATATACGCGACGGTATTCAATTCGGCTCGCAATCGGGTTTTTTTTTGGGTTTCCATTCTGACAAACAAGTAGAGAGTACATTTTTGGTTTCTGAAGCGGCGAACTATGGGGTTTTCTTTTATGCGAACGACAGATATGCTTTCATGGATTAACGATTGGTACGAAGTATAGGTTGCGTCAAGCCCTTCGCCACAGCGGTGGACGATGACTCGAGCTTTGTATCGAGATAGATTGTCTCATCTTGGTCCTAGTATGCTCGATGAGACACTGCACACATTTCTTTACACTCAATGGGCATGGGGGTGTCTTCACTACTTCATAGACATAGATTTCTTAATAAAAGACTTCAGAAGCGGGCAACTACGCGAACGAGCAAACGAACGGTGATGTGACAACGATTTACATCTGACGTTCCGCTTCGCTTTATGTCAGAGAATAAATTGTGCAACACTAAAACGAGTCAAAAGACCTAACTCGTGCCAACATCATATCCTCATTCTCATGCTCTGCCATTTACAAATGTTCCTCTGCAAACCCACGATCAACCAAAAAATATGCCCCTCTTCAAACCATCTTACAATTCCAACAATACACTTCTTACGCCCCACTTGCCTGCTCATCCGGACTGAAGTTGATGCTCACGCTATTCACACAATGTCTCGCGTCCGTCGGCGTATCGAACTTTTCCCCCGTAAAAATATGTCCCAAGTGGCCCCCACAATTCGCACACATTATCTCCGTCCGTGACCCGTCCTCCCCTTCCTTTATAGCTCCAGGGATAGCGTCGAAGAAGGCAGGCCAACCGCAACCAGAGTTGAACTTGTGCGAAGCACGGTAGAGGGGCGCGTCGCAGCCGACGCAGGAGTAAACGCCGCTTGATGGATAGTGCTTGTCATATTTCCCTGTGCTCTTCATTTCGGTACCCTTCTCGCGGAGAATATGGAATTGCTCTGGGTATTAATGTCAGGATTTTATATAGGCTTCAAGGTAGGGTTTGGGGCTTACCTTTGCTGAGAACTGCTTGCCATTCGCCCTTCGTCTTCTGGACGGGAAAATCTTGGCTTGGCATCTTGTCTGAGGAACTGCTGAAGAGAGAGCTGATGAATGGGATCGTAGGCATAAACCTGAGGACTGTAATTCGAGGTGCGGGGTAAAGCGTGCTGCCTCGGATATAGAGAAAGCGGCGGCTTGTAGTGTTCGAGAAAGTGTGTAGAGTGTAGATGATGGCTGGGATGGAAGGAAAGCGCATCATATATAGAGAAGGAGCAATTTACAAATTGTTGATCTGGAATCAGAGGATTTGAGATGGGACATAGGGCGTCAGGGAAGCTACACTGCGCCACCACGAATTTCCCATGCGGAATTGGCGGAATTTGTCAAGACCTAATCGCTTGCGTCATAATGAGATGCCAGCGAAACACAAGGGTGATCCGTGCGCCTAAGCCACCCATATTGTCTACGTATAGCCGGCAGAAAATCCGTTTCAAATTCGAATTAACCGACTTTATCGTACTGTCAAATGGTGTATAGTAGCGAAGAAGTAGAGAGGAAATACTTACAAAGAGGAAAATTGGGTGAAAAAGACATTAGTCTCTATAATTTCTGAAGCCTGGTACAAAAGTCATGGGCGACTTTTAGGCAAGGCACTGCAACTCTGTAGTTACAGAACTCCTCCACCATTCCATACAAAAACCATTTAAAGGTAACAATAATGTTGTGTTCCAAACCTCGTTCACTGTTGCAAGAAGAAAATATGCTTAGTAACAGCTCTTGGCACAAAACCTGTTCTTACCTCAGAAGCTCAGACCAAGAAAATCGATAGTGCGGATATAGGAATATCCGCACCGTCCGCTAAGCTTATTTGGGACGGCAATCGTTTTCTTGGTCTGAGAGACTTTGGCGAGATTTGTAGGAAAACCTAAACACGGTTTATATGAGAAGACCTTATTAACTTTAATAAAATTGATCCACCCTCCTACAAGACATATCGACATAAAAATTAGACCAAATTATAGAGAAAAGCCTACTCTATAAGTTATGAGATCTTTAGCTCCTTATACACGCGCAACGTTAAGAGGAATTCGTCGCCGTAGAGGCTCTAATTCCTGCACTACCGAGCCACGTAGTAAACACGCTTACGCCTACGCCGCTAGCCCTCTCTACAACCAGCAGATATTCTATATACCTATTTAATTTATTTACTTTGCAGCCCTTTACGGGTTATAGTGTAGTCCCTAATAGAGTTGCAAGCTCTGCGTCTGCGTAGAGCTGTGGAGCTTTGCGAGAGCTCTGCGGAACGAAGCTCAGGGGGAGACCTGCACGGAGCTCTGCACGGAGCTCTACCAAAGCTCTGCAAAAGCTCTGCACGAAGCTCTGCACGAAGCTCTGTAAAAGCTCTGCTCGAAGCTCCGCACGAAGCTCTGCTCGAAGCTCTGCTCAAAGCTCTGCTCGAAGCTCTGCTTGAAGCTCTGCTCGAAGCTCTGCTTGAAGCTCTGCTCGAAGCTCTGCTTGAAGCTCTGCTCGAAGCTCTGCTCGAAGCCCTATATAGAGCTCCAAAGCTCTACTAACACGCGGCACTAATATACTAGGAAGGTTCTACAATCGCCCGTACAAACGTCCGTACGAACGCCCATACAATCAATCGATCAATTGCCCATACAATTGTCTCTACAAATGTCTCTGCAATTGATCTAAATACCTTAACTATACTTAATCTGCCACTCCAGTCTAAGGTATGTACGCGTATAGCGTAAAAAGGGAGGATAGTTAGGCCTATATTAACTTATTACAATTAATAGTTAAACTTATACTATTTAAATGCCTTACAGACCTACTTAATTCCGTTTAACTATTATTAAGCCTTACTATAAAGATAATAGTTTTGAGCCTTTGCAGGATAACCTAAAAAATACCCTAAAAAATACCCTAAAGGAGAACCACAATTAATGTGCTTTAGAAGGCGACTACAATTCTAATATAATTATAGTAGATATGCCGTAACTATAACGCAGTAAAGGTTGCCTAAAGGGATTATAAAATTGCCAACACCTTATTAATTTTAAAGAGTAATTTATTACCACTATTAAGAATAGAGTTAAGTTATTAATGGCCTTTATAATAGCTAAGGAGAAGGCTAACTTTAAACTTACAAAATAGCTCTAAAAAAAAGGTCGTATTATAACCCCTAGAGCTCCTTTCTAAGTATCTAATAAGTAAGAGATTAATGGTCTTATTATAAGAGGAGTCTTTAAATTTAAGAAGTATAACCCTACTAAGTTTAATAAAGTTTGTATTTTTAAGTTAAAAATAGTTAATGAGATTAAAGGCAAAGCTACTAACGCCCTATTTAAGAAATTAAGGCTTATTATCTAAGGTTATAATAATAATAGTAAGGAGGTAATTTTTATGTAATCTCCTATAATTTAACGAGCTAGTTAGCGAGTTATTATTGCACTAGCTTCCTCCTTAATAAAAAATAGAATGGCGGTTTATTTGCGAGATATTACTTAGGCCTACACTTAATTAGAGACGCACCTTTAGCGCTTAATATTGGCATACCTTTTAGAGTAAATTCGCTACCAATATCCTAAAGATACAATTATGGTTGTGCTTAAGCCATTATATAGAATTATAGAGGTAGGAACTTATTAGTGAGCTATCTATAGCAAGTACTATAAAGAGAAGCTTTTAATAACTATTTTTATATTTAATCCCTACTTCCTTATTATAACTATAGGAACCCTATTTAGAATCGTCGGTATATAAACTAATAATATAATTATCTTAGGAGACGACTAATTCTTAGCTCTTAAAGAAGATAAGCTAGTAAAGGCAAATCTTATAGTAAAGTTAAAGGAAAAGCTGAATTTAATAACACTATTACTCTTTAATAAATGTATCCTCTCCCTAAATAAGGATTTTATTACTTTACGCCAGAAGGGTTAAGGTAAGAAGATTAATGTTATTAACGCTAATTCCCTAAAGTAAGGATATGTGGAGTAACACGCTTGCGAAGCTTATATTACTTCTATCTATTAACCTAAGGCTTTATTTAATCTCTCTATTGCCGCTTAATACTAGGAACTAACTAAGGATAATATTCTTGCCCTAAATAAGCGCCTTTCCTAGTAAATAAACTATTTTAATTAGGGATTACTCTATATGCCTATTAATCTTCCTACCGCTAAGCTCTTTATATTTATTAATAGATCGTTTATAAATAATAAAGATTTTAGCTCCTAGTTAGGATATAAAATTATTATTATAAATAAATCTACTAGAGAGAATAACTTTACGATCTACGGCAATCTTATTTATTAAAGCTTAACTAAAAGTAAGCGCGTTACTTAAAGTGTTTTAGCATTAGAGATATATAGAATAGTTAGCGGAGTTAATATGGTAATTACAATTGGAACTACCCTAAAGATAATTATAGATCGACTCAAACTCCCTATTATCCCTATAATTATATATACCGACTTATATTCCCTCTATAAGTGTTTAGTTAAGCTTAGTACTATAAAGGAGAAGCGCCTTATAATTAACATTATAGTACTTTAGCAATCCTATAAACGGCGAGAACTCTTTAAGATTTAATAGATTAATGGCTAAGATAACCCGGTAGATATAATAATAAAAGTAAACCTAAATAAGGCTCTAGAAACGTTTATTAATATAAACACTCTATATATATAGGTTAAAGGTTAGGTTAAAAGGGAGTAAGAGTATAATATTCTGCAGACCCTAATTTTAACTAGATAATTAGGATTTTCTATACCTAGTATAGAAAATTGCTATTAGCTCGCTTATAACTAGCGCCTTAGCGGCCCTAATATAATGTCCACCTATAACTCCTAAGCAAGAAAGCACTATGTGCTAAGAGGCAAATTTTAGAACAGCGAGACTTATATTATAATGGCAATAGTAAGTAAGGAGGATTTATATTTGTTATGCTAGTTAAGCAGTCTTTATATATAGATGGTAACTATAAAAAAAGAGTTGCTAGTATCGGGAATGAGGTAAGCAGTTGTTACGTGTCGCCGCGGCACTAGTGTGATGAGGAGCCTTAAGCTCCTCGCCCTCCGTCAATTAAAGAAACAAGCTTTTTAACTAATATCACTGTAACCTACTCGAGTAGTTGTTATTGGTGAGTCACCCTGTATGACT
>Ga0307515_10020692_pt1 | contig 11720 bp, 9 predicted proteins | sample 17_EM_MG_FD_194513 | JGI IMG/M metagenome (GOLD analysis project Ga0307515, IMG submission 194513) | Populus trichocarpa ectomycorrhiza microbial communities from riparian zone in the Pacific Northwest, United States - 17_EM | ecosystem: Host-associated > Plants > Roots > Unclassified | place...
ACGAGGTCGTGGGACACGCTACCGAGGCCTGCAACTACCTGCTCGCGGTGGACGTCGACATGAACACCGTCGACGGCTACGAGCTCTCGTCCTGGGACAGCGGGTACGGCGACTTCGTGTTGCGTCCCGACTTCGAAACCCTGCGGCTGGTGCCGTGGCAGGAGGGCACCGCGCTGGTGCTGGCCGACGTCGAGCGCGTGCAGGGCGGGCCGGTGTCGGTGTCGCCGCGCCAGATCCTGCGCCGCCAGCTCGAGCGGCTCGCCGAGCGCGGGCTCGGCGCCTACGTCGGGACCGAGCTCGAGTTCATCGTCTTCGACGACACCTACGAAGCCGCCTGGGACAAGCGCTACCACGGCCTGAAGCCGGCCAACCAGTACAACGTCGACTACTCGATGCTCGGCACCGCGCGCCTCGAGCCGCTGCTGCGCCGCATCCGCAACGACATGGCCGGCGCCGGGCTCTACCCCGAGTCGGCCAAGGGCGAGTGCAACCCCGGTCAGCAGGAGATCGCCTTCCGCTTCACCGACGCGCTCTCCACCTGCGACAACCACAGCGTCTACAAGAACGGCGCCAAGGAGATCGCCGCGCAGGAGGGCAAGAGCCTCACCTTCATGGCGAAGTACAACGAGCGCGAGGGCAACTCCTGCCACATCCACATCAGCCTGCGCTCCACCGAAGGCCGCGCGGTGCTCGCCGGTGACAGCGAGCACGGCTTCTCCAAGCTGATGGAGCACTTCCTCGCCGGGCAGCTGGCCGCGCTCCACGAGCTGACCTACTTCCTCGCGCCGAACGTCAACTCCTACAAGCGGTTCGTGCCCGGCAGCTTCGCGCCGACGGCCATCGCCTGGGGTACCGACAACCGCACCTGCGCGCTGCGGGTCGTCGGGCACGGCGAGTCGCTGCGTGTCGAAAACCGCGTGCCGGGCGGTGACGTCAACCCGTACCTCGCCGTCGCCGCGCTGATCGCCGCGGGCCTGCACGGCATCGAGAACGAGCTGGAGCTGGAAGAACCCTTCACCGGCAACGCCTACAACTCCGGCCGGGCCACGGTGCCGACCACGCTGCCCGAAGCCGCCGCAGCCTTGGCCGGCAGCGAGCTGGCGCGCGCGGCGTTCGGCGAAGACGTCGTCGAGCACTACCTGAACGCGGCGAAGATCGAGGTGGACGCCTACAACGCCGCCGTCACCGACTGGGAGCGAGTTCGTGGCTTCGAGCGCCTCTAAACCCGTCATCGGGCTGACCACCTACCTCGAGTCCGCGAAGTTCCTCGTGTGGGAAACGGAAGCCGCGCTGCTGCACCGCGTCTACGTCGACTGCGTCGTCGCCGCGGGCGGCATCCCGGTGCTGCTGCCCCCGGTGAGCGAGGCGTACGACCGGCTGATGTCCACAGTGGACGGCCTGGTGCTGACCGGCGGCGCCGACGTCGAACCGCGGCGCTACGGCCAGGAACAGCACCCCACCACCTACACCCGGCCCAACCGCGACGAGTTCGAGTTCGGCCTGTTCGCGGCGGCCAGACGACAGCGCAAGCCCGTGCTCGGGGTGTGCCGCGGCCTGCAGGTGATGAGCGTCGCCCTCGGCGGGACCCTGGTCCAGCACCTGCCGGAGGCGAGGGAGTCCACCGAGCACCAGCCCGCGCCCGCGACGTTCGGCCGGGGCACCGTCACGCTGGCCGACGGCAGCCGCGCGGCGGGCATTCTCGGCCCGGAGACGAAGACCCTCTGTTGCCACCACCAGGCCATCGACCGGCTCGGCACCGGCCTGGAACCGGTCGGCTGGGCCGCCGACGGCACGATCGAGGCCGCTGAACTCCCTGGTGAGTTCACCCTGGGCGTCCAGTGGCACCCCGAGCAGGACACCGACGACGTCCGGCTGTTCCAGGCACTGGTCGACGCGAGCAGGAGGCAGGAATGACCAGCTTCGACGTGATCAACCCCGCCACCGAGCAGGTGGTGCGGTCGGTCGCGCTGACCAGCGCCGACGAGACCGACGCGGCGATCGCCCGCGCCCACGCGGCGTTCCCGGCGTGGCGCGACGTCGCCCCCGGTGACCGGGCGCGGTTGCTGCGCCGCTTCGCAGAGGCCGTCGAGGCCGACATCGAGCAGCTCGCGCGGCTGGAGGTCGAGAACTCCGGGCACACCATCGGCAACGCCCGCTGGGAGGCGGGCAACGTCCGCGACGTGCTCAACTACTACTCCGCCGCGCCGGAACGCCTGATCGGGCAGCAGATCCCGGTGCCGGGCGGGGTCAACGTCACCTTCCACGAGCCGCTCGGCGTGGTCGGCGTGATCGTGCCGTGGAACTTCCCGATGCCGATCGCCGGCTGGGGCTTCGCGCCTGCGCTCGCCGCGGGCAACACGGTCGTGCTCAAGCCCGCCGAACTGACCCCGCTCACCGCGATCCGGCTCGGCGAGCTGGCGCGTAAGGCCGGCATCCCCGAAGACGTCTTCCAAGTGCTGCCCGGCAAGGGATCCGTGGTGGGACAGCGGTTCGTCGAGCACCCGGCCGTGCACAAGGTCGTGTTCACCGGCTCCACCGAGGTCGGCAAGCAGATCATGGCCGGCTGCGCTGCGCAGGTGAAGCGCGTGACGCTCGAGCTGGGCGGCAAGAACGCGAACGTCGTCTTCGCCGACTCCGACCTGGAGAAGGCCGCGGCGACCGCGCCGTACGGCGTCTTCGACAACGCCGGCCAGGACTGCTGCGCACGGTCGCTGATCCTGGTGCAGGCGAGCGTCTACGACCGGTTCATGGCGCTGCTGGAGCAGGCGGTGCACGGCGTCGTCGTCGGCGATCCCGCCGAGGAGAAGACCGAGATGGGGCCGCTGATCTCCGCGGCACACCGGGAAAAGGTCGCCTCCTACGTGCCGGACGACGCGCCGGTCGCGTTCCGCGGCGCCGCGCCGGCCGGGCCCGGCTTCTGGTTCCCGCCGACCGTCCTCACCCCGCCGGACCTGCGGCACCCGGCCGCGGCCGAAGAGGTCTTCGGCCCGGTCGTGGCCGTCGTGCCGTTCACCGACGAGGCGGACGCGGTGCGGCAGGCCAACACCACCGAGTACGGCCTGTCCGGGTCGATCTGGACCCGCGACACCGGCCGCGCGTTCCGCGTGGCGCGCGCTGTCGAGGCCGGCAACCTGTCGGTCAACTCGCACTCGTCGGTGCGCTACTGGACGCCCTTCGGCGGCTTCAAGCAGTCCGGTCTCGGCCGCGAGCTGGGACCCGACGCCCCGGCGGCGTTCACCGAGACCAAGAACGTTTTCATCAGCACGGAGGAGTAATGGTCCAGCGTTTCGAAGGCCGCGTCGCGGTGATCACGGGCGGCGCGAGCGGCATCGGTCTCGCGACCGCCCGCCGCCTGGCGAGCGAAGGCGCGAAGGTCGTCATCGGCGACCTGACGCCGGAACCCGGCAAGGCAGCGGCGGACGAGGTCGGCGGCCTGTTCGTGCAGGCCGACGTCACCGACGCCGAGCAGGTGGAGAACCTCTACCGGACCACGGCCGAGCAGCTCGGCACGATCGACGTCGCGTTCAACAACGCCGGCATCTCGCCGCCCGAGGACGACTCGATCCTGACCACCGGGATCGACGCCTGGGAGCGGGTGCAGCGCGTCAACCTGACGTCGGTGTACCTGTGCTGCAAGGCGGTCCTGCCGTACATGCAGCGCCAGGGCAAGGGCTCGATCGTCAACACGGCGTCGTTCGTGGCGGTGATGGGCGCGGCGACGTCGCAGATCTCCTACACCGCGTCCAAGGGCGGCGTGCTCGCCATGAGCCGCGAGCTCGGCGTGCAGTTCGCGCGGGAGAACATCCGCGTCAACGCGCTGTGCCCGGGGCCGGTGAACACGCCGCTGCTCAAGGAACTGTTCGCGAAGGACCCGGAACGCGCGGCGCGGCGCCTGGTCCACGTCCCGGTCGGCCGGTTCGCCGAGCCGGAGGAGATCGCGGCCGCCGTCGCGTTCCTGGCCAGCGACGACGCCAGCTTCATCACGGCGTCCCAGTTCCTGGTGGACGGCGGCATTTCCGGCGCGTACGTCACCCCGCTCTAACGCTTGGTCGGTTTCTTGACGCCGTACACCTCCCGCAGGTAGCTCCAGGCGGCGTTGAGCTTCTTGCGCTCTTCGGAGACCAGCTTTTCGCGGCGGCGGAGCACGCGGACGGCGATCTCGGAGGCGAGGAAGGCGCCGGCGGCGAAGGTCAGCACGCCGACGATCAGGGTCAGGGCGATGACGGTGGTGGTCATGGTCACCAGCGTCGGGTGGACGTGGGCGATTTGTCCCTGCGCAAAGCTAGCGGGTTTCGTTAGCTTTGTGAGGTGACGCACTGGCGCGCCGACGAGTGGGCGGAAGCGGTCCGGACCGGCATCCGGGCGCGGGGGCTTTCCCTGGACGAGGCCGCGCGCCGCATCGGCGTCCCGACGTCGACCCTGCGCAGCTGGATCGAGCACCGGCACGCGCCGAAGGTGACGGTCTTCGACCACTGGGCGCAGCTCGCCGAGGTCACCGGGCTCGGTGAGGCCGAACTGCTGCGTGTCGCCGGGGTGCTGCCCGAATCGCTGGTCAGCCCGGTGCACGTCGCGCAGGCCGCGAAGTCGCTGCGGGAAGGCATCGACCGGGCCGGGGAGTTCCTGCGGCAGGCGACCGCGCTCGTCTACTCCTCGCCCGGCACTCAGGTGGCGAACGCGATCGCCGCGTCGCCGATCGACTGGGAGATGCGGATCCGCTCGGCCACCCGCGGCGACGAGGTCCGCGTCACCTACCACCACTACGTCGGCATCGTGGCGCCCCGGGACTTCCCGTACTCCGACGCCGAAGCGCGCCGGATCATCGAACGCGAGATCCTCGGCGGCCTCTGGCAGCCGCTCGGGCTGTACTGGCGGGTCGCCGAGCCGCACGACTGGAACGACCCGCCGCGGCTGGTGATCCAGGTGCCCGAGCAGGAGGCGACGCGCCCGCCGTCCCCGTCGCCGCCGCTGGTGACCGCGCCGCCGGTCGTGGTGCTGTCGCCGATCTGGGGCTACGGCGAGCTGCTGGCGTCGCTGATCGCGGACGGTCTCGGGTTCGGCAACGTCGACTTCCGCTACTTCGGTCTGCCCGACACGATGGCCGACCGGCTCCGGATCACCGCGCGCGAGCTGGCCGAGCCGGCGCCGCGGCTGGTGCACAGCGTGCCGCCGATCATGCTCCTGCACGGCCTCGCCGTCCCCGACCTGACCGGGCGGCTCCCGGTCGTGGTCCGCTACGGCCCGCGCATGCGTGCCCGCGCCGCCCGGATCTACCGCGAGCCGCTGCTCGAAGCCGGGTTCGCCGACCCTTCGGAAGGTGCCCGGGCGATCGAAGACGCCGTCGACGCGGTGGTCGCCCGGCTGCCCGGCGAGTACTTCGAGGTGGTGCTCGACGACGCCGACATCTTCGACGGCGAGCAGCTGTCCCTGGACAGGCTGAACGATTCGGTGGCGTGGTTCGCGGAGCAGATCGTCGAGCGCGTCCTGCTCGGCGCCGGCCTGCCGCCGGTCCCGCTCGGCGGCCCGCTCAAGCGGCTGGTGCTGCCCTCGGGCCGCGTCCGCCGTCCACCGTCGCTCGCCGGCCGCGTCACCCGCCGGACCGCGGGCCCCGACGACTGACCCGCACCGCCCGGGCCCAAGCGCCCCAATGTGGCCTTCGGTGCGTCAGACGCAACCAAGGCCGCCTTGGGGCGCTCGGGGCGGGGCCGGCCGAGGCGGGCTCGACGACCGGTGTGGCGTTGTCCGGGTGAAGTAGACGGGGACTGAACGCGGCAGGTACCGTAGCCGCCACAACTGCAGATCGGGCCGTCGAGCCGAGGCGGGAGAGCCCTCACGAAATTGGTGGGGCACCGAAGGAGCAAACTCCCCGGAATCTCTCAGGTACCTGCTACCGCTTCGCGCGAGGCCACTCTGGAAAGCAGGCGCACCCGCGCCTCACCCAAGGTGAAAGCCGTGTCCAACACGGTGAAACTCTCAGGTGCCATGACAGAGGGGGAGTTCCCAGCGCACCGTTGTGCCCGGTGCCCGGCCCGAGGAGCTCCCGATCACCTCTACGCAGTTCGACGCCCGCCACATCGGCCCGTCCGAGGCCGAACGCGCGAAGATGCTCGCCGAGTGCGGCTACGGATCCCTCGACGCGCTGCTCGAAGCAGCCGTGCCGAGCGCTATCCGCGCAACGCGTGACCTGGTCCTCCCGCCCGCCGCGTCCGAAGAGGACGCCACCGCCGAGCTGCGCGCCCTCGCCGCGCGTAACCGCCCGATGACGCAGATGATCGGCCTCGGCTACTCCGACACCGTCACCCCCGGCGTGATCCGCCGCAACGTCCTCGAGAACCCGGCCTGGTACACCGCGTACACGCCGTACCAGCCGGAGATCTCGCAGGGCCGCCTCGAAGCGCTGCTTAACTTCCAGACGATGGTCGCCGACCTGACCGGCCTGGCCACCGCGAACGCGTCCCTGCTGGACGAGTCGACCGCCGTCGCCGAGGCCGTCACGCTGATGCGCCGCGCGTCCAAGTCCAAGTCGAACAAGGTCGTCCTCGACGCCGAGTGCCTGCCGCAGACCATCGCCGTTGTGCGGACCCGCGTCGAGGCGCTGGGCATCGAGGTCGAGGTCCGCGACCTGCTGACCGGGCTGCCCGAGGAGTTCTTCGGTGTTGTCGTCCAGTACCCGGGCGCGTCCGGCGTGCTGCGCGGCCGCGGTTTCTACCACGCGATTTCCGAGTCGGCGAAGGCCGCGGGTGCGCTGTTCACGGTCGCCGCCGACCTCCTCTCCCTGACGCTGGTCACCTCGCCCGGCGAGTTCGGCGCCGACGTCGCCGCCGGTTCGACGCAGCGCTTCGGCGTCCCGCTCGGCTACGGCGGCCCGCACGCCGGGTTCATGTCGGTCCGCGCCGGGCTCGAGCGTTCGCTGCCCGGGCGCCTGGTCGGCGTCTCGGTCGACGCCGACGGCAACCCCGCCTACCGCCTCGCGCTGCAGACGCGTGAGCAGCACATCCGCCGCGAGAAGGCGACGTCCAACATCTGCACCGCGCAGGTCCTCCCGGCCGTGCTGGCCGCGATGTACGCGGTCTACCACGGCCCGGACGGCCTCAAGCGGATCGCCCAGCGGGTCCACGGTCTGGCCGCGGGCTTCGCGGCCGCGCTGGGCAAGGGCGGTGTCGAAGTCGTGCACGAGTCCTTCTTCGACACGGTCGTCGCGTACGTCCCGGGCCAGGCGGCCGACGTCCACGCCGCCGCCCGGGAAAAGGGCATCAACCTCGGTCACGTCGACGCCGACCACGTCCGCGTCGCCTTCGACGAGGTCAGCACCCCCGCGATCACCGCCAAGGTCCTCAACGCCTTCGGCATCGAAGAGGAGATCAGCGACGGCGTCGCGCTGCCGAACGGCCTGGCCCGCGAGAGCGGCTTCATGGGCCACGAGGTCTTCGGCAGCCACCGCTCCGAGACGGCGATGCTGCGCTACCTGCGCCGCTTGTCCGACCAGGACTACGCGCTCGACCGCGGCATGATCCCGCTCGGTTCCTGCACGATGAAGCTCAACGCCACCACGGAGATGGAGCCGATCAGCTGGCGCGAGTTCGCCGGCATCCACCCGTTCGCCCCGGCCGAAGACGCCGAGGGCTACCACGTGCTGGTGGCGCAGCTGGCCGAGTGGCTGGCCGAGGTCACCGGCTACGACAAGGTGTCGCTGCAGCCGAACGCGGGCAGCCAGGGCGAGCTCGCCGGGCTCCTCGCGATCCGCGCCTACCACCGCTCGAACGGCGACGACGCTCGCGACGTCTGCCTGATCCCGTCGTCCGCGCACGGCACCAACGCCGCGTCCGCGGTGCTCGCCGGGATGCGCGTGGTCGTCGTCAAGTGCACCGACGAGGGCAACGTCGACCTGGCCGACCTGCGGTCCAAAGTGGACGCGCACCGGGACACGCTCGCCGCGATCATGGTCACCTACCCGTCCACGCACGGCGTGTACGAGCACTCGATCGACGAGCTGGCCAAGATCGTGCACGACGGCGGCGGCCAGGTGTACGTCGACGGCGCGAACCTCAACGCCCTGCTGGGCCTGGCCAAGCCGGGCGAGTTCGGCGGCGACGTCTCGCACCTGAACCTGCACAAGACCTTCTGCATCCCGCACGGCGGCGGCGGCCCCGGCGTCGGCCCGGTCGCGGTGCGCGCGCACCTCGCGCCGTTCCTGCCGAACCACCCGCTGCTGGCGCAGGCCGGCCCGGAGACCGGCGTCGGCCCGATCAGCGGCGCGCCGTACGGCTCGGCGTCGATCCTGCCGATCTCGTGGGCCTACGTCCGGATGATGGGCGCGCCCGGCCTGACCGCCGCGACGAAGGTCGCCGTGCTGGCCGCGAACTACGTCGCGTCCCGGCTGTCCCCGCACTACCCGGTGCTCTACACGGGCCAGGACGGCCTGGTCGCGCACGAGTGCATCCTCGACCTGCGCCAGATCACCAAGGAGACCGGCGTGACGGTCGACGACGTCGCGAAGCGGCTCATCGACTACGGCTTCCACGCGCCGACGATGTCCTTCCCGGTCGCCGGCACGCTGATGGTCGAGCCGACAGAGTCCGAGGACCTGGGCGAGATCGACCGGTTCGTCGCCGCGATGATCGCCATCCGCGGGGAGATCGACGAGGTCGCCAAGGGCACCTGGACGGCGGAGGCGTCGCCCCTGCGCGGTGCGCCGCACACCGCCGAGACGCTGGTCGGCGAGTGGGACAAGGCCTACGACCGCGAGCTGGCGGTGTTCCCGGCGGGTGTCTCGCGCAAGAACAAGTACTGGCCGCCGGTCCGCCGCATCGACGGCGCCCACGGTGACCGCAACCTCGTCTGCTCCTGCCCGCCCCTCAACGCGTACGAAGGCTGATCCCCCAGTGTCGAAAGAGACCTCCCTGCATGGCGTCCACAAGGGACTCGGTGCGCTGTTCACCGACTTCGCCGGCTGGTCCATGCCGGTCCGCTACGCCAGTGAGCTGGCCGAGCACAAGGCCGTCCGCGAGGCGGCCGGGCTGTTCGACCTCTCGCACATGGCCGAAATCCACGTCACCGGCAAGCAGGCCGCCGACGTCCTCGACTTCGCGCTGGTCGGCAACCTCACCGGGGTCAAGCCGGGCCGGGCGCGCTACACGATGATCTGCGACGCCGACGGCGGCGTGCTCGACGACCTGGTCGTCTACCGGCTGGCCGACGAGCACTACCTGGTCGTCGCCAACGCGGGCAACGCGAAGGTCGTCGCGGACGCCCTGGCCGAGCGCGTCGCGGGCTTCGACGCGGTGGTCGACGACCGGTCGGAGACGACCGCGCTGATCGCCGTCCAGGGCCCGAACGCCGTCGCGATCCTCGGCGCCGTCACCGACGCCGACCTGGGCGCGCTGAAGTACTACGCCAGCGTCCCGGCGGTTGTGAAGGGCCACGAGGTCCTGCTCGCCCGCACCGGCTACACCGGCGAGGACGGCTTCGAGCTGTTCGTCCCGGCCGACGAGGCTCCGGCGGTCTGGCGCCTGCTCATGGACGCGGGCGAGTCGCACGGCCTCGTCCCGGCGGGCCTGGCCTGCCGCGACACGCTGCGGCTGGAAGCCGGGATGCCGTTGTACGGCAACGAACTCACCCTCGACCAGAGCCCGTTCGAAGCCGGGCTCGGGCGGGTTGTCAAGTTCGAGAAGCCGGGCGATTTTGTCGGCCGCGCAGCCCTGGAAGAGCGGTCCAAGGCCGACGTCCCGCGCGTGCGCGTCGGCCTGCGCGGAGCCGGGCGTCGTGCTCCGCGGCACGGCTACAAGCTCCTAGACGGTGGTCAGGAAGTCGGCGAGGTCACCAGCGGGGCGCTGTCGCCCACGCTGGGTTACCCGATCGCCATGGCGTACGTCGATCGGGCGTACACCGAGCCCGGCACCGAGCTCTCCGTCGACATCCGGGGCAGGATCGAGCCCGTCGAGGTCGTCGCCCTGCCCTTCTACTCCCGCGCGTAAAGGACTTTCACCGTGAGCATCCCCGAGAACTTGAAGTACACCAAGGAACACGAGTGGCTGAACGTCGAAGGTGACGTCGCCACCGTGGGCATCACCGCGTTCGCCGCCGAGTCGCTCGGGGACATCGTGTTCGTCCAGCTGCCCGACGTCGGCGCCACCATCACCTCGGGCGAGGTGTTCGGCGAGGTCGAGTCGACCAAGTCCGTCAGCGAGCTGTACGCGCCGGTCTCCGGCGAGGTCGTCGAGGTGAACGGGACCACATCGGACACCCCCGAGGTGATCAACTCGGACCCGTACGCCGAAGGATGGCTGCTCAAGGTGCGTCTCTCCGGTGACGTGCCCGAGCTGCTCGACGCCGCCGCCTACGCCGCACTGACCCAGGAGAGCTGATGACGACCTTCGACGCCCACCTGTCCGACGTCGACCCCGAGGTCGCGGCGGCCGTCGCCGACGAGCTGACCCGGCAGCAGTCGACCCTGGAGATGATCGCGTCCGAGAACTTCGCCCCGGTGGGCGTGCTCGAGGCGCAGGGTTCGGTGCTGACCAACAAGTACGCCGAGGGTTACCCGGGCCGCCGCTACTACGGCGGTTGCGAGTACGTCGACGTCGTCGAGCAGCTCGCGATCGACCGTGCGAAGGCCCTGTTCGGCGCCGAGCACGCCAACGTGCAGCCGCACTCGGGCGCGCAGGCCAACGCCGCCGCGATGGTCGCCGTGCTCAAGCCCGGTGACACCATCCTCGGCCTCGACCTGGCGCACGGCGGCCACCTGACACACGGGATGAAGATCAACTTCTCGGGCAAGCTCTACAACGTCGTCGCCTACCACGTCGACAAAGAGACCGGCATCGTCGACCTGGCCGAGATCGAGCGCCTGGCTGTCGAGCACAAGCCGAAGCTGATCATCGCCGGCTGGTCCGCCTACCCGCGTCAGCTCGACTTCGCCGAGTTCCGCCGCATCGCCGATCTCGTCGACGCTCGCCTGATGGTCGACATGGCGCACTTCGCCGGGCTGGTCGCGACCGGCCTGCACCCGTCGCCGGTGCCGCACGCCGACATCGTCACCACGACCACGCACAAGACCCTCGGCGGCCCGCGCGGTGGACTCATCCTCTGCCGTCAGGAGTTGGCGAAGAAGATCAACTCGGCGGTGTTCCCGGGCCAGCAGGGCGGGCCTCTCGAGCACGTCATCGCGGCCAAGGCCGTCGCGCTGAAGATCGCCGCGAGCGAGGAATTCAAGGAGCGCCAGCAGCGGACCCTGGAGGGTTCGCGGATCCTGGCTTCGCGCCTGTCCCAGGAGGACTGCGCTTCGGCCGGGGTGCGGGTGCTGACCGGCGGCACCGACGTCCACCTGGTGCTGGTCGACCTCGTCCAGTCCACTCTGGACGGTCAGCAGGCCGAGGACCGGCTGCACGAGGTCGGCATCACGGTCAACCGCAACGCCGTCCCGTTCGACCCGCGCCCGCCGATGATCACCTCCGGCCTGCGGATCGGCACCCCGGCGCTGGCCACCCGCGGCTTCCAGGCCGAGGACTTCACCGAGGTCGCCGACGTCATCGCCGAGGCGCTCAAGCCGGACTTCGACGACGCCGTGCGCTCGAAGCTGCGCGACCGGGTCGAGACCCTCGCCCAGAAGCACCCGCTGTACGCGGAGCTGTCCCGGTGAGCGCGCTGCCCGAGGGCCGGAAGCTGTTGCGTCTCGAGGTGCGCAACAGCGAGACGCCGATCGAGAAGAAGCCGCCGTGGATCAA
>Ga0307515_10020694_pt1 | contig 11719 bp, 12 predicted proteins | sample 17_EM_MG_FD_194513 | JGI IMG/M metagenome (GOLD analysis project Ga0307515, IMG submission 194513) | Populus trichocarpa ectomycorrhiza microbial communities from riparian zone in the Pacific Northwest, United States - 17_EM | ecosystem: Host-associated > Plants > Roots > Unclassified | place...
ATTTCGGCCAGTTTTTACTCCGCCGTAGAGGCAAGTTATCGGTGCAAGGGATAGGCGTTTAGCTGAGCGCTTTAACTTTAAAATTAATCGCGACGATAATAGGTAATAGGCGATATTAGAAAGAACACAATTCTCATTATTTAGTATAGGCGCGCTATAGTAAATAACGGGGATCGGGTTTTACCGATATGGCTCGCGCGCGACGTCTGGGCTTTTTGTAGAATAGAAGTTCCCTACCCACTCCGCCCCCTTCCTCTCCAACTTAAGCATACGCTTCCCAACCGTTACGGTCATCCCCCGCATTTCTGCTCCCCCCTTTAGGCGCTGCACAAACCGCTCCCCAAGCCGCTCCCACAGCTCCTCCTTAGATGGCGGCCACCTCATCATTATGTAAGGATCCCACACGATATGCACCGACCGCACCCGCTCCATGCGCCCCAGCAGCGCCTCAACCTGCGCGACCGACGCCTCCCTCGGGGGGTCTAGCCCCGACATCATCCCGAGATCGACCCACAGCCTGCATGCCCGCAGGTTGCGCAGCAGCGCGGGGGGGAGGGCCAAGAAGGGCACGGTGGCACTCCGCCTGCCGTTGTCAGTGTCGATGTAGAAGGAGAAGCTGGTGCGCTCGTAGAAGGTTTGCATGTATTCGGCGTGCAGCTGGCGGTTGGCGAGAAGCATGCTATGCCGGCTGAAGGGGGACCGGCGTCGGCGCTGGCGTAGATGCAGGCTGAGCAGGTCGGCGTGCGTGTAGCAGTAGCTGGGCCCGGAGAGGAGGAGGTAGTTATAGATTTGGAGGCGGAGCTCGGTGGGGAGGGCGAGGAAGGGGAAGAGAGCTTTGGAAGGCTTGGGTCTGGGTCTAAGGTTAGGGCGCGCCATATTAGAAGTGTCGGTTTGGGTTCGATTGCGTGGTTAGGGTGGTGGGAGTTGTCTACGGAGGTATAAGGTGTGGAGGGAGGGTGTGGGAGTTATAGGTGGGTGGATTGGATACCCTAGAGCTACCGTGTACGTGCCTAAAATATACCGTCGGGGAGTCTTGCTAGAACAAGCTTAAGCTCGGCTGCCGCCTTGCGCTAAGGGTTGGAGAATACGGTTTGTTACATAAAACTACCATAAAGCTTCTAGATAAACTTCCTAAACGGTAGGCACGCGTACTTAGACATCTGGTTTAAATTAGATACCGCATACCACTATATAGCCTCCCCTTTTTTTAGGCCGAGAGCTTACTTATCGCAAGCTAAAAAGATAGATATCAATTACAATATATCAGGGCACTGAGCAGGCCGGTAAAATGATACATATAATACTCTATAAGGAAGAATTTCAGGGGGTCGAAGGACCCGAGAAGGTATCTACACGATGGCCCGCGAGCTATCACGTGACACGTCGCTGAGCTCAAAGAGACTGCCCAAGTAACCCCCCTACCAACACAATATTAGCTAAATGGCATGTCGAAATAAAATATTCCATGCAAGAATTAACTGCACCAGCGGCCATAGGCCGATTATATGTAACCCTATTTCTTGATGCTCTCGCTCCAACGAACTTCAACAACGGGCTAAGACCCAATAGATACGTCTCCGTTTCTCAATCTCCATAGGCCCATATGCAGTCTACTTAAAGAAATATTTTAATTGCCGACATTACTTTTTCAATCGCTCACTCAACCAAGTAATTCAACATCCAACCCAATGGCCCTCATGAACAAGTTCACATGACCCAACCTCGCGCTCGCCATCTCAGCAGGTAGGGCCTTGCTAACCGCTACGGTCTCCATAACCCGATCCTTGACGCCCAATACCAGCCTCTGTTGCTGCTCGGGGCTCGCTCCGACACCCATGGCTGCCAAGAATTGCCAGACGTAGACGTCATCGGCGTCATTGATGGAACCGGGGAAGACTAGAGGGAGTACAGGCTCAACAGAGTCAAATAGTCGGTTGTAGAGCTGCGTCCACTGCTCCCAATCCACAAGGTTCATCTCCGGCGTCGACTGTTTGAGCAGTTCAGCCCGCGAGATCAACATTGTCAGTAGTGACATGCCAATCTTGGTCCGTGCAACGACAGCCATGTTCGTGCGGTCTACAACAAGGCCGAGCAGCCCAATGATAATGTTCAAAGGAGATTCAGAGATGTGCGCGAAGAGCGGTGGCATCACTGCGTGAGAGAAGAGTTCGACTTCTTCACGAATGGGACGAGGAAGGTTTGGTTCGTCCGGCGAAGGAACAGCATGCGCGACCACTGAGAGGCTGTCAAGGTGCACAACTATCATAGTAAGTACAGTGATGCGTTGTTGTTCGTCTATCTGCCGGAAAATGCGCGGTATAGCCTTCTTTCCTTTGGGATGCGAGAGAATGGCGATGAATGGGTGAGGAGTCAGGGAGCTGAATATATTTTAATCGGGCTTTCACACATAACACTATCGGATTGACTTACTGCGGATTTATTGGTTCCATTATTTTCAGGTCTTGCCATAGCTTTTGGTGTAGTGTCTGGATCTTCTGCTGCCATTCCATATGTTTTTGAATTGTTGCTGGGTCGCTCTCCTCAGTCAATGGGGGTGGTAGATGCCGCTCATAATCTTCCATTTGCATAAGTGTGCTGTAGACACGCTCAATATTGCGCAATGTAGATTTGCGATCAAGGATAGATGGATCATGGGGATGAACTCTATTAGACCGCCAACCTGTACCATGAAACCCGTCTCCGCTTTCCGGTCGTTTAATATTAAGCAGTGGTTTGGGCGTCTTCGCATTGCTGAAAGATATTTTCCCCAGGCTTCCTTCTATAACAAGCTGTTTACCCTTTGGTTTAGCCTTAGCGGCTTCAACGGCGCGCTGAACCTGCTGTTCCATCCGCTGCATGTGGTTGTCTCCCCCACGATTATGCCTTCGGCCACCCATTCCATACCTGCCACCGGTCTGGAAGAGGTAGGTCTGGGCGAATTGACTTGCTGGCTGGTGTGGGTTCTGCCGAGGAGCGCCTCGAATTTGGGTGTAAACCTGATAGTAAAAGTCCTCTGCAAGAGCGGCTTCCGGTCCCTGCTCGTCAAGACTACCTGTAGCAGCCATCAATTGCTGCAATTGAATTCGAGTGATGAAATTCTTGTCCTGTGGCGTCATGAGACCGTTGTCCTTTGATAGTATATGGATTTTATGATTCCGTTTGGCACGTTTCGCATCTTCCATCAGGAATGCAGCCCGATCTTCTTCAGAAAGGTGCAAGAGCTGCTCTGGGTGAGTCACCACAGGACCTTGGAAAGAAGGTCCCCGACTATGAGACGGTCCAGCTGGGGGAGCACGCTGAAATTCAGCCTGTCTCTGCGCTGGTTGAGAAATTGGCTGGCCATGTCCCGAAAGTCGATTTGGGTTCTGTAAGATCTGCCTTGGTTGAGGTGGCTGAGATGATGGCTGAGATGGTGGCTGAGATGGTGGTCGCTGAACGGTGGGCTGCGGAGGAGCATGTCTATGAGGCTGGGTAACAGTTTCAGGTTGTGCTGGCCGTTGTCTTTGTAGTATTGTCGGATGCTGTGGCGTAGGAGGAGCTTGAACAGTATGGCCAGGTAACTCCGCATGTACTTGCGACCGGGACGCAGATGTAGGTCGCTGCACAGCCGGTTGATGGGGCCGTTGCAGAATTTGAGGTGGACCATTGAACCCAACCTGTTGAGGGGGACCAGAATATTTGTCATGGCGTTGTGGAGGAATTGGCTGCTGGGGAGGAGGATGAGTCATTGGGTGTTGATCAGGCTGTGGAACTGGAGCTGGCGGTGCAGGTGCAGGTGCAGGTGCAAGTGCAGGTGCAGGTTTCTTGCTCTGCACGCGCATCATAGCCTCAACTTCTTCTAGGCTCATCATCTTCCTTGCTGGAGCAGCAGATACATTTTGGTTTTCCTGCCGCTGATGCACTTGCTCAGCCTGGACCTGGGCATGCTGTTTGGGCGTGATTCCCCAAATATTCGCATTTGCTTGTAGCTGAGGGATATAACTAGGGTCCGCATAGCTCTCATATCCCGTTTTTACAGGTTTCGAAAACTTCTTGACAGGACTGGAATGCGGTGGTTGTTGTCTGGCATGATAGAGCATATGCTCTTCCTCCATGGCCTTTTCGATTTTGGAGGTCTGACCAGCAAAATCAAAGTCCTTCCCAACATTCTGCTGGGAAGCAGGCTCATTACCGAAGGTGTCATCGTTGAAAGCATCGTCGGCCTCATCAAGCTGATCCCCTAGCCCATCGTAGGTATCCTCAAAATCGAGCCTGTCCATTCGTCAACGCAAATTCGTTACTCAACAAGCCACGACTTACGCATCATCGTCATCAAGCGCGCCTTTACCAGACAAGCCAGCGAAGGCATCAGGAACCTGTCCAAACCCTGGGGCCTTTGTTTGGTGTCCTCTATCTCTTGGGAGAGTGGTGTCAAAGCCGAAAAACGACATGGTGGGGGATGCCCCGTTTTGTTAAAGAATGCAACTATGCCACCAACGTGAGCAGCCGAAAATCCCTATAGATAAGTGGGGTGGTGAATTAGGGGAACGATCCCCTTCCCGCATCTGCAATGGCTGTGTTAGCTTGCTATTGCGGTTGTCTCTGGCAAAGCACGTACGAAAATGATTTTGTTGCTTTTTTAGCGCTGCAGGTGAAGAGCGATCACAGTGAAATTGAGAAAGTCGTGATTCCCGAGTCGGTAAGTGATGAATAGGTTAATACTAAAAGATTCTTCGAATACTCGACCCGTCTCATCTGTCATAACAGTGTGGTGGTGGATGTGCATCATCTGTCGCGAGATGCAGCACGGATGTTGCCGCCCCTCCAACTTCGCACAAGCTTTCGCTCTTGGGTTGCGTGGCCTGCCGTTTGTTGACGAGTGCTGACAGCCTCGGCCAGGCTCCAGACAAATTCGCTCCTCCTTTTCCACCTCCTTTCCCCATATCCTACCTATCTCCTTTAATTCCACCTTCTCATTGTCTAGTGCGCTTCCTTCCCCCTCCCTACATTCGTTCTCAACTTAATTTGACGACTTGTTACTTGTCCTTTAAGTTCCTGATTGCGAGCTTGTGGCACCGAGGACGACACGCTTCCTCAACCTCTAGAAGTCCCACTTGTGCGACTCGTCCCGTCAAACTCAGAAACACTCAAAGAACCGTCAAGGTGGAGGGCAAAAAGGAAGACTTCTCCGAGAAGAACCAAAGGGTCGAGCAACCCGCCGCCACAATGGCGGGCACGCAGCGGTATCTCCGCTACATCATCTTCGCGCTTGCGGTATGTTCTATGCACAAGATTCCACTGCTACCATCGTGATTGACATGTTATAGTGTTTAATACTACTTTTTTTCATCTCCTCATCCTCCACCGTTCCTGCGACTCCCTGGCAAGGGGGTAAGCCGCAAGATCAAGATGTCGAGACTGGGAAAGCGCCTCCAACAACACCCAACACACAGAACGAGTTACCGCCAGCAACTGCGTCAGGAGAGCGGATGAACGCGACATTTGTAACGCTCGCAAGGAATTCTGACATCTGGGAAATCGCAAGGTCCATTAGGCAGGTTGAGGACCGCTTCAACCGCAAGTTCCACTATGATTGGGTCTTCTTAAATGATGGCGAATTCGATGATGAATTCAAGAAGGTTACAACATCATTAGTTTCCGGTAAGACAAAGTACGGCCAAATCCCCACCGAACACTGGTCCTTCCCCGACTTCATAGACCAGGATAAGGCCGCCAAGGTCCGTGAAGAGATGAAAGAAAAGAAGATTATATACGGCGACTCTGTCAGCTACAGACACATGTGCCGCTATGAATCTGGATTCTTCTTCCGTCACCCGCTAATGCTTGACTACGAATGGTACTGGCGCGTTGAACCCAGCGTTGAACTCTTCTGCGACATCGACTATGATACATTCAAGTTTATGGCCGATAACAAGAAGAAGTACAGTTTTGTGCTAAGCTTGTACGAATACGTTGAGACAATTCCAACTCTCTGGGATGCTGTGAAAAACTTCACTGCGGCGCATCCCGAGCATGTGGTTGAGGGTAACTCAATGGGATTCCTCAGTGATGATGATGGAAAGACTTACAATCATTGTCATTTCGTTCGTATCCTCAATTCCTATTTTCTTCCCTCAATAACTTACGAACATCACATAGTGGTCCAACTTCGAGATTGGTAACCTAAACTGGCTGCGTTCCTCTGCTTATATCGACTACTTCAATTCTCTTGACCATTCTGGTGGCTTCTTCTACGAACGCTGGGGCGACGCTCCTGTGCATTCTATTGCCGCTGCGCTTATGCTCAAGAAAGAGGAGATCCACTTCTTCAACGATATCGCATATTATCACGTGCCTTTCACGCACTGCCCTACAGGCGAGAAGACCAGGTTGGACTTGAAATGCCACTGTAATCCCAAAGATAACTTTGACTGGAATGGCTATTCATGTAAGCTCAGCAGTCGATCACGTTATTCAGAATTCTTTGCTAATACTCCGCTAATAGGCACATCCCGTTTCTTCGAAGTCAACGGAATGGCAAAGCCAGAGGGGTATGAAAAGGGGCAATAAGCCACCCAAAATCACCCACAATTCTGTAATTTCTCCGTCCCCCCAATATCTCCAATTCGCCCACCCACTCGATACGCAACCCCAAGTCATACCAACTGACGCTTGTCTCTTCCGCAAAAAGTGCACCAAGAACCACCGCTCAATGGCTCTTTTGGATCCTCCGTCCCATTATCATCCTACTGATCTTCACCGCGGCGTTAGGCGCTTGGCTGGGTTCGAGTCGGCGGTCACCGGGGTACGATTGAAAGAGTCAACATTCTTATCTCTACATACGTCTTGGAAAATGTTTTATCTGGTTTATTCTGAGGTCGTTACCTGTAGGTAACTTGGCCGATTGTGAAGATTGGTAGTGTTGCTCATCTAGGGATTTATCCTCACTGCACCGGAGGCAGACGGAGTTGCCGGTGCGCTGGAATTGTATGGGTTAGCGGATTTTTGCTTCTGTTGCGCTTCATTGCACTGCTCTGACTTCATGTATATCACTTTGACGCTAGCGAATTCAATTGAAGTGCGAGATGTTCCACTGGATCGAATACGCTTTCTGAAGAGCATGTGACGGTCTCTTTCGTGAAGTTATGCATCTTCTGCCATATTATGTGTTGAGATAAAAGGGCGTTGAACGTGCAGGGCGGATGACATTTCCTTGCAACTCGGCTTCGTCCGTCTTCTGGCTGTCCCAGTTCAGTGTTGAGAAGTGACGCGTTTATGGTTAGAGGTTAGGTCTTGATATGATGATTTCCTTCCTCCCCAGGGATATTGATCCAATACCCCTGAATACCGCTGGTCTCAGTGCTAGGATTAGCTTTCAGAGTACGTGTGATAGTACGTATACTACCTTAATTGACTCAGCTCAACGCGGTCGTTTCACACTTCAGAGCCGTCAGACGGAGTTTGCAAATTTCCATACGCTAGCTTACGCTAATTTAGAGGCTTGCAGACTAGCGCCAAGCCTTGCAAATTTTGAAGCCCCGCGGCCGTATAATAAGCCTATCTTACGCTGAGCTTCTCGTGGTAATAAAACGAAGATCACGACATCGCGCGATTTAGTAATCGTCGTTGAGCCTGCTTCCGATCAAATCAAAACTTCCTCATGGCTGAACTTATATTTGGAGGCTGCTCAGCTTCTTATCTACGGCTTCAACTTCTGGATCAAGCGAGATAAGCAACTTCGCAAGGATTGCAAACTCCGTCTATTAGATTAGCTCTCGTTACCAGCGCTAATCTCAACAGATGGGCGAAAACCGGTACACGGTAACAGAGTGAGTCATGAATAGGTAGAGATCTAAGGAAACTTCTTCCGCACAACCCTTGCCAAAACGCCAGTACACCGAGATGATCTCTAGGCTCAAAAGATCCCGGACAGACTTCCTTCGTGTCTAAACCTATCTACGAAAAAAAAAAACCTAATCCCCACGGGAATGGCAGCCGAACTATAGTTAGAGAATGTGAGAGCTCAAGCGCTTCACCTTAATACGAAAGTTGTAAGGGATTTGATAAGTTAGTCAGGATAAGACAAATCATCGGCCCGAACCTCACATGTATGTAGTCCGGCGGCCGCTGAGGCCTTGCGGCTCCACTGTATGATTTTTCAAAAGCGGATAATTTGACTAAAGATTGGGGACGCCAGGGTACTGATATTCGGGGGTTTGTATGAGCACCAAATCCGGCTGTCCAACGATGCAGTAGTGGACATAGCAGAAAGTAAGTCTCCATGGCTACCCTTAAATGTTATCAGCCACTAAGACACTCCCCAACTGTTGTTTGTGGTAAATTCCCTTGCAGAGCTAGGCATTTTGACTCATATCCTACTAGCCAAGCTCTCTCAGAATCCTCTGTAAGCATGAGTGACGTGATGCAGACCGATCGATTGCGCACGTGTCGAGACCAAAAACCTTCCTATGGCCGGGAAGTTAGATGTTTCAATAGCCCGCGCATGGGCTTTGGAATGCGGACGCAACCAGTAGCTCCGTATCAGAATTCTGTGTAGCCATACAGGGGTGGTGGCCACTGCAGAGATAAAAACAATAGCGCGAAGACTTAACGAAAGCCCACGTCGATGCTGAGCATAAAGAGGATGATGGACCAAGTTGTGGGATCGCATCACTTCCCACGATAACGTAGCTGACCAGGAAGCGAGCCACCCCACGTAGCGAGCCACACAAGAATATTCCTACCATTTTTAATTTCATAGCAAATTACACCAAAATCAAAAAGCCTCAGCATATTACACGATGCTAAATCAATCCTTACCCTCTTGCGAAGCCGAGACTACCATACAAAATATTATACAAGATCTTTCTTCTGGTGTTAAGCCGTCGATTTGTAAGGCCTCTAGCGCCCATAGAGCACCCAGATCTACCGTTAGACATCGTCTTACTAGCCGTCTCTCACAACACAAAGCTTACCCAGGTTTATTGTATCCTTTATAAGAACAGCAAATTATTAAATGGATCCATAAATGTTAATCCTAGGGCCTTCCGTTAAAGGTTGGTATGCTCTTAAAAATAGCTTATTCCCTTTTAGAAAACGGCTAAACCGTAGGTAAGCATTAGGGGTAGAGATTCATTTAACGCCACGGTCTTAGTACTATATTAAGTCGTCAGCTTAACTGTTAGAGAGCTTAGAATAATAATCCAGTAATTATACATGATTGGTTCACATTCTTCTGTGCCATTCGTAAGCGATATTAAGTTAAGCATTTAAAATTTATTAGTAACTTTAACGAGAAGGGGGTAATGCTAGGCCTTATAGCGGTAGCCCGGGTAATTGTGTCGGGCAAGACGTGTAGGGAGAGGTCAAAAAATCAAACAGTTATATAGCTAGGCTCTCATAAGTCAGTATCTATCATTAAGACGATTTACGCCAACGGCTCTCTACTACCCGCCTTCTTAATTTAAAAAGTGTAAACCCACCTAAAAGGATGGTATTAAATTACTAAGCAAAATAAGGGCCTTCGCGGATATATGTATGCCACCTCCCCTAGTAGGTGGATAGATAACTCTTTAGGCCTATATTATATTAAATATTATAATAAATATATAAGACACCTTGTGGAAGATTCTAACGGTAAAATATAGTAATATCGCATGCTTTTGATGGATAATTATTTAAGCCACCTTACCTGGCAATTTATTAAGTATGCGCTCGCGCATAAGATCGTCCTTATTGCTCTACTACCTCATTCAACTTATAAGCTCTAACCACTAGATATGGGTTGTTTTAGGCCACTCTCTCACTACTATAGGAAGCAAGTAGATGACTTCTGTTAATATGGCTACTTAGGTGTTAATAAGGAATATTTTTTGAAGCTCTACCTAAAGGCGCGCATGTAGGCATTTACCCCTAATACGATTAGTAACGCCTAGAAAGCTATAGGCCTTCTACCTTATAATCCTACTGCTATCTTAAAGACTCTTACCTGTATAGAGCCTTCTAAAAGCCAGGATAAAGAGGAATTAAATACACCTACTACTTTACGTACTCTAAAGACGCCAAGAACTATAAGGGAAATTGAATCTCTATACAATCAAATTAATAAATCAACGACTATACGACTTGACGGCCTGCTTAAGACTCCAACTCGGCGATGTCTTAAAAAGCTTTTTAAAGCTTCAATAGGCTTCGCGACCGACTCCCATATCCAAAGGAAAGAAAATAAGAAATATTAAAGCTTTCGTATTAATAAGAAGTCAAGCAGGCGACTGCTTAGTAAGGGCAGAGTCCTTAGTCAGGAGGAGGTCAATTAATTAAAATCTAAAGATCTACAGAAGCAGGAGGCCTCTGTACAAAAGTTGACTTAAAGGGAGTATAAGGAAGGAACGACTCTACTAGAGCTTAACGTTGCTACATCAAGCAGAGCCGTTCTAAACCCTAGTGAGTATAATTAAGATTGGGCTCACCTTTCTTATATATTTAGGTGTGATCCGTAGCCTGTAAATAAGTAGATTAATGGGTCGTTAATCTGGAAGGGGACGTCGCAGGAATATAGTAGTCGCCCGTGCGATTGGTCGGCGCGCGGGTCTGTAGCACCACTAAAACGTAGATAAATTATTTTAAGCAATATTACAATCGAAATAGTGGTATAAAAGCTTCAATTTGGCCTATTTGGAATATATATAAGCTCGTTGTTGATTTTATTATAAATTGATCAAATATCACCTGTATGTGGCTCGCTACGTGGGGTGGCTCGCTTCCTGGTCAGCTACGTTAGTGTCCGCGGTTATCGATAATTAAGTGGTTCGTGCGGAGCATCAAAACATCGTCGAATTCAGCTTGTTTAATTGGTTGATTTTTATCGATAGCGGTATGGTGTGTGACTACCGCGCCCAAAGCAAAGGAAATGATAAACGAGGAATCTAACGGAGAAGATAATTTGCAACTTTAGGTGAGCCTCAATGGCACAAAATCCTAAAGAGAGAAAGCTATGCGTGCGTATAGCTTGTAAACCATTTCCGTAGCGTTCGGAAGAACGCAAAATAACGTCTATGTTTCAAAAAGTGACATAGGAAACGAAAGGCCTGCAAGATCGCCAAGGCCAAGTAATAGTTCTTTAAGGTTCTTTTCGTGTTTAGCAGGTCGCGTGAGGCCAAAGATTTCCTTTTCGCGGCCAATCTGGCACGTTCGCCGCTGGTGTGAGGTTCAAGCCTTCGTTAGATATTGAGCAGTCGCCTTCTTCAACAAAATTGTTAAAGCTACCCACTTAAGGTCTGGGGCTGCATATAGGCTTAAAATAATCGCAAGAACTAGGTCTATAATCGGTCAACTTTTGGGCCTCATATATGCGCCCGTTGCGACATTATCCGTTTGCGAGCAGATGAGAAGGCCCGTGCGCGAACACCATAATCAGAACACGTATATCTACATGGAATTCAACCATTAAATACACCGCCATATACAAAATACCGCTCTGCAGGAACGATGACTGCTGGCGGCCTCATATCGAGCAACTCAACTCTGAAGATTAAGCTTTTATATCAATTTACTATGAAATCAAAAGCTTGAGTAGGGGCACTAGATCAGGCTAATCCGATTGGTGTTTATTTTAACGGGTTAAGGGATAGCTATTTCCGCAATCCTTAATAACGCGATTTAACTAAATCAAAATTAGTCTTAACTTTAAGCTATTATAGGCTGATTTAAACCTAATATCTATAAAATACCGGGTCGTGTC
>Ga0307515_10020695_pt1 | contig 11719 bp, 6 predicted proteins | sample 17_EM_MG_FD_194513 | JGI IMG/M metagenome (GOLD analysis project Ga0307515, IMG submission 194513) | Populus trichocarpa ectomycorrhiza microbial communities from riparian zone in the Pacific Northwest, United States - 17_EM | ecosystem: Host-associated > Plants > Roots > Unclassified | place...
CAGGCACTTGGCTTCGCTTCAATTACTATGTACAGTTGGTGGCAATCAGGCGAAATTGGATGCGCGTACCGAATCTGCAACTCGCTAAGGGGGGGGGGGTGAAGCTGGTCGTGCACATCACTGTAAACAATACCAACAACGACCAGTTATCCAGATCGCCTAGTGTAAATCAGATCTCGATCATGTTACGTGTTTTGAATTTTTATGATGAAGAGAAGTCGCTTCCACATCAAAGACTACACTGTAGGATGGGTTTGTGCCTTGCCTATCGAGCTCGCTGCAGCGCGGGCGATACTAGACGAGGAGCACCATGACCTACCCCAGGACAGAAATGACAGTAACATATACACACTTGGTCGCATCGGCGAACACAACGTCGTCATCGCATGCCTTCCCCGGCCAGACGGGCACCAACCCTGCCGCCTCAGTCGCAGTCCAGATGAAGTCGAAATTCGTGTCAATACAGTTCAGTCTGATGGTAGGCATCGGAGGTGGGGTACCAAGCGCCAAATCAGAATTACAACTTGGTGATGTAGTGACCAGCCAACCACACTTGCAGCACGGAGGAGTGGTCCAATATGACCTGGGGAAGACTGGGGCCGGCGGACATTACACGCGGACGGGTTTACTCAATACACCACCGACTGGTTTGCTAAACGCGCTCTCAAAGCTACAATCGAATTACCTCCTTGGCAGAAGTAATCTTTCTACATATCTGTCTTCAATAAGCCATCTACCTAGTCGGCGAGAGTACGAACGCTTGGAGGCAGAAGGACTGAACCCTTTCACCTCGTACGGATGCAGCGGCGCAGAGGTTGGCGGGAACTCGCCCGTGGATAGAGCGAACACGCTGGCCCATCATCTGCCAAGGGGGATGCCGTAATGACAAGCAACGCCTCCCCGAGATACCTTGGCCTCCCTCCCAGCGGACCATTTTCTTGGGCAGCATCTTAGTCCTTCATGGATTGAACGATGCAGGTAGGAATTGGCGTCGGATTCGCAATTTTAGTCGTAAACCTTGAATCCAGAAGCTAAAAGAAGAGAGCGCTCGCAAAGTCAGACGATCTTTGCCTGAATTTGACCTTGTCGATATTCTTCTCCCCTTTGTAGTTATAAAATGGCAGAGCCGACTAGTATAGATACTGTGTTCACCTCCGCCATCTCTCTCTTGCGAGTTCTCCAGGAATTTCACAGACAAAGCTCAGCTGTTCGAGAGCTTCAAGATCAACTACGAGCCCTCAGTACAGTTTTACTTCTGCTTATCAATGGCGCGGATCACGTAGTCAAAATCTACAATCAGTACAAGCACCCTCTACTTCGATGCGGCGAAGGATGTGACTATCTCAAAAAGCTTATAAGCGAATCTACCGCGACAGCCGGGAATCTGTGTTGGAAAAGCATCTTTCGTGATACGAAGTATATGTTAAGTACATATACATCAACCTTCATGATCGGCTTTGCTGGGGAAAACTTGTAATTATATTTACTCTCATTTCACTAGTAACATCGCTAATTCCTATTATTCCTAGTCAAAAAGCGACCATCACACCTGGAATCATTCGCAATTACAGAAAGATGATCCAATATACGATATCTGACCTTAACGGAGCCGAGGAATGGTTTGGAGATCTCTCTCCGTCAGAAACCGACAAAAATGCATTCCTGAGCATCTGCGTGAATAGCTGGAACTCTTCTTATACTCTTCAACCGAGAACCATAGAAGTTGTGAAGGAAACACTGGGCATTGGCACGATGCAGTCCAATGAAATGGTCTTCTGCACGCCTAAGGAGGCCTTCGGTAATACATCGGACTGGGAAAGAAATCTCCAAGCGTGCTTTTATTCCTTCAAAGACAAATTTGAATCGGCGGTTAAGAGTCTACCAGATACTTCATCCGCTGGTGATATTGTTAAACACTTTGAGCATCTGAAGCAAAAGAACAGCACCCAGCAGACTGACTATAGCGATAATAAAAATATTAATATATGTATAGGTTCTAAGTTACTTAAAAGTCAAAGTACCTCTGACTTCTTCCGGAACACAGGGTGTTCCGTTACACCGGGAGGGAGGTTACAGACATAATTAGCGCCGATTGAGGGGATTTAGCGGATCGCAAGATCGCAGATTTAGCGGATCGCAAGATTTGGCGGATCGCACGATCTAGCGGATCGCACGATTTGGCGGATCGCACGATTTAGCGATTACAAAATCGTGCGATCAATCAAATCAAATCGTGCGATCCATCAAAATCGTGCGATCAATTCAAAATCGTGCGATCATCAAATCAAAATCGTGCGATCAATCAATCAAAATCGTGCGATCCATCAAAATCGTGCGATCCATCAAAATCGTGCGATCAATCAAAATCGTGCGATCAATCAATCAAAATCGTGCGATCCATCAAAATCGTGCGATCAATCAAAATCGTGCGATCAATCAAAATCGTGCGATCAAAATCGTGCGATCAAAATCGTGCGATCAATCAATCAAAATCGTGCGATCAAAAAATTCGTGCGATCCGTAAGATAAAAGAGCGGAGGAATAGACTTTTACAACTACAACGCCTGGATGAGGAGGAAGACACGGATAGGAATGGAAGAACTTCAACACGGCGATGCTACGATCTAAGCAAAGAGAGTTAACGCGTCTAAAACGCGTGGCTAAAAGCCAATTTGAAAATAGTAAAGCCAAAGAACCAGCTAACCAGAAACCGCGGGTACTAATCTGGGATGGCTTCGGTACGCACGAGACGCTCGAAATCTTGGAGTTCTGTTTCGCAAACAACATCATCCTATGCCGCATCCCCTCTCACACCTCCCACAAGCTCCAGCCCTGTGACATAGCTGTGTTTGGCCCGCTGAAAGCAGCCTACCGCGACCAAGTCGAACGATTGGAACGAGGAGGTGTAGGAACAATCGGCAAAGAACATTTCACCTATCTATACAGCCCTGCAAGGGAAAGAGCGCTCACTCCCCGGAACATAAAGGCAGGATTCAAAGCAAGCGGTTTGTTTCCGTTCAACCCCGACAGAGTACTCACAGATATGCCGAAGCCTCCCGCTGAACTAACCGTTCCTGCTCCAAACGCCTTTAGGGTGGAGGTTGGTTCATGTTCGCAATGCGAAATGCTCCAGACGCCAGTGACATCAGAGGGTCTTACATTACTGAAAAATCTAATCAAACAGGATGCTGATGCAGATGACGAGGTGAGCAAACAGCGCCGAGAGAGGCACCTTCAGAAGCTCGCCAATGCCGCCCAAATATCCTTTACCAAAAATGCTCTCCTTCAAGATCAAACCCTATTCTTGATCAAAATAAACAACAAATCCAAAGTTCGACGGTCGACCACTTCGGTGGTATTGGGGAAGGCGAAGGTCATGAGCTATAAGGACCTTAAGGAAGCACGAGTGAAGCGTGCTGAGAAAGAGGCTGCCAAAGAAGCCAAAGGCAAGGGAAAGCGTGGTCGGAAGCCGAAGAATGGTATATCAAAGGCAGAGGACGCCTCCGCGGACAAAGAGAATCGCAGTCGGAAGCGCAAGAGTGCTGCGCTAGAAGCAGACGCGCCAGAGCCAAAGGCCAAGAAGGTGCGGATAAGTGAACCGTCAGAGCCATGGAAGGCCCCAGTGGCGCAGATAAGCGAATAAAGGATATAGAAGATAGATCGGTTTAAGGCAGGCTCGCGCGGGAATTATATTCCTTTATAAAAAATAAATAAAATATCTTTATTAAAAAAGTAAAATTAGATTCCGCGACCTGTTACTATACATTAGAAGCAGCCTTCGTCGCCCCTTTAGCGCAATGGATATGAAATTACAGGCGGCGTCACCCTTCACAAAAGTCTCTAGATCCTGCTATCCCTCTCAGCTACCTCGCTATTTATTCGTCTGCGATCTTGCGTGCCTTTCTTATGCTAACAACATCTCGGCACGGCAAGTACCTTCTTCCCTATATATTCTGTCGGATCTACTAGAAACAACAGGTATTTATTCGCATATACCCCTCCATCCGCGTATACTCCTCCGTCATTATCCACTTCAATAATATTAATCGCGAGTACTTCTAGGTCTAGATCATCGGCCAGGACGAGGTAGTCAAATATAACGCCGTAGTAGTCAATATAGCTAGATAATAGTTAGTTCTAATAATTATCAAACAGCCGCTTTAACAATCGCGGCCTTACTCCTATAGTATTCCTCCTTCTAGTACCCAGGCCAAGTACTCATCTCACACCACCGGAGCCACCTCATCTCCTTTCCCCCCGTACAGTTTCTGATGTGTAAGGCTCGCAAGCTTCAACCCTCCTAGCTGCGGAAAAGGCCCAATCGGATACCAAGATACGAGCTTCTATATAGTCTCCAGCAGTCCTTATATCCGAATTCTAAGGGGCTTATCAAGTAGTAGAGGATAAAGATGGTTAGGCGGCCAATTTACGCAAGGGGGGATGTAAAGCTCGAGGGCCATTAAGCACTACTGGTCAGCTAAGACTTCAAGTAAGACGTGGCGAGACCGGAACATAGAGACAACGAGAGCGACGAAGTTGAGCAGAGCCAAAAGTTTTAACCTCTCAGTGGAGCTGCTTATGTTTGAAAGCCAAGACCGTGGCTAATACCTATGGCTTACCTTTTCCTTTACAACTGCCCCATATCTCAACACCTTCTCTTTCCCGATTACTATTATACTCAGTACGCATTACCTATAAAGTAAGTCTAGTACTTACTATAACTATAAGAGAACCTCTTATTAAGCGATTATTTAGGATATGTGTTTTAACCACGACGTTTTACTCCTACGGTCACATCAAAACCCAAAATAAACTAACTTCGACTTACTCAAACCCCAAGACCTATATAAAAGATTATAAGGAAGCAAATCTCCCTTACAACTGCGGTGACCAAGCCTATAACACCCCACCCTCCTTATAAAGAATTCAGGGCCATACGGGACGAGGTTAAAGCAATGCTGGCTGCAAAACATCAAGCTAGTTTTGCGGCGGACAGAGTGGCCATATTAGATAAAGAAGCGGTCAGGGGTCGAAAGCTCTTAATCCACCAAGAGCAGCTTATATATCCACGGCAGACTTTCAATATATCGGCTTCATCAGGAATCGTTGCAAAGACGACTCGCCAGCAATCAAGAAAGGGCTCGAGGAATCAGTCTATTATAAAGAGGTATAATGAGAAGATGTTCTTAATCACGTTATCTTCGTGCTACGAGCTCTCGCTAGCCACAGTCCCATTACTGCAACGACCTTGCTTAAGTTTAATGATTTCTTCTGCCGAGTTAATGTTCTTCGACCTTACGTATTCACTACACCGCCCTGCTGCTCCTCAAGCAAACTTCTTATCGTGGATATGCTCTAGTCGCCTCGTAATGTGACGCGCTTCAGACGGAACCGTCCGTAGTCTAATATCCCAACCATCTGCAAGCATACGAATTGTCGAAGTGAAGACAGTTCATTCGCCTAAATACGACCGTTTTTCTTTTCCAGTTAACTGACTTTATCTTCAATTCGGGATCAAAGATCATCTAGTCGCCTTTGTAATTCATCCCTCTCCTCTTACAATTCATCTCTCTCTATCCGCAATCCATCTCTCTCTATCCGCAATTCATTTCTCTTTATCCGCAATCCATCTCTCTTTCTCCACAATTCATCTTTCTCTTCTCGCAAAGTATATATCTCATCCTTAAGTTTATCAAGTAACGCATTTATTCATAGCAGCCTTAATCATCTCAACGTTGCTAAAGCGCTCGTTTGGATTAATACATACGCGTTTAATTAATCATTGCTAGCAGATTTAATCTAATTGAAATTATAATCTTTAATTCTCCGCTACTAGCCCGGCGGCGTAAAAATTAGGTCTTATAAGAGCCTTACTTACTTTACCAAGCACTAATCTAGTACTCCTGGATAACGATTCAAAATTTTTAAATACGCAGTTAAGTTTAATATAGGTCTTAATAGCTATATAGGGTTTTAAGCCAGATCTCTAACCTAATTTGAGGCTATATAGGTAGTGGAGGAGTAACTAGCTGGGTAGAGACCTAGGAAGAAGATAGGACTTAGTTTAGACTAAATAGGTAAAGGCCTATAGCCTTCTAACTAGCCCATATTATATATTCTATTAATCCTTCTTCTCTAGCTAAGTAATAGGATTAGATAAACCGCTCCTTCTTAACTAGTATAGCGTTATTAAGAGTTAAAAGCTTATAGATCTAGTAGTAGTACTTAGATTTAATAATAGAGAAAGGAGCCAAATTAAGGGGCTAAAGGATGTGAGATAAATAAGCAGGTAGGTAAAGGACTTAAATCTTATACTGTTTACAAGATTATAAAGTTAATATTAACGTAGGAGCCATGCCCATCTAGGAGAAGTAGCCGCCAACGGTCTAATTTAGGCTAGGTCTTAGGAATAAATACCCTCTTTAGCTAATTAACCCCAATCTTATTTAAAGTCTAGCTATTTTTAGACGTTATATATATCTAGTTAGGGACAAATTCAGCTAAAAACTAGATTGTTTATAGGCTCCTCCCTTTATTATTTATAAAGCAAAACTCTAAGATTTTAAGGGTTTCGTGTGTCCCAAAGCCGTTATATATTAGTACCCGTAGTTTCTAGTTAGCTAGTCCTTTAGTTTAGGGATTAAATATATACGTAAGCCACTCTAAACTAATTTTAGAGTTATTATATCCATTTTTTAAGTATACGTAATACTATTTAGGGGTTAGGTACGTAGTCTAGTTACTTTAATAGGTTAAAGCTAGCTAGATTATAAGAGGGAGTAGCGACCTACTATTAGCACTAATACACTTAATAGCAGTTACTATTATCCGCTTAACACCCGCGCCTCTATAGTCTTATAGGTTGTCTTTACCTATAAGGACTTTAATAGAGCTAAGCATACTTAGCATAACTCCCGTCTTGTCTATATTATAGCATCCATATAAAGGTAGCTTAGATTTTATCTCCTTTAATAACGGCAAAATTTTATCCACCTCTTAACTATACTTAACTATACTATTTCTAAAATAGTTCGCCATAAGGGTCTACTTATATGCCTCTTTTTAGAGTCTTTAATTATCTTTCTAAGCTGCTTATATAATCCTCCTTAGCCGATTTACTTCCTCTTTTATATATTCTCTAAACTCTAATTCTATAGTAGCTTCCTTTATCCCTTTACTAGGGTCCTAATCTAATCCTATAGTTTCTTCTTATAATTCGGCAGTTTGTACACTTACTTCTACACCCTCTACTACTTTACTTATTATTAGTGTCGTCGCTATAGCAGTAGTCGTGGCTACTACTGCCCGCAGTGCGGGTATAGCCTTAAATAATACGCCAATTCCGTAATATAATTCTTTATAAGCTCCAATTAATTATTAGCTTATATTTTTAGTAAATAAGTACTTTTTCTCTAGCAATACTACCTATATATAAGGATCTTCGCTAGTAGGAATAAGACGCACTTATAACGGCGGTATTATAATTCCTAGCTCGTTTTCTTAAAGTATATTAGCAACTATTAATTAGGAGTAGAATTACCTTATATATATATATTTAGATAATCCTTCCTAACACTTTCTTACCCATCTACTACGTTCCACGTCATATACGCGAGGTAGAGCTATACTCTATAGATTCTCTTTTCACTTTTAATATATTGTTTAACACCGGGTAAGCTATAATATTTGCTACGCAACGTTTATATACTATCTCTAAGTAAAGAACAAACTGCTAAGTTAATTACTTAAGGAAGTAAGAAAGGACTTAATATAAAAAGCCTTGTCTTATAATATTTAATATATTATTTAGGTCCGGCCAAATACTAAAAAACCCGGTATAATATCCCGCCGATTTATTAGCCGTTAGCTTCTTAGTCGAGGCCGGTATAATAAATCTAAACTTCTCTATACGACGTCAATTAGTTAGCTGGATATTTAGGGATTGGATAATATAAGTGGGATTAATAGCGGCTATATGCCCTTAAAGTCTATTATAATAGTACGTAATACCTTAACTCGCTTAATAGGCAAATCTGGTTATAGAGAATCCTTTAGTGCGGTGTCGCTATCTAATTCGTCTACGACTTGTAAGTAATATACTAAGGAGAGAAAAGAGTATCTAGTTTATGCATACTCTAACTATTACCTTTTCCTGTCTAATTAGAAGCAATGGAACGGCTGCGCGGTGCCGTCTTACGCATCTCTCCTAGTGCGGATTTAACACTCGCGTCGTCGTACAATTTTAATTGATCGCACGATTTTGATGGATTAGTCGTTTGCAAAATGAATTAGAATCCTTAGTATGTAGATCCCCAATTTTTGCGCCCAAACTTACGTATAAAACCGTGAGATAACTAATTTCCACGTTAAACGCGCCCCATTGTTGATATAACGTCCCTGTCGTTAGTAAGTTCAAGCTGACGTCGCCCTGCTATTTACCCTATCTTAACGCGTTTCCTAGTATTATAGTGCCTCCCGCGAACCTTATAGTCTCTATACTCCACAATATACATTTAAAATTAATACATTTTGGATCAAGTCTATATGTATATTAGGTAGATTTTTGGCGTATATAAAGCTAAATTTAAATATAAAATGGGCAGTCTTATCTGTAGACTTCGTATGTAAAATGCAGTGGTTTTTAATATATAGTGCACGTAGATTTTACGTATATTAGGCACGAATCCCGTATATATAATTAGGGCTGCAGAGAGGCTTAATTTTAGCTTAATATAACTAATTTATATATATTAAATATTCTTCGGGTAATTTCTAAATCGACTACAAAGCCTACCTACATGCGGCTCTGTTACGGGAACTTTATTAAGCCTCCTATGCGCGCCGTAGCTGGATAATCGTATCTACGTAATAAGGACGCGAAGCCGGTTGCCGGGTCGTAGGAGGTGGAATATTAAGGCCCTATGGGGGGTAAGATGTATAGGGCACGAAGACGGTCTATGTCCGCGCGACAAGTGGGGTTAATCTGAGGCACTACAACATCAGGAAACACGTCAAGATAGGGCAAATAGTAGGGCGACATCGGCTTTAACTTACTAACTAACGATAGGGACGTTATATCGATAATAAGGCGCGTTTAACGTGGAAATGGGCTAGTTATCTCACGGTTTTACGCGCAAAATCGGGGATCTGCATGCCAAGGATTCTAATTCATTTTGCAAACGACTAATTGCACGATTTTGATCGCACGATTTTGATCGCACGATTTTAATCGCACGATTTTGAATTGATCGTACGATTTTAATTAATCGCACGATTTTAATGGATCGCACGATTTTAATTAATTGATCGTACGATTTTAATGGATCGCACGATTTTAATTAATTGATCGCACGATTTTAATTTAATAATCGTACGATTTTGAATTAATCGCACAATTTTAATAGATCGCACGATTTGAGGGCCGTAGTAGGTAGTGGGCGGGGAGGAGGTTGAGCAAAGCTGTAGGGTTATTAAGGTAGGGTTTCATGTGATTTCAGTAGCTTGAGTTCCGTACGGCCTATAACAACGGCGTCTAACCATACTCAGTATCCTTAGAGTCGACGTCCACCTTCCCCGTAGCAAGCAGTGCCTTCACCACCACCTCATACCCGTTCCCTGCGGCCAATAACAGCGGCGTCCGGCCATACTCAGTATCCTTAGAGTCGACGTCCACCTTCCCCGTGGCGAGCAGTGCCTTAACCACCGCCTCGCGCATATTCTCTGGGGTCCATGACGGCGGCGTCCAGGAGTCAATGTCCACCTTCCCCGTGGCGAGCAGTGCCTTCACCACCACCTCGTGCCCGTTCTCTGCGGCCAATAACGACGGCATCCAGCCATACTTAGTATCCTTAAAGTCGACGTCCACCTTCCCCGTGGCGAGCAGTGCCTTTACCACCGCCTCGTACCCGTTCCCTACGGCCAATAACAGCGGCGTCCGGCTATACTTAGTATCCTTAGAGTCGACGTCCACCTTCCCCGTAGCGAGCAGTGCCTTCACCACCGCCTCGTACCCGTTCTCTGCGGCCAATGACAGCGGCGTCTAGCCATACTTAGTATCCTTAGAGTCGACGTCCACCTTCCCCATAGCGAGCAGTGCCTTTACCACCACCTCGTGCCCATTCTCTGCGGCCAATGACAGCGGCGTCCGGCCATACTTAGTATCCTTAGAGTTAACATCCACCTTCCCCATAGCGAGCAGTGCCTTCACCACCACCTCGTAACCGTTCTCTACGGCCAATAATAGCGGCGTCTGGCCATACTTAGTATCCTTAGAGTTAACATCCACCTTCCCCATAGCAAGCAGTGCCTTTATCACCGCCTCGTAACCGTTCTATACGGCCCATAACAGCAGCATCTAGCTATACTTAGTATCCTTAGAGTCGACATCTACCTTCCCCATAGCAAGCAGTGCCTTTACTACCGCCTCGTAACCGTTCTCTGCGGCCCTAACAGCGGCGTCTAGCCATACTTAGTATCCTTAGAGTTAACATCCACCTTCCCCATAGCGAGCAGTACCTTCACTACCACCTCGTGCCCGTTCTATGCGGCCTATAATAGCAGCGTCCGGCCATACTCAGTATCCTTAGAGTTGATATCCACCTTCCCCATAGCGAGCAGTGCCTTTACCACCGCCTCGTGCCCGTTCCGTGCGGCCCATAACAGCGGCGTCTGGCCATACTCAGTATCCTTAGAGTTAACATCTACCTTCCCTATAGCGAGTAGTGCCTTTACTACCGCCTTATGCCCATTCTATGCGGCCCATAATAGCGGCGTCCGGCCATCCTTAGTATCCTTAGAGTCGATATCTACCTTCCCTATAGCGAGCAGTGCCTTCACCACCGCCTTATAACCATTCTCTGCGGCCTATAATAGCGGCGTCTAGCCATCCTTAGTATCCTTAGAGTCGACATCCACCTTCCCTATAGCGAGCAGTGCCTTTACCACCGCCTTATAACCGTTCTCTGCGGCCTATAATAGCGGCGTCTAGCCATACTTAGTATCCTTAGAGTTGACATCTACCTTCCCTATAGCGAGCAGTGCCTTTACTACCGCCTTATAACCGTTCTATACGGCCCATAATAGCGGCGTCTAGCTATACTTAGTATCCTTAGAGTTAATATCCACCTTCCCTATAGCGAGCAGTGCCTTTACTACTACCTTATACCTATTCTATACGGCCTATAACAGCGGCGTCTAGATATACTTAGTATTATTAGAGTTAATATCCACCTTCCCTATAGCGAGTAGTACCTTTACTACTACCTTATACCCGTTCTATATAGCCTATAATAGCGGCGTTTAGCTATACTAGTCCTTGCAGTTTAACTTAATATCTACCTTTAATATAATAGCCACTTCCACTATACTTATAAGTCCGTATCTTAATACTATATATAGGAGTATAGTATTTTTATATAGGTATCTACTAGAGTAGGGATCTACTATCTTATACAGCTATACCTAAACCTCTATTATTATATTTAACGGCCATCTAAATAAGTCTAGTAGATCTTCCTATAATATCCTCTCTATCTCTACTATCTCTATATATAAAACCCAGTTTGTTATAGTATATTATAAGAAAGGGAATTTATATATAAGGTATGGAGAACTCTTTTTAGAATTAATTAATTCTTTTATAGTAATATATCTAATATAAGACCTTAATAATCGAAAATGAGCCTACCCCTAGACGCTTCCTCTTAAAGAGTTGTTAAGC
>Ga0307515_10020696_pt1 | contig 11718 bp, 9 predicted proteins | sample 17_EM_MG_FD_194513 | JGI IMG/M metagenome (GOLD analysis project Ga0307515, IMG submission 194513) | Populus trichocarpa ectomycorrhiza microbial communities from riparian zone in the Pacific Northwest, United States - 17_EM | ecosystem: Host-associated > Plants > Roots > Unclassified | place...
CCCCCCCCCCCCCCCCCCCCCCCCCCCCCCAGGATTCAAAACAAAGGGTCCTTTGAGTACAATTTGATGGTATATAGGATAATAACAAAAGTCTGTACAGGCAGGCAGGTACATGATCAAGAAATAGAATGTGAAATTACACTTGTATGAAAATGCTGAAGGAGGAGAGTCGTGCAAAAAGATGGTTAATAAGAGGAAAAGAAAATCAAAGGACTGTCAAAATTAGAGACCAGTAGTGATGTGAAAATGCAGAATATAACCATAGAAGACCCCAAAATGAATAATAACTGTGCAACAATATTACAGTGGCTCAATTTGTGAAGTTGAATCGAATAGCAAGTTCCACTGTAGAGAACAATTGCCAGAGACTGAAGACAATGAAATCTGACAAAAGCTCAAATTCAGAGAATTTAAAGCTAAGATGTTCATGAAAATCCAAGTAAAAGGAAAGGTAGAAGCAGTGATGTAAAAAAAGAGGTAAGTGGAAGGGAATTTGTTGCCAGTCTTCAGAGTTTAAAGTTGATTGGCAGGATGGAGTGCTACATTTCTCTACAGAAGCTGCACTACAAATTAATATACTCCAAAGTTAGGTTTATGACATTGATTTCTTACTTTCCTAGTTTGTTTTCATCTTGAAGTCTATTAATAAGGGTGAAGATCAAACTGTCCATCCTTTTAACATGCTACTTTCTAAAAAACTCATCTCAAAAACCAAAGAATTAGCTGAAGACCAGGTTCTTGTGTATGGATTGATACTATCATTACACAAATAGTAAGGAAACCAAAGGATCAGGAGACAGGACCGTCATCCAAAGCACAAGAGATTGTCTCCACTCGAGGAAGAGAAAAAAAGGGATAGAAACGTGTAGCGTATACTTCCTGCAATTTGAGAATATATGGATTTGAGTCATGATAGGTTCTTTTGAACATGTTGCTGCGGTAGTATTCAGACCAATCAGTATAACATATCCAAAAGGCAAGATGCAAGTTTAAGCTAAAATAAGTCAGCAACATCGACTCAATACCTATAGAACATGTCCCAAATTAAGTAAACAGCTAAATCATAATGCACCATTTTCATTGCACACAGCTCTATCTCAAAAATGGTAAATATCAATACAAGCATATGGTTCAGCAAACAGTAATATCAAAATAGAATGCAAGAATAAGCCGAGTAAAAGAAAACACCTAGACAAGTTCAATATAGGCCATGGGTGCGTTATCCCCTCGTCTCGGTAAAGTTCTAATAATTCTGGTATATCCACCATTTCGTTCCCCGTATCTGTCGGGGACCTCAGCAAATAAGGCATGGACAATCTGCTTTTCATAGATGAAGCCGAGAGCCTGTCTCCTTTTGTGGAGAGAACCATCCTTAGCCAAAGTGATCATCTTGTCAACATACTTCCTCATGGCACTGGCACGTGCTCTGGTGGTCTTGATGCGACCATGCTTAAGGAGCTGAGTGGTGAGGCCTCTGAGAAGTGCTCGACGCTGGTCTGGTGGGCGATTGAGCTTGGGAACCCGCTTGCCATGCCTCATGGCAAAAAAGCGAGAACCATTATCAACGTCAGGGAAGACATGCCCACAGGTGACATTGTCTGTAAGTAGAACACACAACAGTCAGAATGGTAATCTGAAACGGCATAACCTTATGGCAACAAAATTTCCCTAAACCCTAAATTTGTAATCAAACAGGTAGTAGTAGCATTACAAATAGGTAATTGAAAGAATAGTAGAGAAATTACCGGAGAAACCAAGGGAGAGAAGAGGGTTAAGAACGGTGAAAGAACGAGTAAGGACTGGTTGTTGCCGTTGTTGGCGGCGAGGCGAAGAGAAGCTGATGCTTTTGTGGAAGCATTGGCGACCAGATGATGATGGGAGTCGAATAGTGGCTGCGGCACTCGTTGAAGAAGAAGAATAAGGAGGAGAAGGAAGGGAAGACCTGAGAGAAGCCATGTTCCATCTATGACTGCTAGTGCTAGGAGAAGCGTCCACTGCCACCGCCACTGCCACTGCCATTGATAATGCCACTTCTTCTACTACCACTGTTTGGCTGGACTTGTCTCTTTGTCTCTCAAGGTTTTCAAGGAAGGAAGGATTGGATCAGATGAGAGAGCTGAGAGTGGATAAAATGAGAGGACAAGGATTTTACTCCCTCCAAATCTTTGGGCTGGGCTGGGATTTTCTTCTGTGTTGCGTGATTTACTACACTAGATTCCAGGAAAAAAAAAACATACTGAATTGTTTTTAAGAAAAACTATTTTTCAATAAATTTAATTTTTTTTATTTTTTTATTTTAAATTCATAATTTTTTCAGTATTTTTAAATCATGTGCTAATATCAAAAATAATTCTTTTTAAAATAAAAAATTATTATTTTAAAATATTTACAAATAAAAATATTTTTAAAAGTAATTATTACAAACTTTCAAATACATTTTTAATTTGTATTTAATATCAAATGAGGTCTAAGAAGTTATAAAATTCTCTATGATAGTATTGAATTGTGGTGTGTGTAACTGTGAAATCTTAAATTTTATTTTATTTTTTATGTTTTGAATTTATAGGATCTCGTTTTAACCATTTATTTAAAATATTTCTTTCTAATTGCGACTTTAAAAAAAAATTACAAGTATCACCTGCCACATGTGTTTTGTCCATGCTGCTTTGCCTTCTTTATTGTCAAGTGTAGCACTCCAATTCAGCGCCCATGCTTTCAAATTCCAAGTGTCAACAGGCGATACATAAATCAAGGCATCTGGTCAAACAAATTCCATTTTCCAATCGTTTTGCTTTTGTATTACCAAAGCCCATTGGCATGGTCCTTGTGTCGTTTTATGCACTCCTCGTGAAATTTGTTACTCCTACTATTCTAGACTTTGTCCATCATTTTTAATCCAACAAATATGATCATTAATCAAGATTTTATCAGTTTATTTTTATATATATTTATCAATAAATATTAGATTAAAAAAATATACATGCATAATTTTCTTTTTAATTTTTAGGTTTATTGGGCTAACATGCACCACCACCAAACATATCTTAATAAAGGTATGTTTGGTCTGGTGTTAAATAGACCCAACCCTGAATGAGATTAAATCTATCATAACTTATCATATCTTTATCTTTTAGTTGAATAAAATGAGTAGAATATAGCTAATAATGCAACTCAAAATATCACAAAGATGAAAAGTTATACTTTAGCCCTCTTTTCTCCACAAAAGAACAAAATGCATGACCTATAAATACACCATGAGATCTTTAGAACAAATATTCACAAATTTTATTCTCCACTGCATATATATATATTTTTAGAGCATCTCTCTATAATATTATTGTATTTTCTCTATCTAAAAAGATAATTATTTAAGCATCAGAGAGTCCCATAGCCACAAGTCAACTTGATCTACCAAGCACCAAATACAAGTTATTAATCACTTTGGTTAGGAAAAATGGATGAGATTGCTAGAACCAATTGATTAACTGACTATCTAACCCTAAAGCCTTGTTCCTAAACTATTTGGATTTTTAGGAGTGGTGTTGTTTATGAGAAGACTAATAAAAAAAGCCATCGGTTTCTTTATAAAACTTGCTTTTAGCATTTCCAGGGCATTTCATGGCGCACAACCAATTCCCTCATGGGCTTGGACGCAGCCCAACTCGTTGCCGCGAACACTCTTATCTAACAAGAGCTTCAACACTTATCAATCATGTGCAACTCCTCACCCAGGCCGTGTTGGCAACCTGGGGGCAAAATCAAATCTTGTCATCCCTAACAAGTCTTAACACCCTTAACAACACAAAATATCTTAGCGTCATGACCACCACTGCATAATAAACTCGTGAAACGATTACACTACCCAGGGGAGACCAATAAGAATGATATTCGTGGAAGTCTCTCAAGGGATCATTGTCACACCCATGCACAGAGTAAATACTCTGCATGTACTTTTTCTAGTTACTATAGGACGGACATGATCATTGTAATTGTCATTCTACGCCAAACTCTCTAGGCTTCCAAAAGCCCAACAAACAAAAAACTAAAAAACAGTCTATGCATAAGCATACCCATGAGAATGTCTACAGCCCCTATCAGTGAAGAGTTTATTCTTTGTCTAAACGCATATTAAGCACTCGACTCCCTAAATACTATATTTCCATGAAAACGAGTTTGGACAACTATGATGGCTTGGTCGACCCAAGAAAACATGTACAAAATGTACACAGTAGCCTGGATTTGATCATCCAATACCGTGACTAAATGTGCAAGAAACTCCCTACAACCTCTAGAGGATCTATGCATGTTTGGTACAACAACTTGAAACCAAACTCTATTGAAGGATTCAATGACTTATGAGCCAAGCTAGTGGCACGTTTTAGCACCAATATACCCGTAAAAAAAAACTCCACAAAGTTTTTTAGTGTTGCCCAATAAAAAGGAGAGTATACACAGGTATATTTTTTTATTTGATCAATAATATTATTTATCTTGTTTTATTATCTAATTAAAATAAAAACATTTTACTTGACTAAGCGACGTGAATAACACTGATCACATATTTTTGTTTCTTCTTAAAAGGCACTAAAATATATTTTTAAGAAAAAAATACGCGGCCCCAAAGCGCAGCGCCTATCTACTAGTCCTATAAATGGTTGCGGTTACAAAGAAGATAAGCTTTGCTTTGAAAAGGACCAAAGCCATTTTTAGACAAAGCAAGCAAAGCCCTTGAGGTAATTTGGAGTAATAACAGTAGAAAAGTAGTTATGAAAGCGAAGTGTAGTTGAAAGAAGAAGCATCAATAGGAGGAGGGTTCGTGTCTAACTGACTCTCACTGACTGAGTGGTCCTACACACCTTCGCAATAGCAAATAGGGGCCGGAGGAGATTCACAGATCCTCTCTCCACCCACTGTCTGATATCTATCATCCATACAAAAAGAGAGAGAGAGAGACAATCCTTTTTCCCTTTTCTTGGGATAGCTATTTCTTTTTCTAACAAGTTTTACTCCTTATTTTAGTAACCTGTGTTAGCAGTAGGGTATATAGTATTGCCCAGTCTCAGCATGTAATATTGTAATGTAATCTTAATTATTAATTAACAACTACTGCTATAAATCATGGGTTGCTTCAATATTTCAATTTTTCCTTTTTTTTATATAATAAAAACACTGGTAACAGTGTGAGAGAGAGAGAGAGAGAGAAAAAAAAAAGTGTCAAGGGGGAAGGCAGTGGGGAAAAAAAAAGTAGCCAAGAATGAAACAAGTAAGCCGCTGCATTATCAGGACAGCCATTCTACCAGTATCTGCTGCTCCTGCTCCTGCTCCTGCTCCTGCTCCTGCCTTACCCCTTCTACTAATAAGTCTTCAAAGTCACTGTCACAACATTTCTAGTACAGGTAATCAAGATGGGCAACTGCGGCACTAGAGAAGAATCTGCTGTTGTCTCCACTGCTCAAGGTTATTAAATTTCCTGTTTTAGTTTCAGCCCCAGATCTATCCCTTCCCCCATTTCTCTCTTTAGTGTTCTACATTTTGCTTTCTGGGTATTTAAGGTTTCGTTAATAAAGCTCGAAATTTTGGAGATTTTCCATCGAAATCTTTTAAAGTTTGAATCTTTATTCTCTTATAAAAAGAAAGTTTGAATCTTTATTATTTATACGAGTGTGAAATTTGGTGGGCGTGCAGTTCAACAACAGCTTCACATACTGTCATCATCAACATCAATTAAAAACGGCCAGTCAGACAAGAAGCATACTAGGTCAATTTCAGATCTGAGTGATCCTACTTCAACTCCACGCAACTTTGAAGACTCAAGAAAGAATGCCCTTCTTTATACCCATGTTATAGCCTTCACTTTGTATGAACTCGAGACTATTACCAAGAGCTTTCGCTCTGATTACATTCTTGGGGAAGGAGGGTTTGGAACGGTTTATAAAGGCTACATTGATGAGAATGTCAGGGTTGGCCTCAAATCTATTCCAGTTGCTGTCAAGGTTCTAAATAGAGAGGGTCTTCAAGGCCACCGTGAATGGCTTGTATGTCTCTGCTTAATGTGCATTGACCTTGCCCAACCCAACCTCTTTTTACTTCATCTCACTTTCATGTCTTTCCTGCTTATTGAACAGTGCTTGTTTCTTTTTTGTTGTGTTTACTAGACGGAAGTGAACTTTCTGGGGCAGCTAAGGCATCCTAATTTGGTGAAGTTGATTGGGTATTGTTGTGAGGATGATCACAGGTTGCTTGTTTATGAGTTTATGTTCCGAGGAAGCCTTGAGAATCATCTATTTCGAAGTATGCATTTTTTTGCCTTTTGTTCCTCTTCAATTATTGTGTTTCTTGTTACCAATTACTGTCTTTAATGCTACTTATTGCTCCTTCTTGACTGAAAAGGGTATTGCTACTGCTGTAAATGACAATATGGTATGATTGACTTTTGCTGCGATCATCAACGATTACTATTTTTCTGCTAAAAGATGCTTTCTTTGCCTTCTCTTCTTTCTTTTGATGTTTTACAGAAATTAATTGCAATATAATTTCTGCTGCCATAGCACCTGCATTCGATATCATGGCTGCTTTTGTAATGAAAAATTTACTCATAGTTCTGGCACCTTTGATGTGTTCCAATTCAAGAATGATAAGCATCGGTCCCGTGGTTGTCTGTGAAATACATGAGTTGTTTGTTCTATTCATCGACTGACAACAGTTATTTGAAATGGCGTCAAACATAAATTTACTACTTTGAGGATATGCTGCTATATCCTTAGCTTTCCAATTAGGTTCATTAACTAGATTTATTGCTGTATGGGAGGTTCTCTCATTGATGAGTTCTGAATATGATGTGTTATAAAACTTTCTTGTGTTTTGATTTGTTTAGGGAATGTGATGTAAATTGTTTCAGAAATTATATCGGTTTAGGTTTTCAATTCCTTGGGGTGGTGTTTCTCCTTTGGGAAAAGATACAAGACTCTTTAAAAATTATATACCGTAAGGATGAATAGATTGTACTATACTGTGATGAAACTACATAGATGATCTATCATTTTGTATAACCCTTAATTTAGCAATTTTATAATGATTTATTGTGATTATTAGTGCCAAATGGATTGTACTTGTTAGTTCTAGTGAGAAAATATACAAGACCTTGCTTAGTATTAGAATCTGTAACCTCAATGTTTTGTTAACTTGAATTGCTATGAACTTTTCCGAGGAATCCAGAAGCAACAGTTCCATTATCTTGGGCCACAAGAATGATGATTGCTCTTGGAGCTGCTAAAGGGCTTGCTTTTCTTCACAATGCAGAAAGGCCAGTTATATATCGGGACTTCAAAACTTCCAATATATTACTGGACTCTGTAAGTGGGGTTTCTTATATGTCATTTATCTGAGATTTCTTGTTTGGTTTTCTTGATACATGACTGTCCCTCCTTGTTACCTGTGCTAATACTCGTTACCGATGCATTCACAGGATTATACAGCCAAGCTCTCTGATTTCGGGCTTGCAAAAGCTGGACCCCAAGGCGATGAGACTCATGTATCAACTCGAGTGATGGGTACTTATGGTTATGCTGCTCCTGAATATGTAATGACTGGTACGACCCTCTACAATCTCTAAAATTCTTGAGGTTCAGTGTTATTTATTCTAAGGTTTGGTAAGGAGACTAAATACATTTATTCAGAGAAAGCTTAAACTAGGAATTGATCAAGCAGTGTTTCTGTATGTATGGAGAAAAATCAGCTCTGAGGGTTGCCTGGCAACGACTAGTTAATCAAGGAATTAGGTGGCAATGTTGGGTAATCTGATATAAGCATCATTGAGAAATATGTGGTTTCTCACTTGGATCTCATAAGGTTATGATGTAGATTTTCATTTCAGCTGAATAAAAGAATTGGAAAAATAAGGGTGGCATATCAAACATCTGACAATTTAAAATGCTTGAAGTTTGATGATGCTAATATATGCTTGGCAATGCAAAATTATTTACGAGCATTCAAAATCCCTATTCAATGATGCAAAAATGATCCAAGTACTTGCAATGTTAGTCTTGTAATAATAAACAATATAGAAGGAAACCTGTATGACCACGTGTTCAAACCTGTATTGAATGGACGAGAGAATGGACAAGGATTCTGGTAGGTTGACAGCCAGAGTAAATTATTTATATCGACAGAAGCTAGAATGAACATGTCATATTCTTTTGATATTGATTTCAAGGGGAAAATGCTTAACATAGGCAACCACAGTTGTTTCCCAGAATCAAGGAAGTGTGGAATCTTTGGAGCAGTTGTAATTCCCAATCTTCTGCTTCCTTAATACTGAGAAGTAACTTGCTTATTGACAACCACCTCCTTTCTCTGCCATTTTTTGATTTTGAAGTCACTTTTCGCACGATCCACATTTTAAATTTGTTGTTTATGGTTTATGGTATGATGAATCAATGATTGCTGTGCATGCATGTGCCTAATTTCATGGACACTGCAGGGGTGCCAAATTGCCTTTGTGTAAAAGCATGTATCCGCGCTTGCTTTTCTTAAAAAAGTTTATATGGCATGCAGGCCACCTGACTGCAAGAAGCGACGTATACAGTTTTGGAGTAGTTCTTCTGGAACTATTGACAGGAAGGAAGTCAGTTGACAAGACCAGACCCAGCAAGGAGCAGAGCTTGGTGGATTGGGCCCGTCCAAAATTGAATGACAAGAGAAAGTTGCTGCAAATAATTGACCCAAGACTGGAGAATCAGTACTCTGTAAGGGCAGCACAGAAAGCCTGCAGCCTGGCATACTACTGTCTGAGCCAGAATCCAAAGGCAAGGCCCCTGATGAGTGATGTAGTTGAAACTTTGGAACCTCTACAATGTAGCAATGATGGCGCCAATGGAGTTTCATCATCGTCACTGACCCCAACCCTAACAGGTAGTGCCAGTGCTTTTGCAATGGGCGGGGTCCCTGATTACCGGATGCGGAGATTCACCAACAATGTTGTTCCTGGTTCTAGTTGTCGTTCTCCTAATCCAAATTGCTCTCCTGGTGGCCCTGCAGCGTGCAGGGTCAGATGAGCGATATCACCTTCTATGTATTTGGTGTGCCTTTCCGTCCCCGTCCATCTTTCTAAATGACAACTTCTGATTGTTAAGTCGTGAGTGAATTTGCTGCTGTTAGTACTTGGTGTACATTCTATCATCTTGACCCCCAGCCAGCTGTTAGTTGCTGCTCGCTAACTTGTTGCTCGTATCAATCTTCTAGCAAAGTTTGCACAGCAATGAGAATTGCCAAATGAAAGCAGTTTTCTTATTTAGGAGATATCTAGCTTCGCGTTCTGTTTTGCCTGTGTGTTGAGGAAGGCATGTTAGAGGAAATATCCTCGAGTTCATGTTAGAGGAAATATCCTCGAGTTCATGTACATTTAATTAAGAGTCCCTTCATACCAAACTGTAACTTGATTAATAATGTCATGATTTTCCCTCTCGGATTGTTTGGATTTGGATGCGTCAACAGTTCACGGATGCCGAGGAGAACCAATGAGCATTCTCACTTGAGCTGGTAGGGGGACTAATAATATGAATTAATTAGCCTCACAGTCCAGGCATTATTCCGTTCATGCATTTGCATAGTTTTAAATGGCCCCTCAAAGGGCCTGATTAATTTGAAAATATTGTGCCTATCAAAACTCTCTAGTCTCTAGCCCCTCCTTGGATGGTTTCATATCTGGGGCCAGGCATCACTGTCAGACAGTGTTGAGTTGAAAGCTTTCTGTGAGGAGGCTAGATGATTCTCAGAAATGGCCCGTGCCAGCAACTTTACATCTATCGAATGATCAAGTTTCCAAAACTACTTAATGGCTAAACCCCTTGTCTCCATCATTGGCTGTGCATGATATCGTATAATAGCACAAGAAAGAAAGAGAAAGAAAACCCACTTCATTGACCCACTATTATAACTCTTCTCCACAGCTCTGCACCACACAAAATTTGATTCCTCAATTCAACTCTCCTCTCCGTCTATGCATGTATGTATGTACATGAGCAGCTTTTGCATGCCTCCTCTCTGGCCTGTCAGCCGACATATATTATTGAGATGAATTATTCCACGAAACTAGCAGTATTAGTATTAGCAATCCTTTTGTTGATCATTGGTCCAGCTGGTAAGTTGGTTTCTGAGCAAGGTTTTCAATCTTCATCTTGACTCACTATGTATAGACATGGAGTTGGTTAATCTTTCAAAGTAACTAATATATTTGCAGTTGAGGCTTCTCCAGTAAACACATCGTTGAGTTCTACCGCAGGAGAATTCCGGCCTATGGAGGCAGCTGAGTACAGGGTAATTGGAAGAAAGGGAGATGATGATTTGTGGAGAAGAAGGCTAGCACCTTTCCAGCTGTGTTTGCTATGCAAGTGCTGTGCTGGGGCAGCAACCACCACCTGTGCCACCATGTCTTGCTGCTTCGGAATCGATTGCCGACTTCCTAACAAGCCTTATGGGGTTTGTGCTTTTGTACCTAAGACCTGTAATTGTACCTCTTGCGCTACTGTCTAGCTACTACTGCTTTGCCATATATATAAATTTAACCATCTTCAATTAATTAATATTTATTAAACATCAAATTAAACCTTGTTAATTTACTCCATGGCTTCCTTTAAGTATACACCAGTCATCCCTTGCTTGAAATGAATTCAGAATCTTTTTGGTCTGTACAAATCTTCATGTTTTTAATTGGTTTCATGCATTGATATATATAGATATTGAATTTCATAGTTAAGAGAATAATAGTATTTGTTTTGTTGTGGTTAAGAAATACAGAATCTGTAAGAGATATTGGGAAGAAAACAATCATACTGGGCCACTATAAAAATAGTATATAATTATTTAAATTATTGTAATTTTCCTGTAATTAATTAATGGTCCCAAATACAATTCCTGGGTTAATTAATTTTTAAGGAAAAAGGGGTTGCGTGATGTGATATTAGGATGAAGATGTGTTGATGGTAACAGGGAGACTAATGCGAGAGAGAGAGAGAGAGAGGAAAATAAAAATAAAAATAAAAATAAAAATAAAAATAAAAATGGTTGGTCCTCATTTTGCCGCACCTGCAACATCCAAGTGCTCTGATTCGTACGTACGTTGGAAAACAATTCACATGCATATATATATATATATATATATATATATATATATATATATATATAGTGGGGGGTTGCTTTCGATCATTTTCGTACCAAGTCCCACTACAGTACAAGGAGGATAAACCCTAATGTAAATGCAACTCTTTCTTGTCATTTTGTTTGTCGTCTTCTATATATTGAAGTTTCATTGCTAGTTAACCCTATCATCAGACAGAAAGAAAAAGATTCAGTTTTATGTTGGTAGCTTATCATAAGATAACAATCAATGGAAATGGTCACTCACAAACATTAAAATTAAAAAATTCAACTTCATGAACTCTAAATAAAAAAATACTTACATAATCGGATATCCAAACACTCAAAAACTCATATTCATGAGCGTATTAGATTTTGAAATATTATCGCTAATTAACTTGTTCTCTAAAATAAATTGATACTAAGGTAAGTATTTTATCCCACTAAAAAGTAGTATTAAGACTAGTCTAAGAGCATCCATTCTTATAACTCTCTAGCTATCCATTAAAATTCAACATGGAATTAAATCAGCCAAATAAGATTAAAACGAATATCAACATGCATGGTGTTTGAAATTGCCATGGA
>Ga0307515_10020697_pt1 | contig 11718 bp, 10 predicted proteins | sample 17_EM_MG_FD_194513 | JGI IMG/M metagenome (GOLD analysis project Ga0307515, IMG submission 194513) | Populus trichocarpa ectomycorrhiza microbial communities from riparian zone in the Pacific Northwest, United States - 17_EM | ecosystem: Host-associated > Plants > Roots > Unclassified | place...
GGACAACCTGCAAGCGAAGCCGGCGTTGTTCTCGACGTTCCTGATGTGGCTGCTGGCCGAGCTGTTCGAGGAGCTGCCCGAGGAGGGCGATCTCGACAAGCCGAAGCTGGTGTTCTTCTTCGACGAGGCGCATCTGCTCTTCAACGACGCGTCGAAGGCTTTCCTCGAGCGCATCGAGCAGACCGTGAAGCTGATCCGGTCGAAGGGGGTCGGCGTGTTCTTCTGCACGCAGCTGCCCACGGACATCCCGAACAACGTGCTCTCGCAGCTGGGGGCCCGGATTCAGCACGCGCTGCGGGCGTTCACGCCGGACGACCAGGCGGCGCTGGCCAAGACGGTCAAGACCTATCCGAAGACGAAGTTCTACGAGCTCGACACGGCGTTGACGTCGCTGGGCATCGGCGAGGCGATCGTCACGGTGCTGTCGGAGCGGGGCGCGCCGACGCCGGTGGCGTGGACGCGGCTGCGGGCGCCACGGTCGAAGATGGGCTCGATCGGTGCGGAGGCCGTTGCCGCTTCGGTGGCTTCGTCGGACCTGCACGCGAAGTACGCCGAGACAATCGACCGGGAGTCGGCCTACGAGAAGCTGGCGGCAAAGGTGGCTGCTCCGGCGCCAGCTCCCGACGCCCCTGCGCCTGAGGCCGCGCCTGCGCCGAAGAAGGAAGAGCCCGGGTTGATCGAGTCGGCGATGAAGAACCCGGCAATGAAGTCGTTCATGCGGTCCGCCGCCGGCGCGCTGGGCCGGGAGATCACGCGCGGGCTGTTCGGCAACCGGAAGCGCTGAGGAATACCTGACGCGACCTGTCAGGTATCACTGCGAAGGTGGCACTCACCTTCGAAGAACAGGGGAAACCAGCCATGACCAGCACCGCCACCGCGTCGTTCGCCCTCGACAAGTGGGAGCCGCAGGCGACCGACGAGGCCGCGGGCACGGAGTTCGCCCGGGTGGCGATCGCCAAGACGTTCACCGGCGCGGTCGAGGGGACCAGCACGGTCGAGATGCTGACGGCGTCCAACGCGACTTCGCGCGCGTACGTCGCCTTCGAGCGTCTCGCCGTCTCGGTCGACGGCCGCAAGGGCGCGTTCGTCCTGCACCACTCGGCCGACGACACCGGCCTGACGCTGAAGATCCTCACCGGCTCCGGCTCGGGTGAGCTGACCGGGATCTCCGGCACCGCGAGCATCGAGATCGACGAGGAGAAGAACCACACCTTCACCCTCACCTACGAGCTGTAGACAGCGCGAAGGCCGTTTCGAGAGCCCCCGATTGACTCTCGAAACGGCCTTCGGCTGTACATCTCCCGCTCCCCGAAGCGGGAGGAGTGGACAGGCCGCCCCGAATACGGCCCGTCCGCGTCTGTCAGCCGTTCACGATCTGGTCGACGATCTTCTTGGCGTCGTTGATCGGGATGGCGAAGCCGATCCCGACACTGCCCGCGGAGCCGTTCGCCGACGCCGCCGGGCTGTAGAGCGCCGAGTTGATCCCGATCACGTTGCCATTCGCGTCGACCAGCGCGCCGCCGGAGTTCCCCTGGTTGATCGAGGCGTCCGTCTGGATCGCGGTGTAGCTGGGCGAGTCGCTGGTCTGGTTCGAGGTGCGGTTGAACGGCGACTGCTGCTGCTGTTCGCCCCCGCCGATGTCGGACAGGTTCCGGTTCAACGCGCTGACGATGCCGGTCGTGACGGTGTTCTGCAGCCCGCCCGGCGAGCCGATCGCGATGACCTCCTGGCCGACGGCGAGCTTGCTCGAGTCACCGAGGCTGGCGGCGGTCAGGCCGCTGGCGTTCTTCGCCTGCACCACCGCGATATCCGCCTTGGTGTCCGCGCCGACCACGCTGGCCTGGTACTTCGTGCCGTCGGACGTCGTGATGACGACGTTCTGGGCGCCGTCGACGACGTGCGCGTTGGTGAGGATCCGGCCGTCCGCGGTGAGGATGACGCCGGAGCCGATCGCCTCGCCCTGGTCGGTCGTGACGTTGATCTGGACGACGCTCGGCGTCACCTTCGCCGCGACACCGCTGACGTCACCGGAGGTCGCGCTGGAGACGGTCTGCCCCGTGGCCGCCGGCGTGCTCACCGACGTCGAGCCGTCCGCGGAGGTCCCGGTCAGCCCGACGATCGCGGCGCCGCCGACGCCGCCGACCAGCGCGGCGCCGAGCGCGGTCGCGCTGACCAGCACCGCGACCCGGCCGCCCTTGCGCGGCTTCGTCTTGAGGGCCTGCGGTGCCTGCTGCGGCGGCTGCGGGGTGAAGAGCGGATTCGGCGCGGCCTGCTGCTGGTAGCCGTACTGCGCGTACGGCCCGTACTGCTGAGTGCTCTGGTGCGGCTGGTGCCCACCGGGTGAGGCGGGGCCGGGCCGACTCTCGTTCTCGGTCATGAACCAAGATTCGCGCCTGTGCTTGTGAACAACCTGTGGAAATCCCTCAGGCTTTGCTGAGAAGAATCAGCTGAGAAAACTCAGGCGGTTCTCAGGCAGTGGCACGAATCCCGGACGTCAGTCGAAGAACGTCGGTACGTCGAGTGCACCTCCCGCCGCTTCGAACTCGTCGTGGACCGCCTTCCGCAGCTCGGCGTCGCCGAGGTAGTCCGTGGCGGTCAGAGCCAGTCCGAGCGCACCGTCGCGGACACCCGCGTCACCCGTCTCCGAACCGGCCGCGGCCGCGAACTCCCTGGTGTGCAACGCGACCGTCGGGCCGGAGATCCCGAGCATCGGGTGCAGCGCCGGCATCCGGTAGGAGAGGTTGCCGAGGTCGGTGGACCCGGTGAGCGACTCCGGGACGATGCCCGGCGGGAGCGGCTTGCGGCCGGTGCCGACCTGGTTGACCGACCAGCGCCCGGCGAGCGCGGTGTTGAACCGGATCGGCAGGTAGGCGGCCTGGGCGTCCCAGATCAGCTCGACGCCGCAGCCGGTCATCGCCGCCGCGCCCTCGGCGATCGACGTCATGCGCGCGGCGAGGTCGCGCAGCGTCTCCGGGTTCTGGGAGCGCAGGTAGAACAGCAGCGCGGCGCGGGCCGGGATGACGTTCGGCCGGGCGCCGCCGTCGCTGAACACGCCGTGCACGCGGTCGCTCTGCGGGAGTTGCTGCCGCAGCGCCGAGACGCCCTGGTAGGCCGCGACCGCCGCGTCGAGGGCGTTGCGGCCCATGAACGGCTGCGCCGAAGCGTGCGCGCCGACGCCGTGGAAGACCATCTCCAGCTGACGGCGGCCCAGGAACGGGTGCAGGGCGACGTCATGGCTGAACGGGTGCAGCATGATCACCGCGTCGACGTCCTCGAACACCCCCGCGCGGGCCAGGATCTCCTTGCCGCCACCGCCTTCCTCGGCCGGGGTGCCGATGAGGCTGACGCGCCCGCCGAGCCGTTCGGCGACCGTGGCGGCGCCGAGGAAGCCGCCCGCGGCCGTGGTGCAGATGACGTTGTGGCCGCACGCGTGGCCGAGGCCGGGCAGCGCGTCGTACTCGGCGAGGACGGCGATGTGCGGGCCGTCCTGCCCGGGCGTGCTCACGCGCAGCGCGGTGTCGAGGCCGCCCACGCCGACGGTCGCTTCGTGGCCGTGGCGCGCGAGGAGGTCCGCCAGTGCGCGGACCGAGCGGTGTTCCCCGAACCCTTCCTCGGGATGGGCGTGCAGATCTTGGCTCAACGCCACCAGATCGGGTGAGCTGCGTTCGACCGCGGCGGTGACCTCGGCCCGGGTCGCTTCGTCCGCGCCGGTGTGCGCGGAGGGCAGCGGTTCGGCCGCCGCCACCGCTTCGGCCGTGGCTTCGACCAGGGAGCGGAGGTAGCTGTCGTCGGGCGGGACGGGTTCGGCGTGGGTCATGGGGCGATGCTAACCGCCGGCACCGACAGTTCGCGCCGATCAGCCCGACCGGCCCGCCACGATCTGCGTGACCCCGGCGTACCGCTCGGTGATCTCCGTGAAGCCGCGGGCTCGCAGGTTCGCCGCGATTTCGCCGCGGTCGAACATCTTCTGCCCGCTGACGATCCCGCCCACGGACTCCAGCAGCCGCACGGGTTGCCGGCCGCGGCGAGCGCTGGTGAGCAGCGCGATCCGGCCACCCGGTTTCAGCACGCGCGCGAAGGAGTCCAACGCGGTCTCCGGTTCGGCGAACATGTGGAGTGCGGCGAAGCAGCAGACGGCGTCCACTGTGGACTCTCGCAGCGGGACGCGCACCGCGTCCGCGCGCAGGTACGCGACGGTGTCCGGGCCACCCTCGGTCACGGCCTTGGCGAGCATCGTGCGTGCGCCGTCCAGGCCGATCGCGAGCCCGCCCGGGCCGACGGCCGCGCCGAACGCGCGGGTGAACCGGCCGGTGCCGCAGGCGACGTCGAGCGCGGTCTGACCGGGTTCCAGTTCCAGGAGCCGCACGGCGAGCCGGACCTCGCCCGCCATGCTGGGGCCGGCCGGGCCCTTGAGCGCGCGGCCGAGCGCGGGGCGCCAGTACCGCTCGTAGACCTGCGGGAGCAGGGTGGTGCGCATCAGGCGCTGCGTGATCCCGGTCGGCGGGCCGGCCTGGTCCGCGGTGCCCAGCAGGTCGAGGAAGCCCTCGCGGGTTTCCGCCGGTGTCTCCAGCAGCTGCTCGAGCTGGTCAAGGGCCGTGGTCGGCACAGGCACTCCCGTCATTCGGATACTGGCAGTATGTCAAAGCTGCGATCACTCGACCGAGTGAACAACGTCGGGCTCAGGGGTTCGAGGCCGGAATTTGTCGGTGCCCCTTCCTAACGTCGTCGGCGAGGTTCCGATCCGACGATCCGAGGAGGAGACATGACAGCTTTGACGATTGCCCCGCCCAGCGGGGAAATCCTGATCCGCGGCGGGTTCGACCTGGCCGCGGCGGCCCGGTTCCTGACGGGGTTCGCGCCCGCCGGGCGGCCGGAAGCAGGAGCGGAGCCCGGAGCGCTCCGCGTGGCGTTCCCGGTCGACGGCGCGTGGACGCCGGTGGGAGCGGTGCTGAGACAGAGATCGCCGGACGTCGTGGAGGTGGAGGTCCACGGCCCCGAGGAGCACACCGAAGCGGCGCTGGCCCAGGTCACGCGGATGTGCTCGCTGGACGTCGACGGCACGGAGTTCCCCGAGGCAGGCAGCCGCGATCCGGTCGTCTCGCTGCTGCAGGACTTGCACCCGGGCCTGCGCCCGGTCCTGTTCGCGTCGCCGTACGAGGCAGCGTGCTGGGCGGTGCTGAGCCACCGGATCTGGATGACACAGGCGGTGCGGCTGCGCCGTCGCCTGACGGAGCGCCACGGCACGGAGGTCGACGTCGGCGGTGTGCGGCTGCCGTCGTTCCCGGCACCGAGGGAGCTGGCGAAGCTCGAGTACCTGCCGGGCACGCCCGCCCACAAGCTGCAGCGCTTGCGCGGAATAGCCCAGGCGGCGGCGGACGGCCTGCTCGACGCGGCCGCGCTGCGGGCGATGCCGGCCGAGGAGGCCCTCAAACAGCTGCAGCAGTTGCCGGGCGTCGGCCGGTTCAGCGCGGAGCTGATCCTGATCCGCGGCGCCGGGCACCCGGACGTCTTCCCGCGAGGCGAGAGCCGCCTGCACGAGATCATGCGCGAGGCCTACCACCTCCCGGACGCCGGCGTGGGCGAGCTGGCGGAGATCGCGGAGGCCTGGGCGCCGTTCCGGAGCTGGGCGTCGTTCCTGTTCCGGGTGGAGGGCGAGGCGCGGATGAGGGAGTCGCGATGAGCTGAGCCCCGGCCGTCTTCCGCGGACGGTGTGCGCGCCGAGCAGCGTCGGTCGGCGGACCATTGCTCCAGCGTGCTGGGTGCGCGTTCCGTCCGGCTTCGGCATCGGGTGCGCCGCCGTGACGCACCTGCGTCGAGTACGCGCGGCACTTGCCTCCCAATGCGTGGTTGGCGCGACTGGCCGTTTTCCGCCGCTGGCAGGGCTCGGTCGGCGGGCCTCGCTGATGGCGCCTTCGTTCGGTTCGTCTCCAGAGACCGGCTGCGGAGCTTGTTCCGGGCGCTCGCCTCGGTACGCGGCCGGTGCCAGGCGCTGTCATCCGAATGCTCGCCCCGCGGCCGTCGGCGAATGTCCTATGGCTCCATCTCGTCCCGATCCCAAGAAAGGAGGTGCACCGACGGCCCGACCCATACCGGAGGCCGCGAACCCGCCTGCGGCGGGGACTCACCGTAGCCAGATGTCGCCTGTGGTGAGGTGTCCGGGTGAGCTCGCCCGTTCAACTCGCGCTCGGCAGCACGGCCCGTGACGTCACGGCGGCCCTCCAGGCCGCTGCCGACCCGGCCGGGACACTGCTGGAGCAAGCCCAGACGCCCGCCGTGATCACCCTGGTCGCCGGCGGCGTGGCGCTGCTGGTGGTGCTCGTCGGCGGCACGCTGTGGCGACGAGCGCGCAACGTCGTCACCATCGTGCACGAGGCCGGGCACGCGCTGGCCGCCGTGCTGGTCGGACGGCGCCTCCAGGGCATCAAGCTGCACTCGGACACGTCGGGCGTCACCGTCTCGCGCGGCAAGCCCGAGGGGCCGGGGATGGCGTTCACCGCGATGGCCGGGTACCTGGCGCCGTCGGTGCTGGGGCTGCTGTTCGCCAGCCTGCTGGGCAACGACCTGGTCGGCACGGTCCTCGTGCTGATCGCGCTGCTGCTGCTCGGCGTGCTGGTGATGGTGCGCAACGCCTACGGGGTGTTCACGGTCGTCGCCAGCGCGGTCGTGCTGGCGCTCGTCGCCTTCGTCGCGCCGGTCGAGGTCCAGGCACCGTTCGGCTACCTGCTGACGTGGTTCCTGCTGTTCGGCGGCATCCGGCCGGTGATCGAGCTGCAGACCAAGCGGCGCCGCGGCCAGGCCCGTGACTCCGACGCCGATCAGCTCGGCCGCCTCACGGCCGTGCCCCCGGTGCTCTGGGTCCTGGTGTTCGCGGTGGCGACGGTCAGCTGCCTCATCGCCGGCGGCCTGTGGCTGCTGGAGCCCGTGGCCGCCTGACTGGCCCGACGATCGCGGGCTGACGACCGGGGCCCGCGGTGCCTCGAACCGCGGCACGGTGTCGTCCGGTCCGTTCCCCGGAGCGCGGGGCACCCGTGGCCCGTCGGCGCGCCTTCATGCGTGGGCGGCGCGCGGTCCCGTCGTGGCCCGGCCGTCGCTCGTGGTCGCTGCCGGAGCCCCTGGCCACCGGACCAGGCCCATGCGGCAAACTGGTCTCTCGCTGGTCCGCCGGAGGGAGCCGAACGATGGACGAGGTCGCCAAGGCCGTGGAGGAATGCGCACGGGCCGCGAAGCTGGCCGCGCCGTCGCTTGCCACCGCCAGTGCGGAGGCCATTGACGCCGCCCTCACCGAGATGGCCGAACGCCTGCTCGCGCACCGGGACGAGATCCTCGAGGCGAACCAGGCCGACGTCGAGCGCTCGACGGCCGAGGGGATGAGCGCCGGTCTGCTCGACCGGCTCACCATCACCCCGGAGCGGCTGACCGGGATGGCCGAGCAGCTGCGGCTCCTCGCCGGGGCCCCGCACCAGGAGCGCTCGGTCGAGGTGTCCACGCTCGACGGCGGGCTGCGGCTGGTCGAACGGCGCCGTCCGGTCGGTGTGATCGGCGCGAACTACGAGGCGCGCCCGAACGTCACCGTCGACGTCGCGTCGCAGCTGGTCAAGTCGCGCAACGCCGGCGTGCTGCGCACCGGCTCGGCCGCGCTCGGCTCTGCGCAGCGGCTGCGTGAGGTCGTCATCGCGCCGGCGCTCGCGGAGGCGGGCATCAACGCCGACTGCGTCCAGCTGGTGCCGCGGGTGGAACGCGAGGCGGCGTCCGCGCTGGTGCGGCTGCCGAACCTGGTGCCGCTCGTCATCCTGCGCGGCAGCGGTGACAGCACCCGCGCCCTCGCCACCGAGGCGGCGGTCCACGGCGTGCGCACGCTCGCGCACGCCGACGGCGGCGGCGTCCTGTACGTCGACCGCGGTGCCGACGTCACCAAGGCTCGCGACCTGGTCTTCGCCAGCCTCGACCGGCTGGGTGTCTGCAACCGGCTGAACCTGCTGCTGATCCACGAGAACATCCACGACGACGTCTGGCCGGGCATCGCCGACGCGCTGGCCGAGCGGGGCGTCACGCCGTCACTCGCGCCGCACGAGCACGCGATCGGCTACGAGTGGGCCCTGGACTCCGACCGCGAGGCGACCGTCACGGTCGCGAAGGTCGGCGCCCTGGCCGACGCCGTCGAGATCGCGAACGAGCAGACCTCCGGACTGGCCGCGGGCATCGCGACCGAGGACGAGTCCGCCGCCGACGCGTTCTTCGACGGCTACACCGGCACGGGCGTCTTCTGGAACGCCCCGACCCGCCTCCTCGACGGCTTCAAGCTTCTCGCGGTCCCGGAAACCGGCATCAACCTGGACAAGGTCCCCGGTCCCCGCGGCCCGGTGACGTACACGGACCTCTACGTCCGCCAGTACGCGGTCCTGCCCGCCTGACCGGGCGAGCGAGCCCGGTTGGCAGAGCGGACGCCGCCGCGACGGCGATCCCCGGCCCGGTGCCGGGCTGCCGCTCGGTGACCTGCCGACCGCCTGACCGGCGGTCGGCAGGACCGATCTTGCGAGGGCCGGATGCGGTGCAGCCGGAATCCCACAGGATGAAGCCCAGCTGGACCCTGCTGGTCGAAGCGGCCGTGCCGGAAGCCTGCCGTGCCGAAAGCCCGCTGGGCTGGAATCCGCCGGGGCCGAATGCCCGCAGAGCTGGAGTCCGCCGGGCCGAACTCCTGCCCGACCGGAACTCGCCGGGCCGGAACCCGTAGCGCCGAAATCCGCGGCGTGCTAGCGGCGGCGCAGCTGCCGCACCGGGGCCACGCCGGTGAGCGTGTGGAGCTCTTCCGCTGTGTGGGCCGCGTTGACCAGCAGTTCCGTGCGGTCGTCGAGGTCGTGCAGGTGCCTGAAGATCGCCGTGGGGCCGTCGCCGATGGCGATGACCGCCACCAGGCGGCCTTCCGGGTCGCGGGTGAGGCCGGTCGTCACCGCGATTTCGCGCCCGACCGTGTCGATCGTGGTGAGCGTGCGCTCCTTCTGCCAGCCTCGCGTGGTCATGTTCCTTGCTCCGATTCAGGGGGTGGACACGTCGTAGACGTCCCGATCGCCCGCGGTGTTACGGCCCGGCATACTGGGCCGGGTGATCGACCGGCCTCACGTCCTGCTCTCCGCCGCGCAGTCGCTCGACGGCTTCCTCGACAACACCTCACCCGAACGGCTGGTGCTGTCCACTGAGGACGACTTCGCGATCGTCGACCGGTTGCGGGCCGAGGCCGACGCCATCCTCGTCGGGGCCGGGACCGTGCGGGCCGACAACCCTCGGCTGCTCGTCCGGTCGCCCGAGCTGCGGCGGCAACGTCTTGCGCAAGGGAAGCCAGAGCAGCCGGTCAAGGTCACGCTGACCACCCGCGGCCTCGATCCGGACGCGCAGTTCTTCACCGTCGGGGACACCGAAAAGATCGTCTACGCGCCACCGGGGGCGGCTGACGCGCTCAAGCACGTCGCCACCGTCGTCGACGCCGGGGATCCGCCCGACTTTGGGCGCGTCCTGGACGACCTCGGTGCGCGCGGCATCAAGAACCTGCTGGTCGAGGGCGGTGGCGGGATCCACACGCGGTTTCTCGCCGAAGGGCTCGCCGACGAGCTGCGGCTCGCGATCGCGCCGTTCTTCGTCGGGCAGCCGGACGCGCCGCGGTTCGTTGGGCCCGGGCTCTACCCGCGGCCGCTGCGCCTCACCAGCGCCCGCGAACTCACCGGCATGGCGATCCTCGAATACCGCGCGGCCGACGAGCCGACCGGCCGGGACGTCCAGCGGCTCAGGGAGGCCATCGCGCTCGCCGCCGAGTGCCCGCCGAGCCACACCTTCCGGGTCGGCGCCGTCGTCACCGACGCCGATGGCGACGTCATCGCGACCGGGCACTCCGGTGAGGGCGATCCGCTGAACCACGCGGAGGAAGCCGCCCTGGCCAAGTGCGAGGGCGACCCCCGGCTGGCCGGGGCGACCATCTACAGCTCGCTCGAACCGTGCAGCAACCGCAGCTCGCACCCCCGCAGTTGCACCCAGCTGATCCTCGACGCCGGGATCCCGCGGGTCGTGTTCGCCTGGCGTGAGCCGCCCGTCTTCGTCGACGCCCAGGGCACCGAGCTGCTGCGGCAGGCCGGTCGGCACGTCGTCGAGGTGCCCGCGCTGACCCCGGAGGTCCAGCGCGAGAACACCCACCTCGAGTTCTGACGACCGAAGGCCGTCCCGGGAGAACCCGGGACGGCCTTCGGTCGAACAGGGTCAGCAGGCGCCGTTGTCGACCCAGACGCCCCATTCACCGGTCGTCCCGGGTTCTTCGCCCTGCGTCCACCACTTCGCGGTGAACTTGTGGCTGTTGTGCGAGACGACGTCGTCCTTGACGTAGACCTTCGTCTTGTCCCACGCCGCCGCGGTGCAGGAGCCGCCGCCCGGGGTGGTCGGGGTGGTGGTCGTCGGCGGGGTCGGCGTCGTCTGCGGCGGGGTCGCGCCGGCGAACCGGACGCTGAACTTCGTGAAGTCCCAGTCGTTCTGCGGGACGTTGCTGCAGACGCCGTTGTCGGTCGTCCCGACGCAGGCGCGGTCACGGTTGACCGACCAGAACGTGAAGCGGCCGAGGCCGTGGCTGGTCGCGTAGTCGTAGACCGTCTGGAAGTCCGACGTGTAGAACATCTCCGCCGCGTCCGACTTGCCGTTCATACCGGAGAAGCCTTCGTGCGAGTACGCCATCGCGCTGTCCCAGCCCATGTGCGACATCAGCAGGCCGTGCAGGGCCTCCAGTGCGGACACCTGCGACGAGCCGCCGTTGAAGCCGCCGTCGAACGGCATGATCGAGAAGTTGTTGGGCGCGAAGCCGATCGACTTCGCCTGGTCGAGCAGCTGCGTGCCGAACCAGCCGGTGCCGGCCGCGGTGCCCGGCATGGTCACCGACACGAACAGGCCGGGGTTGTTGGCCTGCAACGTCTTCGCCGCGCCGAGCTCGTTCGCGATGGCCGCGGTGTTCTCGTACTCCGGCTCTTCGAGGTCGAAGTCGATCGCCTTGAGCGAGTACTTCGAGATGACCTGCTGGTAGGCGGCGGCAGTCGCGGCCACGTTCCCGCAGGTCTGGCCGAGCTTCGTGCCGCCGTAGCCGCCGACGGACACCGAGACGTCACCGCCCGCGCCGCGGATCCGGGAGATCACGCCGGCGACGTTCGTGTCGGAGGAGACGGCGGACGTGCCGTCCCAGGTGGGGCTGCAACCGCCGCCGTTGGGCGCCAGGATGAACGCGAGCTGGAAGGCCTTGAGCCCGGTCGCGTTCATCACGGTGATCGGGTCCGGCGGGTTGTTGCTCTGGGGCATCAGGTAGGGCGCCGCGGCGTACCAGTTGTTGCTCAACGCCGCGGTGGCCGAGGGTGCCCCGAGTACGAGGCTGACGGCGGTGGCGGCGAAAGTGGCGGCGGCGAGCCCGATGGCGGCCAGTCTGCTTCTGCGCATGACATGTCCTCTCGGCGGGGTTCGAGTGGACAAACTATTGGACTAGACCATTGACGAAGTCAAGACGCGAAGGTCGGGTAAGGGGAATCGACGGGCGAAAAGCGCCGGAATATCCGATATTTGTCCGGGGAATGGCGGCGCGCGGGTAAGGGAGAGGGCGGCGCAGGGCGAGGCGGCGCGAGATGGGGCGGCGATGCGGGAGCGCGGCGGGAGAGCGGCGGGCGGGCTGGCGCGGGGTGGGGCAGCGATGCGGGCGACGGGCGC
>Ga0307515_10020699_pt1 | contig 11717 bp, 4 predicted proteins | sample 17_EM_MG_FD_194513 | JGI IMG/M metagenome (GOLD analysis project Ga0307515, IMG submission 194513) | Populus trichocarpa ectomycorrhiza microbial communities from riparian zone in the Pacific Northwest, United States - 17_EM | ecosystem: Host-associated > Plants > Roots > Unclassified | place...
TATGCCAAAGATATTCTTGAAAAGTTGAAGATGAAAATTTGCAACCGGTATCAAATCTAGTTGAAAATGAAGTGGAATTGAGAAGAGTAAAGTAGAAAATATTGATCCAACCTACTTTAAAAACTTAGTGGGAAGCTTGTGATACTTAACATGTATTAGACCAGATATACTTTATGGAGTAGCACTCATCAGCATATATATGGAGACACCAGATCAGTCGCACTTGAATGCAGCCAAGAGAATTCTCTACTACATCAAAGGAACAATGAATGAAGGTATATTCTATACTTCAAGTAAAAACTTCAATCTTGTTGGATACTCAGATAGGTGATAAGGGAAGAGACCTATATGAAAGGAAAAGCACAGTAGGATTTGTCTTTTTAATTATAGGAGATGCATCTTTCATATGGTCATCAAATAAGCAATCGATAATATCGTTATCAAGTTGTGAAGTCGAGTATGTTGCTGCCAACTCGGCTATATTTCATTTAATATGGTTAAGAAATAAGCTTAAGCATTTGGGATTTCCTCAAGAAAATCCTATAGAGATTTATATTGATAATCAATCGGCGATTGTATTAGCAAAAAACCTAGTGTATCATGAAAGAAGTAAACACATCGATACACGTTATTATTTTATCCAAGAGCATGTGAAGAACAAAGAATTTGAACTGATATCTTGCAAAACAAATGATCAAATTACATATATCTTTACAAAGCCATTAAAAAGAGAGGTATTTATCAAATTAAAGTTCATACTAGGAATGACATCTATCGATTGAGTTTAAAGAGAGAATTTGTTATAGTAAACTCAATCTAGAAGATCAAGAAATAAGGCAGCCATCAACCATTAACTGACAATCATCAGCTGCATCCATTATCCGCAGCTGCATCCATCATCCGCTTTCACACTGCCACCTACCATTATCTTTCAAAGCTACAATTAGTGGTTTTTGTTTTGCTTCCAATTTTTTCTTAAAAAGAGGTGAAACCAAATTTTTGTTTCGCTTTCCTGAATTATTAGAGGTGCTGCCAAAGAGTAGCTAGAAATTTGAGGTTGGGGGAGACGGAAATCATATTGAGATACAAAAATTATTTATAAATAAAATATATATATAGAACAGTAATAGATTTTGGGATAGGCTAAATTCCAACATTTTTTTGTTTAGCTACGAGAAGCCATTTTACAGGGGGGAAATGTACACCTTCTATGAAATAAATATTAATTATTTTGAACTTTGAGGGGCCATGGCTCCCCCCCTGCCCCTCTTAGTCGTGCCCCTGGGTGCTCCCTTTGTTGACTACCATTGTTTGTATAGAGAACAGTCAGTGGCTACTTAGTGCGAACTCATTTTGAAACTTGGTAGGAGAAGGCACTTGGGAAAGAAAAATTTTAGGTGTCATTGGGACAAACAATCTCTGCGTTATTTCACGTATCTTATATCAACGAACCAGGATTTTCTGTTTATAAATGGTGTAAGAATGAGCAGAAACATACAAGAGATTAAGTCTATATAGAGAATCTCCAGTTTTACGTACTAGACGTCTGGCCATTGAAGTTACTACTATATCTGTCTTTACAAATTAAGGTGGACTGCAGAACATTTAATAAATCTGACCTCTCTGCACTGAAAGTGGAGCTACTCCTGTTTTCTTTGTAAATTGTCCCCTGTTTAAGCAGTCATCTAAGTTGCTATGCACTGTTTTTATGATTTTGTTCTTGTTCGAGGTTATTGGAATATTGCCAACTCTAAAGCTAACTGAAGGGATATAGGTTGTCAAGCAGGTACCGGTTCTTGCAGGAGTATGTGGAACAGATCCTTTTCGCCGAACGGATTACTTCTTAAAGCAGGTGGAATCAACTGGGTTCTGTGGGGCGCAAATTGTCATGCATTGGATTCGTTATTGTAAAAAATAATATAAATTATATTTTAATTACTTACTTAAAAGTTTATGTTTTTGAATTGAAATAACTCTTTTACATGATATGAAAACTTTGTTAATCAAGCGGTTGAGTTGAAAACTCATAACTTCCATTTTATTTGATAAAATTATACACAAGGTTTATTTGAATTCATTGAGAAATATTTGCTGTCACTGCTAGAAGCCAACATGCAAACCTTATTATTTCTTCGATTCTTTAATCGAATTCTTTGTCTACTTCAATTTAGAGAAGTATACACGACGTGATGCAACAACAACAACCATTTAAATAGTATTTTTTCTTACAGTTTTTGATCGAATTTGTTAAAGGAAAGATATTGGACAGCTATTGTAATAGCATCTCTTCCAATTGTATTTATTGTTTCCTATTGTATTTGCTGAGATTGAGGCAATCACAGTTATTGTGATTGACCTTCTTAGAATAGATTATTTACTTTCCTAGAATAGATTCTGCAAACTGTATAAATCACGTGTATTACAGCCTTCTTAATACATACAAGAAAACACAGAGTTTGCAATTCTTACAGAATTCTTTGAATCAGCCGTCCAATGCAGAAAACTCTTCAAACATGTGTAGGCTTGGCCGAGTAGTAAGAATTTCTTATTCAATGGATGTTGATCCCAGAATATCCTATGTTAAAAGAAAGGACAAAAAAAAGGTTGTCAAAATAGTATACTAAATCCTTCTTAAACATCAAATACTCTACTCAGATTGTCTTTTTCCATACGTTGTTCTAAAATATCAACGATAAAACAGTGAAGTGACTTCCTATGAACATTGTTCTGGAACGTCAACGATTAAACAGTAAAGTGATTTCCGCTACGGATGGTTGAGGAGCACCAGGCTGCCAGCCACGAGTTGTTAAATATAACACTCCCCGCAGTGTCATGAACTAGAATCAGAACCAACCTTTCAACTCACAACATCAGGTTACTAAAACCAGAACCACTCTGCAAAGATTGGACCAAAAACATGGATAATTTATGTAGAACTCCAAGAGTTTTCTGCATTGGAACGGCTGATACAAAGCTTGATGAGCTCAAGTTCCTTTCTGAGTGTGTCCGGTCCAATATTAACTCCTTCACTGCCATCTCTTCCTTCAAGGTACCTTCTTTGCATGAAAATTCGAATAATTTTGTGAGTTTATATAATTTGAAACTAGAAATGTACATTCTACTGAAACTTAGTTAAACTGTTCTCGAAGTCATGCAGAGGTCATAACAAATGGATTCTAAAGTTGAAGTCAATAGCATCCACTCTCACTATGTAGATTTTTATAGTGCCATCAATATAAACTGTTAGTTTATCCTTCATGTTGTCTTTTCAAAGAATTTGAATCTTTTTTTTTCTTTTTAAAATGTACTCAATTTCTCTCGATGAGAATCATGGAACAACTTTGACAGAATTATTAATTTTATCTTCTAAATTGGAACCGCAAGGTCATGTAGTCTACATAGCTGCTCCAATTAGTAATTTCCATAAAGAAAACTTTAACAAGTTACCTTGTATGTTTTCAAGTTGTAGTTCAATTTGGAGCTGCCCTTGTATATGATCAGATTTTTTTTATGAAAATGACAGGTAGAAGTAGTGGTTGTTGATGTCAGTTGTGGTGAGAAGGAGACCAAGGATTTAGCAGATTTTATCTTTGTGCCAAGAAAGGATGTTCTAGCTTGCTATTTTGGATCCATTGAGAAATCCCCAAGGATTCTTACAGATGAAAGAGGCAAAGCTGTTGCAACAATGAGTAAAGCACTTGAATATTTCTTGAAGAAAGCTCAGGAGGATCAGGTCCTTGCTGGAGCAATTGGCCTCGGAGGCACTGGAGGCACATCTCTGATATCATCTGCTTTCAGGTCCCTTCCACTTGGAATGCCTAAGGTCATTGTATCTACTGTTGCTAGTGGTCGAACTGAATCTTACATTGGAACCTCAGATATGATACTGTTTCCATCTATAGTAGATATATGTGGGATCAATGGCGTTAGTAGGGTTGTGTTATCAAATGCTGGAGCTGCTTTTTCCGGAATGGTGGTTGGAAGGCTTGCAATTTGTAGACAAGATTGTAGCAATAATGAGAAGTTTACTGTTGGTTTAACCATGTTTGGAGTTACAACTCCATGTGTAAATGCTGTCAAAGAAAGATTGGCAAAAGAAGGCTATGAGACCATGGTTTTCCATGCAACTGGGGTAGGAGGCAGGGCAATGGAGAATCTAGTTAGGGAGGGTCTTATTCAGGTATATTACTTTATAATTCATTTGCGTTCAATGTTGCGTTGCAAGTTCTACTTGAGATATTGCATTTCCTAATCTTGAAAGGCTAAATAAGAGTTTGGAAGGATCGAAGGCCACATAGAATCCTTGTAAGCAGAACTGAAGTGTTTCATCCTCGATGACATTTTTCACCTTCTGATTTTTCTCAGGGTGTGCTGGATATTACCACGACAGAGGTTGCAGATTTTTTGGTTGGAGGCATTATGCCCTGCGATAGTTCCCGCTTTGATGCTATCATAGAGAAGAACATTCCTTTTGTATTGACTGTAGGAGCCTTGGACATGGTGTCCTTCGGAACTAAGGATACCATACCTTCGAGATTCCAGCATAGAAAGATTCATATCCACAATGCACAGGTTATTACTCCCCAGTAAACTCGCTTAACGTCTTTGCCCCCGTTCTGTGCGAAGCACCGATGTAATTTCCTCATATTTTGTCGCTTTCAGAATTCAATCGTCCGGACCACAGTGGATGAGAATAAGAAGTTTGCTGAATTTATAGCTGATAAACTCAACAGGTCACCATCATCAAAGTTCCGTGTTTGCCTGCCACAAAAGGGTGTCTCGGCTTATGATGCACCTGGGAAGCCATGTTATGATCCAGAGGCTACTTCTACACTAATAAATGAATTTCAGAGGCTTGTACAGACTAAAGACGATCGGCAGGTAACAGTATTCCTCGTAAAATCTTGTATCGTAGTTTTCCAACCTACTTTCTCTTCTCAAGTCTTGTACATAATCATCCACGCATTAATCATATAACTAACTGCTCATGGATTCTTTGAAATGGAATTTTCTGATAAATTGCAAGTTTTAATGATTACAGGTAAAGGTGTATCCTTGTCATATCAACGACCCCGAATTCGCAAACGCATTGGTCGACGCATTTTTAGAGATTAGTCCATCGCACCTCAAGGATTCCGTGGGGCATCACACATAGATCGGCTGCCTATTGAACAAGCTAGCGAAAGTTTTGTGTGTTTGTCATGGTTAAAGTAAGGCACTTCGTGGATGCCGTCTTTTCTTTTTACCCTTCCGAACTTAAGAGTGAGGGGGCATTATGAGCTAAAAAATAAGAATTTACGTGTGCTTAGTATGGCTTGTAGTGTTTCATGAGGCGTACACTAACGTTCCCTGAAATGTAATGTGTTGTGCTAATAAAATGGATTCTTCTATAATTACTTAGATCAAATGAAGAGAAGTAGATCAATTAAAATTGTTTAGGTTTAATTTTGTTCAACTACGTGAGAGAACTATATTGATATAATCACTAAATAAAATTTAGGCAAGTAGAATAAAAGTTATCTTTTTTAAAAAACAAAGCAGTATGCATACAAACTTAAAAAAACAAATTGAATTATATAAATTATTGTTTCTTAAACATACATTTAAAGGACATACATATATAGGAAGCAATATATTTAAATAAATTGTTTAGTAATACTTGTTTTTAATTTAATTCAAATAAAAATATGTTGTTACCATAGATCAATTCTTTGTTCTTAAGTATTTATATTTATAGCTCATCTCTTAGTGTAAATAAAATGATTGCAACCAATTTTTTGGGATTTCAACAACACAATCTTTTTTAATTACACTCCTAAACAAGGTCTACCAAGAAAATATGACTTAAAATCTATCTCTAAAGGACAATAATCTAATCCCTAGAACATATCGGAAAATAAGAAAGAAATAAGCAGAAATTGAGGCAAAAAAGATGTGATAATAACATAGAAGAAAAGAAGAATGAGTTACTACAATGTATGTAAAATATCTCTCATTCAACCTCTTTTATACTAATTTTTGGAATAAATTAAAAACTTATGCAAAATTAATTTTAGTAATTACTAGAATTAATTCTCGTCATTTTTCTTAATTACTAGTCGTAATCAAATAAAAAAAATACATGACAATTTTTATCTTTAAAACCAGACTTTTTACTTAAAAAATAAACTTGTTCAAGTAAAAGGTTACTATTTAGATTGTTCATTCATAAACTAGATAAACAAAATAGATTAGCAAAAAAAAAAAAATTTATGTGTCAAAAAATTATTTTATGACAAACTCAAACCTAGACACAAGTTTAAGTCAGATCTAGGACCCAGGATCTGAGGTCAGAGACCTATGCCCATGCCTAGCTAAGCCAAACAAGTGTGAGCATGGCTTAAGTACGAAGTCAAGTTTGTTTAGGTCATCTCCCCTCTAATAACTTTGGTACCCTATCAGCCCATTTTGAATTCTCAATTTTTCATAATATAGGAAAATATTATATTCTTTCAATATCTGATAGAGAGTTTTGGGTTTCACAAAACATGTCAATTAAGAATTCTTTTAAACCAATTTTTTATTCACCCATAATTTATTTTAATAATATTAATATTTTATGTTTAAGGTACTTTTCTTGGAGAATTATTTCCAATAAATTTTTAACCCTAAAAATGAATGGAATCCACTTTAAATTTGGCATCAAATATGTCCATTAACCATGTTTTTAAAATAAATTTTTAACAATCCCTCACATGAATGGAAATTATATAACCAGTGTATAAATACTCAAAGATTTATAGAGAGATAGTGAGTTGGGGGATCATTACATCAAAATAGATAATTTTTAGCTTTGAATCTTTCTTAATAAAATACTATCGGATGTACTCAACTAATTAGTAAACACGATGTCTTGAATATTTAGCATTTTATATAAACCAAGACAATAATACTTACATAGTTCTTTACTTAGATAATTCATCTAGTTCTTATGGTTGTTTTCATTTTGGCCCTAAACAACTCTTGAATTCATGAGTGCTTTAAATAATTTAAGCTTTTCATAAATTCTTAAAGAAATAGTCATATTACTCACTTATATAGGTGATCTTTCATTATAAATATTATGTTATATTCCACTTGGTATACCAAGATATAAAAATCAATAAGAGCACAACTCACATTTTATCATGCAGTAGCTAGCACTCTTTTTAATTATAGGTATGGACATTAAATAATAATTTCTTAGGACTATTAAAAATATTACATGATTTAGTTTTCTCTTTGAACTTAGATTTTGTGATCTTCAGTCAACTAGGTATGATTAGAATTACTACACTCTTTTATCTTTAAATGTTTTGAGTATATTCTCCTTGATGAATTATATAAAATCTCTCTCGAAAACCCTTCAATTCTGCAATATTTTTATTTGACTTTACAATGGAAACAATCTCATTAGAAAGCAAGTGTTTAATAGTATTATGTATAAGACATATATGTCTAGACTTACCATTATACATGCTACTTTGTGCCTTTTTTTATTAATGATTGATTGTCCCATTTGACATAAATCGCTTACACTAGTTTTGGCTAATATGGAGTATCCTTTAAAAAATTCTAAAGTCACTTAACTTTCTCTATAACTTTATTAAAAGCAATAAAATTTGATTTCATAGTGCATCTTGCGATACACATTTTAAAAAAGGATTTTCATTACATAGTTACTCTATCGAGTATGAGATATATCCACTAGTGGATTTCAAATCCTTAATGTTGGGTACTCAATTTGCATCATTATACCTTTCTAGTACTTTCGGGTACCTAATATTGTATAACTCATAGTCCACAGTGTGTCTTAACTATTTAAGTACTCTATTTATTATTTTTCAATGATTCATACTCGGATTACTGGTAACTCTACTCATTTTACTAACTAATCTGTAATATTTATTATTCTCTCTTTTTTTTCTTGCAATCTTATTTTTTTTTAATTTTATCCTTATTTTTTTTTTCTTAGTTATCTAGGCTGCTTTTGAATCAAACAAATTAATTGAATCGTTGTAAGGCAACTCTCATATAATTTAATTTTAAACTTGGGCTAGAAAAGGAGTCGATTTGAGAGTTTTTCGTTCAGTTTTGTCATCTTTTTTTTCTCAATTTCATCCTTATATTTTTTTATCGGTCATCCAAGTTTTTTTTAAAATGGCTAAGTTGAATGGGTTATGTTGAAACAACACCCACTTGATTTAATTTTAAACTCGGGCTAAACAAAAGGTTGAGTCAAGAGGTTTTAAAATTGACATATTGAGCCGCTGGGTTTAATCACAATGCCAAATAATTCTCTATGACCTTAACATTTTTTATTAATTTCAAAAAAAACTTTGATCCAATATGCAGCGTAACGCAGGCATACAAACTAGTATTTACTATATTTATAAATATGAGAAGTTGTAAATTCAAAAAAATAATGATTAATTCAGCTAATAAAATTGTTGGATTTCTTAAAAGCTATATATATGCAATGGAAATGATAATTTTTTTAAAAAAAATAAGGGTCCTAAGATTTCGTTAAACAATTTAGAGTTCTTTAGGGTTTGAGTAAAGATTACGTGAACATTATATCTTCTTTTTTAGGTGTGATCAACTTCTTTAAGGTTAGGTTGTTGCAAACCAGAAGTAGTTCAAAAATCTAGTCTCTAACAGTAATTCATATGAATCTCTAGTGAGAAATCTCCTAGAACTCCTTTTAAAAGAGAGGGGTTGTTATGCCTTTGAGTGTTAGTTCTTTGTTTTTGTGTATCTCTATACGTATGTTTTGTAACATTTGTACAACTCTTTATATATATATATATATATATATACACACATATATATATAAAGAGAGAGAGAGAAAAAAAACTTAATAACTCTATAAATTGAAAAATATCACTTTACCCCTTAAATAATATCACATAAATTATTTCAAGATAATTTTAAAAATTTATTCAATGAAGTCCTTACTTGATTTTTTCAGGTTTATAATTGTAATTCTCTGTATAAATTATATTATAATCCTCAATTTCTAAAACTTATTTACTATCAAGTCATGATTAATAATCTCAGTTTAATTTTTAACCAACAACTCTTAATATGTTGGTCCAAATATAAATTATAATTATAAATTAAATATTTTAATTTATTATTAATTTAACAATTAATTGATTTATATTTAAAAATCAATTGCATTGTCTAGCAACATGTCATAATCTTCTATATATAAAAAAGCCATGAGTTTTGACATAATTCAATGTAATTATTATCTTTTCATCAAGAACATTTTGATTTAAATATTATAACATAAAATATATTAGCTTATTAAATCATGTTTATTCTCAATCATTTTATAACAAAATATAGTAAAGATTAATTAGGGTGTAAATCTACGAGAACATGGCTGCAAACCTGTTGTTGTTAGGATAGGGTAGCAAACCCACATAGGATAATGTTGTGTATCGTTTACAATGTTAGTTTGTTTCCTTTATTGTCAATCACCGTAAAAGTAACATGTGATGTAAAGGATGAGATAGATGCCCATGCTAATTACTGCAAATTATGGCACTCACATCAGTTAATAATACGATAATTAAAACTACCAGAGGTGATTATTTTCGGTTCGATTTAGTTTTTATAAAAAAAATTAATTAAATTGAATTTTTTATAAAAAAAAAACCAAAACCAAATCGAAATCGGGTAAAACTGACTGGTTTCGGTTCGGTTCTGTTTTTTTAGTGCAAAAACCAGTTCCAACCGGTTTGGCTCGGTTTTTCCATTTTGGCTCGGTTTTGGCTCGGTGTTTCCGGTTTGGCTCGGTTTTTTTTTGTTTTGGTTCGGTTCGGTTTGGTTTTTTTGGTTTTTTGCTTATAAAACCGAACCGAACCGGTCAGTTTTTTTAAAATTTTAATCGGTTTAATCAGTTTTTTTTCAGTTTAGTTTTTCAATTATTTTATTTTAATTTTTTTAATTTAATCAGTTTTTTTAATTTTTTTACTCACTCTTATCTCGCACATTGCGACTAAAATGCGTTGGTTCTGTAACTTGAAAACTCAAGCAAACGTGCAGTATTTCGGCTCCATGACCCGAGCCTAGCCACCAACTAAGCTTGGCTGGGCTTGGCTGGTAGGCAGGCCTGATTAGGGCTGTTGCCACCCAAGCTGGGTTAGGCCTAATTGGTTGATATGCTCGGTTGGATTTGCTGTTAAGAGTTTTTTTTTTTTTTTTTTATGGGGCTTGGCTTACCTTTCCCTTCAGCCTCGATCGAGCTTGTTTCGACAAATTGTTGCGGACCACGAATATACAACTGTCAGATCAAAGTTGCCTGTGTGCATAATTGTTATTTTGAAAGTGAATTTCCACTTGAATATTGATGGTTGTTTCCGAAAAGAAAAGAATTTATGGGGCATAAATAATTAAATATGCCAGCAAAGACCATAAGAAACTGGTTTCGGACATGAAGTTGTGGGACATCTTACCTTGTCTGGTCTCCAGCCCAGTAGTGAAAAGATGTTTCATTCCTTCCCGACATGACACCTTACAAATCCCATTTCTCGTCTTGCTTCTTCTGATTTCCAAACTCAAAATGGTGGCTCCAAAGACACGCGTTTGAGTCATTTGGAATGTGCTAATCCTGTTCTAACTTCTAACATCTGCACCTCTTATTTTTCGATTTGATTTTTATTTATAAAAATAATTAAATTAAAATTTTATAAAATATAAAAAATAAAATTAAAATTGGCTTCAACTCGATTCAATTCAGTTGGACTATTTTATATTAAAAATAAAATATTATATTGTTTTTTTGGGATTTTTTTGGACTTTCTAATAGATTTTATGAAGGAATTAGTTTCGGTGCAATTCAGTTTTTTTTAGTTCGGTTATTTTATATTATTTAACTAACTGGTTCGGTTTGGTTAAAATTTTTTGATTTCAAGCTTATAAAATTAAAACCAAACTTAACTAAATATTTTTTAAATATTCTAATTAGCTTAATCAATTTTTTAGCATTTTTTTACATTAAATAAAGAGTGGGTATGGCCCTTTTGCTCTCAAAAAGTACAAAAATTGAAAATATTTACAATAAAAAACAAATTTACAATAAACAATGGGCTTCACTTTCGACCTTTGGTGGAGGGTTTTCCAGGCAGAAAGTTAGGTTTGCACTACTTATATAATAACAAAAAACTATTGTAGAGAGTCTCATCGATCCACTTCAATATGCGGACGACACCAATGGATTTCGAAACGGCATGCACTCACTATTCGGGTGCGAGATCCATATATGCATGTCACATACATCTTTTTCTTTTTCTTTTTCTTTTTTGCTTCTTAAAAAAATCAAATCTCAAATTTCCAAGAATTATAAAGTATAAAATTTGACAACATCTTCCAGCTTAAAATATAAATTTTGGTAATTTCTTGTGGTTAAGAATTATAAAGTTCCATTTCAATATATTAGATGCAAAATTTTCATGTAGATCAACCACACTAAAATATTTTTTTGATGCATTTCCGAGCAAAAAGCACTTTAAAAAGCAACTGTTATCATACTGTCAAACACCCTCTAAATAAAAGATAGACAGGATTAGGCTACGTGCCACCTAGTTGTGTTGTAATTTTTTTAAAAAAAAAGGCAAAAAAGAATTGATTGTTAGCGTATATATCTTATATTTAGTCAATTTGTTATATTTGATACTAGTTTTATTCAT
>Ga0307515_10020700_pt1 | contig 11717 bp, 10 predicted proteins | sample 17_EM_MG_FD_194513 | JGI IMG/M metagenome (GOLD analysis project Ga0307515, IMG submission 194513) | Populus trichocarpa ectomycorrhiza microbial communities from riparian zone in the Pacific Northwest, United States - 17_EM | ecosystem: Host-associated > Plants > Roots > Unclassified | place...
CATCACCAGTAAATATTAAATCGTCAACATAAACACTTACAATGATGATCTTTCCTTCCCTGCTTCTCTTAGTGAATAATGTCTGCTCACTGTCACATCTTTGGAAACCTTCATTAATGAAGTGTGCTTCAATCCGGCTAAACCAGGCTCGTGGAGTTTGTTTTAATCCGTACGAAGCTTTATGCAACTTGTAAACTAGATGTTCGCTGCCCCTTTTCTCATACCCCTTCGATTGTTCAACATAGACATCTTCGCTTAGCTCACCATGAAAAACGACTGATTTGACATCCAACTAAAAGATTTTCCAGCTTTTCTGTACTGCTAAAGCAATAATCATCCTTACCATATCCAACCTTGCCACTAGTGCAAAAACCTCTGTGTAGTCTATGCCATGCTTTTGTGAGTACCCTTTAGTGACCAGCCTTGCCTTGTGCTTATCAATGTCCTCATGCTCATTATACTTTGTTTTGTAGACCCACTTCACTCTATTTTTTTTTTGCTCCAACTGGCAGCTCATTGAGTGTCCAAGTCTTGTTCTTCTCTATGGAGTTGATCTCACAGTCCATAGCAAGTCTCCAATTTTCATTCTTTACTACCTCTTCGAAGCAAACAGGATCAGCTGACATAACTAATGCCATGTTTGCTTCATATTCAGATAAGCCTTCCCTAGTAACATAATCTTGCATCCACACCGGAGGACCCTTCTCTCTTCCTTCATCTTCACCTACTTCATCTGGACCCCTCTCTCTCCCTTCATTTTCACTTACTTCAACTCTATCTTCCTCACCAAACTCCAGAGGACCCCTCTCTCTTCCTTCATCTTCACCTACTTCATCTGGACCCCTTTTTCCCCCTTCATTTTCACTTACTTCAACTCTATCTTCCTCACCAAACTCTACACCACTGTTACTCCCCTTACCATCATTAACAGCTCCTCCATCATTCTCCCTATCTCTCTCACCATTTTCTTCATTCTCACCTCATTCTAAGTCTAAAAGAATTTGTTTCTCATAAGACACATCCCAATCCCACTGTTTTTCTTCTTCGAAAACCACATCCCTACTCACTACAATCTTTTTAGCGATAAGATCAAACAATCTATACCCCTTTGACTCCTCACTAACTCCCAACAATACACAAGGAAAACTTTTATTATCAAGCTTACCTCTTCTCACATCTGGAATGTGTATATGAGCCAAGCAACCAAAGACTCGAAAGTGATCTACTGAGGGTTTTATCCCGCTCCATGCCTCTTGCGGTGTAATATCTTTCACTGTGAATGTCGGACACCTATTTAGAACATAAAAGGTCCAATTCACTGCCTCTGGCCAGAATGTCTTCGGAATCCTTTTATTAGAAAGCATCGATCCGACCATATTCATCACTGTTCTATTTTTCCTTTCGGCTACACCATTGTGTTGTGGAGTGTACGCCGTGGTCAGCTGCCTTTTGATTCCTTTTTGTCTGCAGAACTCATTGAACTCGTTGGAAGTAAATTCTCCTCTCTTATCAGTCCGTAAACACCTCACAAACATTGATGTGTCCTTTTCCACCATTATTTTGAACCTTTTAAAACAATTCAGTGCCTCTGACTTTTCAGCCAATAAAAACACCCATGATTTCCGACTAAAATCATCAATAAAACACAATGTGTACCTTTTTCCACTGTTGGACTCAGGTGAAATAGGACCGCAAATATCAGCATGAATTAGTTCCAATTTCTGACTTGCTCTCCAAGAGCTTTTCTTTAGCATGGCATCTCTATGTTGCTTGCCATTGATACAATCAGTGCAAGTCATGCTTGAGACAGGAAATTAGGGAAGTCCACGTACCATCTTCTTCCATTGCAAGGTTCTTAAACCTTTATAGCTCAAATGGCCATATCGTCTATGCCAAAGATAGCAGAGATCTTGAGAGCTTGTATGAAAACATCTTTCTGGCTAAGCTTATACAGGTACTTGAGCTTGGGTCTGTGCTAGGAGGATGAACATTCTGTTAGCGCTCATTTGGGTTTGAATGATTAAACCCTTCTCTGGATGGTAAATCTTATAGACTCCTTTTTGAATTAAAATTTCCAAACCTTTCTCATGAAGTTGTCCTATGCTCAAGAGATTATTTTTTAGCTTTGGAACATAGTACACTTCATTGACAATATGATTAATTCCATGCAATAATAGCTTCACATTTCCTTTTCCAACCACACTTATTTTACTATTGTTTCCCAGCTTAACTGAATGTTGAAAACTTTCATCTAAATTGGTAAACATACCTCTGTATCCATACATATGATTAGAGCACCCTGAGTCAAGGAATCATGCATCATTCCGTTTCACCTCATGCACTTCAACATATGACATAAACAACATCTCATCCTCTTCATTCAGCTCTACATAATTGACTTCTTTATTCAAGGTTGGACATTCATATTGGAAATGTCCAAGTTTGTGACACTTGAAGCATTCCACTATGGCTCTATTGAATACTTGTCCTCTTTCACGACCTATTCCTCTATAATTGCTTCTTCCTCGGTCTTTTCCACCAACCCTTTCATCATAGACTCTCAGTGCATGGTCATCTCCTTCATTCTTTCAGAACTTTTATTCATGAACGAGTAATGAACTCTTCAGTTCATCCACTGAAAGATGATTGATGTCTTTCGACTCCTCAATCGAACAAACTATGTAGTTGTACTTCTCAGTAAGTGTGCGCAAGATCTTCTCAACAATCTTCATATCGGACATGTTCTCTCTAAGATTTCTCATGTCATTTGCTACCAGCATCACCTTTTCAAAGTAGTTTGTGACAGATTCTCCAATTTTCATCTCCAACACTTCAAAATTCCTGCGAAGGATTTGAAGTTGAGCATGTTGCACCCTAGCATTTCCCTGGTATTTGACTTTCATGGAATCCCATAACTGCTTTGCTGTCTCTTTCTGAGTAATTGTCTTCAGGATGGACTTGTCAATGGATTAAAAGAGATAATTCTTGACCTTTAAATCCTTCAACTTTGTCTCCTCCAAGGTTTTTCTCTGTGCATTAGTTAAAACTTCTCCAGGTGCAGACTCTGCATACCCCATCTTAATAACACTCCAATACTCCTTTGAACGTAAGAGATTCTCCATTAGCATGTTCCAATGCTCATAATCCCCATCAAACTTTAGGATGCAAGGTTGCGCAAAGTTACTTGACTCTGCTGCCATCTTTTCACTCCCTCATTCTATGTTTTGGAATTTACTAAAAAAAAACAATGGTTTTTTTTTTTCTTTCAGGCCTTGTGCAGGCTCTGATACCAATTTGTTGAGAATGAGAACAAGAAAACAAAGAACTCAAACACAAAACTGGATTGAATGATCTTAACGTTTATTGAATAATAGTGGCTATTATATAGCCTTACATGAATAACTGGAATAGCTAGAAAACAGCCCACGTCTACAACAACGTGGCAGGTGCAATAAGAAAGAGTCAAAACAAAAAATCCCTAAAGAACATGTTAAAGCTGTGAACAACTTCCTAAAGACCAGGGACTTATTAAAATCTAATCAACAATAATTCTACTATTACTAGAAACCAGAAAACCCTTCAATTGCATAGGTATGTATAGTAATATACGATAAGTAATATAAAGGAAATGTATTTGCCGTCTATAAACAAATGTCAAATCACAGGCACCCTTTGTTTTCTATTTGGTGTATCGCACGTCACCCGCACGGCGATTCAACAATTTTTCATTCGTTGCTTGATTTGGGGTCTTGGAAGTCGCCACCTAGTATTTGATTGAAGGCTACTAGGAAACCTGAATGTACTGGTCTTTGTCAGAAATTCAAACGTAAGGGACAGGTTGTGGCTAGGGAAGGTATTAGCACCTCTAGCGCACCCTACCTGAAGTAAGTTGCTTTACGGTTTGATGTGATGTGAAATTTTGAAATATTAATCAAATTCTAAGGCTTTAATAAATCAGTTATTAAATTCCAGAATATACGTAGAAACATGTTCATACATTTTCATGGAAAATACAACATGATTTTATTTATCCTTGAGATATTTAATCATACTCAAATTAAACACTTAATTCTTTTTGTCTTTTTGATTTTTATAATTCAATAACATAAATAAACAAATACAAACACACATCCATCCCTTTTTATTATGTTTACTCACCCATAATTATATGTCTACAACATAACAAATTTTTTTTCAAATAAACCAAAATAGAACAGTATCTAAATAAACACGTCATCTGGAAATTACAAAGAAACTTCGGGAACACTGCTGGAATAGTGGCGGCGCGTCTTCTCCACGCGCCACAGCCACTAGCGGCGCATGGGTTCACGCGCGGCCGCAAGAAAATCCAGGCAACTTAGGGGGTCTGTAACGGCTTCATCCATTCTTCCTTTCTTGCCGGCGGTGAGGAAATCTGTCACCTGCAACAAAAAGAAAGCGCACAAACAACAATGGGTTTTAATCGTTCCCTTTCTTTAGATCGGACCATCCTCTGTCTTTTTTCTTCCTCCGGGTTTGTTTCCCTCTGCTGGTGGCAGATCCGGCCGTTGGCTCACGGTCCAGACCTGCTACATGGGGTTGAACCGATGAAGAAGAGTCGGTTGACGAGGAAGGGGATGATCTATGAGTTCACCCGTGTGTGGGTTGCTGATGTGTTCGGGCTGCTCCAGGTTGGTTTCGGTGGAGACTGGTCTGCGTCAATGATGGATTATCGGCAACGGTGACGCTAGCTGGAGGCTGTGGCTGGCCTCTGTGGAGGCCAATCTGCGGGGAGATGTAGGGGCTGTCTTGTGGGTCTGTGGGCGCCACCGTGTGTTGGCTGCTGCTGGAGGCCGGTTGCAGAAGATGAAGAAGAGTGTTCCCCCGGCGCTACTGGCTCACTGGCGGTGAAAACCGGCTGAGAAGAGATTGAGGCAGATGAAGGAGAGGGGCTAGTTTCCCTCCGGTGGCAAGGAAAGAAAAGCCTTTTGCTGGCAAGAGGGGGAGCAGGGGCGGCTGTGGCTCTTTTGGTCTCTCTGGTTCCTGACCTCAAAGGAGAAGGGGGGCGGTGTTTGGCCCGGAGAGGGAGAAGATCAGTCTATGGTGGGCGACGGCTGCATGGTTTATGAGGGAGAGTGGCTTCGGGTTTTGTTTTTTTAAGAAAAGGGGGGCGGCTGAGTGTAAGAGGGTTTAGGTTAGGGTTTTTTCTTTTGTTTTCCCCAAAATTTTCTCCGCCCCCATGCCTGTAAATTTTCTCCCCATCCATCAGTTCTTTTCACTGTAGCATGGTATTTATAGGAGAAGTATTGCTAGGTTTCCAAACTGGTCCCTCAACTTTTCTTTTTCCTTTCTTTTCTCTCTATTTTTTTTTGTAAATTTTGATTTTTCTTATTTTTCTTATTTTTTAAAGAGAGCAATATCAACATCGACTCAACAAAAAATCATTGATTGTAAAATTAACACGTTAAAAGTTGAACGCGTTCAAAATACCTTTGAAAATTTAAATTCTTCTAAGATGACGTTGAAAATACTAAAATGATGCAAATATATCAAAAATGCTTTTTTTTTTGGGGTTTTCATTGTTTTTTTGCTATTTTTGTTTTTTTCTGAAAATTTATCAAAAACATGGGTAAAAAATTGGGTTGCAATATATGCCCCCCTCTTTACAATGCTTACGAAGCAAAAATTCCTCAATGTTTTGCATAGTAAGCTTGTAAAGAAAACAAAAGGTCTTCCTGGCTTATTGAGTGATCCACTCAGCCAAGGACTTCACTTTTCGAAAGAAAGTGGTCTCATTATCTTAGGTTACCTACCCATTTTGAAGAAAAATGGTCTTTTTTCAAGGGCGACCTGCTCACACACTCACACTGGTCTATTTTCACGGGTGACCTGCCCAAACATACTCATTGTGGTTTATTTTCAGGGGCGACCTGCCCAAACATACTCACGCTGGTCTATTTTCACCGGCGACTTGCCCACACATACTCATTGTGGTCTATTTTCAGGGGAGACCTGCCCACACATACTCACGTTGGTCTATTTTCACGGGCAACCTGCCCTTTTAATTGGGTTAACCTGAGATCCCATCTGGCAATCTCCTTTAAACAGAACCAAAATTGGTATGTAGCTCGGTCAACCTGAAATCCCATTTGGCGATTCCCTTTAACCAAAGCTAAACTCTGTATGTGGTTAGGCTAACCTGAGATCCTATTGGCGATCTCCGTTAACCAGAACCGATACAAAGATGTGTGTGTGGTCTCATTGTGATTGGTGACCTACCTAAGAAAAAAATGATGGTCTCATTGTGACGGGTGGCCTACCCTAGTGGAAAAAATGATGGTCTCATTGTAATGGGTGACCTACCCCAATGAAAGATGATCAAAATGTGAATTGGTCTCATTATGATGGGTGACCTACCCAAAGAGAAAAATGATGGTCTCATTATGATGGGTTACCTACCTAAATGAAAGATGGTGTCTCATTATGATGGGTGACCTACCCAGATGCAAGATGATGGTCTCATTGTGATGGGTGACCTACCCCAATGGAAGATGATCAAAATATGAATTGGTCTCATTATGATGGGTGACCTACCTAGAAAAAATGATGATCTCATTATGATGAGTGACCTACCCAGATGAAGGTGGTGGTCTCATTATGATGGGTGACCTACTCATTATGATGGGTGACCTACCCAGGAAACATGATGGTCTCATTGTGATGGGTGACCTACCCAAGGAAAAGGTGGTGGTCTCATTATGATGGGTGACCCACCCAGATGAAGAGTGAAAGGTGGTCTCATTATAATGGGCGACCTACCCAAATGAAAGATGAAAGGTGGTCTCATTATAATGGGCGACCTACCCAAATGCAAAGATTTTTTCAAAAAAAATGGTCTCATTATTACGGGTGACCTACCCAGATGGAAAAATGTGACTTACCTGGCAAAAAGACTTGGCAGGTAAAGTCCTGACAGGATGAGGCTGACAAATGGCGCTTCCTGATTGCAAGGTTGACTTGAAGACTCCTCTTGATGACAAGGTTGATCTCCTCGTTTCTTTGAGATTCTCCTATTAGCAGGGTTCATCTCATTCTCTTCTTGTTCCAGGATCTAAACCGATTCTTTGTTATCATCAACTCAATGATTCTTTCTTTGTCCACAATCTTGTTGGACTTCATTGAGGATCTTCCTGTAACAATTCAAAAATTTGTGCAACATTTGTGAGGTTAGATGACATGCATGCATCCTTACCTGATTTGAAATATAGGTCCCCCCCTCTTTGATGATTCATTGTCATAGGGTGCCTTTGTTTGCATTTCAAAGCTTTCTTTGTTCTTTTGATGCATTGGTTTATTCATGTGCTAGCCATCACTCAACTGTAAATGCAGTGCCTATCTTAGGCTGTCTTCGACGATTACTGCTCTCGTTGTTTATCAAGCTTGACTTTGCCCCTAAGTATGGTGTTGCTTGATTCATTATGAAGGATTTTCTCTCCTGGATTCTTCTGAGAATTATCCTCTGATTGGTTGTGTGCATCATACCAACACCCATCAAGATTGTCAATCAGTCATGAACTTGCTTCCAGCTGAAACATTACTTTTTAAGTATATGTTATCATCAACCTTCTTGGAAACTATCAAGTCATCTAGGCATGCATCCCATAGCTTGCCGTAAAAGGCTCATCATTGTATGCTCAATGTTCTTCTCAATAAGTTCTTTTTAGCCCGTCTAATCAGATCGTGCAAAGAAATGTATTGGAATTAGTAATGATCTTCATCACCCATATTCATGCGGTGAAGTGTGCATTTGAGCTTCAAAACAAATGGTCCCACAGTTAGTCTTGATGGGTGCATCCTTCCAGCATTCAATCAAATGCAACTACATAATAACATTTGTCGGGAATCATAGCTATGTTTCAGAGGATAACCCAAGATGAAGATGTCCTTCAGATGCAACGTTGCTCATTAAGTGCTGCTGAAATTCACTAGATCACAGACTGTCTTTGAACAACATTGCCCCCAGCAATGATCTGAATGCTCGTTCATCTGTTTATACCCAAGAAGCCTTTTCTTTGTCATTGTCAGATGCTAAACATAACTTTGATGGACTTTGATGGACTTTGACGACTCATCATCTGATTTTTCTTTGCCCCTAGTTGATCTGAATACTGTTTGTTTTCCTTCTCAAGGTCCAGTGTATTGCCCCCAGGTGGTCAGCTTTTCAAGAAGTGTCGAGAAATGTTGATGTCATTCTTGTCAAGGATTTTGCAAATTTGATCGATGTTCTTATTTGACAATCTTTCTTGTTCTGGAATCAAATCTCATATTTCAACGGTCATGTCTATTCAAGTCTAATTGTTGAAATGAAATCAGAGAGATATCAATTTTGAAAAGTATTTTTGGAAATCAAGCTTGTTTGGTCAAAGATCCAACACACGTTATTCAATGTAGTCCTTTGATTGTCTTGTATTTTGAAAACAGAAATTGACCCGGTGTAAGATTAAAATGGCTTTTCCATGGTTCTTTGTGTCAGTTTTAATCTTTGATGTTGGGTATATCATTTGATGGTCTGTGATGAGGTGACCTTCTGTGGATTTCAAGAAACAAAAGGCTCAAGTCAAAACTTGAGGATTCATCAAGAAATATTGTTTTCTTTTTAAGCACCAATTTTATCAGCATGCATAATGACCAGTAGCTTAATTCATGAAGCCACAACTCTTATGGAAAAGCGCTTCAAGTTTTGAGAGTGCCATTTATCGGTTCAAATTGCTTACTTGATCAAAAAGAGCTTTTAAAAGCACGTAATGTAGGTTATGGTTTATGGCTATGAAAGAAAGGAATTTCACAAGCTCAAAAGGTGTTTGAGGGTTTCAAAGACCTAGGATCAACATCAACTATTCATCAACTCTCTTTCTCTTGTTGTCATTGTAGAGAAAGTGACATATAATCTTGTTAATATCAAATATCAGAATTCTCTTAACATAGGTCATAATGCAAATCCAACTTTTTCTTTAATGTATAACCAATCTAATCTTTTGAAGACACTAAAGGCTTTATCATAGATATACCAAAAGACATGAAACTTGATTTTTTGGTGTTGACTTTTGGCATTTGTTGTCTTTCTTTAATTGAAACTTCTTTTGCCCTTCTTAGAATTGATAGGCATTCTCCTTCCATTCTTTTTTTTTTTTTACATAGCCTTTCCTCAAAGTTTTCTTGAATGACCCTCAATTTATGGCTTTTCTTGTTCTAGCCCTTTCTCAAAATGGGACTGCAAGGGATAATATTTCAAGAATTGTGAAAGGATAACAAAGATGGCCTTTTCTCATTTCAAGCAAGGTTGGTTAGAACCGATAAATTTTGACCTCCTCCAATGTAATGATTTGGACTTGTAAGAATCATGATTCACAAGTCCATAACTACTGAATCCGCTACATGTCATTATGCATACTGCTAAAACTTAGTTATATGAAGCGTGGTTCAGTTTCACGAGGGTTCAAAATTGTTTGGTCACCTCATGTCATTTCAAGCATCGAGTCATGTCTGCAATCAAAACACTTTTTATCTATTAGGATTGACTAGCTTGAATTTAGCATGTTGGAGTTTGATCAAATTTTTTTCAAAATACACTTTGAAATAAACATCTCATGCTTTTAGAACAACAAGGAGACCATGAAAAGACATGTTTCGTTAAAGGATGAGATGTGATCCCAAACAAAAATGCAAGATGACAAAATCCATAACAAAAATGATTGATAGTTCAACACCTTTCTTGGATCAGCTACTCTAGCAATATTTGTGTTTTGCCAAGCAATTTCAATCACTTTCCTTTCTGAGGATGTTCCATGACAATATGACCAATGACACCCTCCTTCACAGACTCTACTCGTCTCTTGCTCACCAACTTCCGAACTTGATCCTTAAAATTCTTGGAGCTTTCAATTGAAATGGCCGAGCACCCCACCATGACATCACATCTCTTGTCTGGATTATACCACCTAGAAAATGGTGGTTGCAAGGGATTTGTCGGAGTCAAGCAAAAAGTCTGGAATCTGACAGGTGCTGGTAGGCCAACTTGGGTGGCAGAAGGATGTCAATCTTGGCAAAGACACTTGAGCAGTTGATGCTACAGGGAGACTTGACTAGACCACATAACTATGGTTTCCCATCTTTAGAGTCATCTCCTGATTCATTTCTCATCATTGTTATGGAATTCATGGTAGAACCTTCAATCTTTCCCATATCCATTACTTGTTCAATGCTTTCGGCGATCTTCACAACATCCTGTATTGCTGAACTGGAATTGAGCTCACAGTGGGGGTGATTTCGAAGAAGGCCAATGCACCAGGTTGTTATTAGTTGATGACTAAAGGCATTGCTGCTATTGTTCATGACTGAAAAGAAGAGGTGCAGCTTCAATTGGACATGGACAAGCAGTGTTCCCACGAAAGACTGTGCGAACATTCTTGTTCCATTTAATGCTCAACACTTGTTCAAGCAAATGTGAGTCTAGCTACCTCCCCATCAATGCTCTCCACTTCCTTTTGACAATGAGCCTCGCTCTGACCCCTTTCTTCATTTCCCATCATCTTTTTTCAATTAGGGGTAGCAAAGCTTATTTGGGGGACCCTACTTTCAACTTGGTGCATGCATGACAAATGTATAAACATATAATCTATATGATGAACTCGCCCTTCGAGGGGTGACATATGGTCATAACTCTTGCATGATGAAACAAGAATTTTTATTCTTGATCAAACTTTACAATAGAAATTTCTTGAGTGATGACCATTATATTCCCCGTAAGTCCTGAATTCAAGATGCTTCAGAAGGGCTTGCTCAGATGCAAAGCAATATGTACGGAGCATACATCCTAAAAGCAGGTTCTAATCTTTTTATGTGAGACAAATGGTAGGTTTACTACTTGGTCTCTAAAAAGGATCTCTCGTTGTCTCAGTGATCACCCTCGTAAAGGCAATATGGGGGCCCAGTAGGTAATGGTCGGCAGTGTACCAATCATTAACAGTCTAAGCACTCAACGAAGAGTTGGGGTTTACACAAATTTAAACCTTGACTCAAGTCATAAGGCAAGCTGTTAGTCCCCCACCTAACCTAAAGCTTGTGTGTGCTTTCAAAAATTAAAACATGTGATGCATGAAACAATTCTATATAATGCATAAATAAAACAGAAATAAGACAAAAAGCAACAAATTTAAACACATCAAAAACACAAAGCTTAGTCCAGTAATGTTGAAAACAATACCTGTCCCTAGTGGAGTCGCCATTCTGCCGCACGTCACCCACGTGGTGATTCGACGATTTTTCGATGGTGTAAGCTTTGTGTGGGGGTGATTTCAATGTTGCAGAAGATGAAGAAGAGTGTTGCCCCGGCGCTACTTGCTCACTGGCGGTGAAAACCGGCTGAGAAGAGAGTGAGGTAGATGAAGGAAAGGGGCTAGTTTCCCTGGGGTGGCAATGGAAGAAAAGCCTTTGGCTGGTAAGAGGGGGAGCAGGGGCGGCTGTGGCTCTTTTGGTCTCTCTGGTTCTTGACCTCAAAGGAGAAGGGGGGCGGTGTTTGGCCCGGAGAGGGAGAAGATCATTCTGTGGTGGGCGGCGGCTGCATGGTTTATGAGGGAGAATGGCTTCGGGTTTTTTTTTTAGGAAAAGGGGGGCGGCTGAGTGTGAGAGGGTTTAGGTTAGGGTTTTTTCTTTTGTTTTCCCCAAAATTTTCTCTGCCC
>Ga0307515_10020701_pt1 | contig 11717 bp, 15 predicted proteins | sample 17_EM_MG_FD_194513 | JGI IMG/M metagenome (GOLD analysis project Ga0307515, IMG submission 194513) | Populus trichocarpa ectomycorrhiza microbial communities from riparian zone in the Pacific Northwest, United States - 17_EM | ecosystem: Host-associated > Plants > Roots > Unclassified | place...
CGGCGAATGGTCGAGATAGTTCGGCATGTTCTCGTGGCCGAGCACCAGCGGCGCGGCATGGCCTTCGAGCCTCAGATCCTGGATGATGGCGCCCCAGGTCAGCACATTGGCGGTCAGTCCGCCGCCATGCAAGAAAACACGGGTCACGGTTTCCCCGTTACGGCCTGTGCCGAATGTCTCGCTCTTTGCCATCTGGCCTCACTCCCGGAATGCTCGGCAGGGAAATTGTATGATTTTTCAGCCTGCCGCAACAACAGAAAACCCCTCTCGACGTCGCCGCGTCAAAAAGGGGTTGATAAACATCGGACTATTCCGAGATCAGCGCGTGGGAACGGGGACGGCGCCGCGATAATCGTAGAATCCACGGCCGGACTTGCGGCCCAGCCAGCCTGCTTCGACATATTTGACCAGCAGCGGGCAGGGCCGGTACTTCGAGTCGGCGAGACCGTCGTGCAGGACCTGCATGATCGACAGGCAGGTATCGAGACCGATGAAATCGGCAAGTTGCAGCGGCCCCATCGGATGATTGGCGCCAAGCTTCATCGCGGTGTCGATCGCATCGACCGATCCCACGCCTTCATAAAGCGTATAGATCGCCTCGTTGATCATCGGCAGCAGAATGCGATTGACGATGAAGGCCGGGAAATCCTCGGCGACGGTGATCGTCTTGTCGAGCGAACCGACGAATTCCTTGGCGGCGGTGAAGGTCTTCTCGTCGGTGGCGATGCCGCGCACGAGTTCGACCAGCTTCATGACCGGTACCGGGTTCATGAAGTGAATGCCCATGAACCGCTCGGGCCGGTCGGTGGCCGATGCAAGCCGCGTGATGGACAGCGAAGAGGTATTCGTGGCGAGGATCGCCTCGGGCTTCAGGACAGGACAGACCGAATTGTAAATCTTGCGCTTGGTCGCCTCGTCCTCGGTCGCGGCTTCTATGACCAGATCGGCCGAAGCCAGATCGTTGATGTCGGAGGAGCCGGCGATGTGGGAAAGCGCCACCTTCCTCTCGTCTTCCGAAATCTTGCCGCTCGCGACCTGGCGCGCCAGGTTTCCATTGACGGTGGCAAGCGCGGTCTCGATCCTCTCCGCCGAGAGGTCATACAGTTGCACGCGGTATCCGGCGGCGGCCGCCACCTGGGCAATGCCATTGCCCATCTGGCCCGCACCGATCACGCCAATCGTCTTGATTTCACTGCCCATCATGTTTCCCGTCGAAGGCCGGCGTGCTTTTTTGCTTGAATTGCCGGATAATAGATGCCGGACGTGCTGTTTCGCAAGTCCAGCCATTGATACTTCCCTTCCATGCCCAATTCCAGCCTTTTTTCGCAAATGCGAAAGGACTTGGCCGGCATGGTGAAGACGTGGAAACGAAGCAAAACAAAACCCCCGGAGCGAACTGCCTTGCCGGGGGTTCCGTGTGTCTTCAGATCAGGCTCAAAGCGCCTTTTCGAGTTCCGGCAGAGCCTCGAAGAGATCTGCGACAAGGCCGTAATCGGCGACCTGGAAGATCGGCGCTTCCTCGTCTTTGTTGATCGCGACGATGACCTTGCTATCCTTCATGCCGGCGAGATGCTGGATGGCGCCCGAGATGCCGACCGCGATATAGAGGTTGGGCGCGACCACCTTGCCGGTCTGGCCGACCTGCCAATCGTTTGGGGCATAACCAGCGTCGACAGCGGCGCGGGAGGCACCCACGGCGGCGCCGAGCTTGTCGGCGACTGGCAGGATGACTTCCTTGAACTTCTCGGACGAACCGAGTGCACGGCCGCCCGAGATGATGATCTTGGCCGAAGTCAGTTCCGGACGGTCGGACGACGACAGTGCATCGCCGACATGGCTGGAAAGACCCGGATTGCCGGCGCCTGATATCGTTTCGACGGAAGCCGAACCGCCTTCGGCGGCCGAAGCGAAAGACGCGGTGCGGACGGTGATCACCTTCTTGGCATCGGTCGATTGCACGGTCTGGATCGCATTGCCGGCATAGATCGGACGCTTGAACGTGTCAGCCGAGAGCACATCGGTGATTTCCGAGATTTGTACGACGTCGAGGAGGGCTGCCACGCGCGGCATCACGTTCTTGCCGGAGACAGTCGCGGCGGTGATGATCGTGTCATAGGAGCCGGCGAGACCGACGATGAGAGCAGCGAGCGGCTCTGCCAGGTTGTGGCCGTAGTCGTCGCCATCGGCGAGCAGGACCTTGGAAACGCCCGAGAGCTTGGCGGCGGCATCGGCGGCGGGCTTGGCGCCCTTGCCGGCGACCAGCACATGCACGTCGCCGCCGATCTGGCTGGCGGCAGTCAAGGCCTTGGCGGTCTGGTCGGAGAGATGAGCGTTGTCGTGATCGGCAACAAGAAGAATAGCCATTGTTGTTTTCCTTATTCCTTGCTGTTCGACTTAGATGACGCCGGCGGATTTAAGCTTTTCAACCAACTCGCCGACCGACTTGACCTTGACGCCCGACTTGCGGCCCGATGGCTCCTCGGTCTTGATGACCTTGAGGCGCGGGGTGACGTCGACGCCGTAATCGGCGGGTGTCTTCTTGTCGAGCGGCTTCTTCTTGGCCTTCATGATGTTGGGCAGCGAGGCATAGCGAGGCTCGTTGAGGCGCAGGTCCGACGTGACCACGGCCGGCAGCTTGACGTTGATCGTCTGCAGGCCGCCATCGACTTCACGCGTGACATTGGCGTTATCGCCATTGATCTCGATCTTGGAGGCGAATGTCGCCTGCGCCCAGCCGAGCAGCGCCGAGAGCATCTGGCCGGTCTGGTTGGAATCGTCGTCGATCGCCTGCTTGCCGACGATGATCAGGCCGGGCTGTTCGGCCTCGGCGACGCCCTTGACGATCTTGGCAACGGCGAGCGGCTCGACCAGTTCATCGGTCTCGACCAGGATGGCGCGATCGGCGCCCATGGCGAGCGCGGTGCGCAGCGTCTCTTCCGCTTTCGCCGGACCGACGGAAACGACCACCACTTCCTCGGCCTTGCCCGCTTCCTTCAGGCGCAGCGCTTCCTCAACGGAGATTTCGTCGAACGGATTCATCGACATCTTCACATTGGCAAGCTCGACGCCCGAACCATCGGGCTTCACGCGGATCTTGACGTTGTAGTCCACGACCCGCTTCACGGTCACGAGAATTTTCATGGAGGTCCTTCCCTAAAATTCGGCCTTATAAAAGTCTGGCGGGAAAATGCGCTATTTGCGCCTTTCCTTGATTGTCTAGGCGCGGCATTGGCATGCGCCATTCTCGCCATCGGCTGCTGAATTTCCAGCATATGGCGATGTCGCAACCGGAATATAGAGCGCCCCCGCCGAGGTCAACATCGCGGGCCGGCTCTCTAATCGATTTTTAAGGCTTACTCACCGGCCCCAATGTGTCGGCGGTTTCTGTGGAAGTTCGCCCGCCGTCGGGTCGCTTTCCCTGTGCTCGACGGCCTTCGGGCTGACGATGGCGCGGTCGAACAACGGCACGGCCCATCGCTTCAGCACCGGCGTGAGGACCAGCCCCGTCAGGATGCCGCCAGCATGCGCCGCCCAGGAGACGTTGCCCTCATTGTCGACGACCAGCATGTAGAATTGCTGCAGGATCCAGAAAATCAGCGGAATGAAAGCCGGTAGCGGCAGCGGGATGCGCCAGAGGATCAGCACCCATATCCGCACCTTGGGATGAAGCAGGAAATAGGATGCGACGACACCGGATATGGCGCCCGATGCGCCGATCAGCGGGCCGGTCGAATGCGGATCGAGGTACCCGTGGAACCAGGCCGAAGCAGCGGCGCAGAGCAGGTAGAAGATCAGGAACTTCACATGCCCCATCGCGTCCTCTACATTGTCGCCGAACACCCAGAGGAAAAGCATGTTGCCAGCGATATGCCAGAAATCGCCATGCAGGAAGGCATAGGTGATGTAGGTCCAATCGTCGGGCACTATGTAGAGCGACGGATCGAGCACCCGGTTGTCGAAAAGGAGCGCTGGAACATAACCCAGGCCCATGGCGGCGCGCCCGGAAAATTCGTCGGTCGCGGCAAAGCCGGTCACCAGCCACACGGCGACATTGACGACGATGATGGAGATGGTCACATACTGGACGCGGATATGTTTCAGCGCATTGACGTCATAAAGCGGCACGAACATCTGCGCTGGATCTCCCCGATTAGCCAGTGAGTTGAGGTGCAGCTCAAAGATTCGATCGAATTAGCACACCGTCCGGTATGTATACGCCGTTAACAGTGTTTCCGCTAAGGGTTGCGTTAACGATTCCAGGCGCGTGTATGAATTGACTCATGCCTTTGACTACAGGTCTGTTATCATTGACATACTCGACACTGCCGACATCAAGGTTTGGCATCTCGGGCTTAAATTTGCTGATCGTAGTCGCCACTATGCGATAAAATTCGCGCTTATCCTGAACGGCGTCAGCGGGAACGATCCATAACCGCCAATTTCCCGTGTCCGAAAAATTGACCCACATTGCCAATCGTGGAGCAACCGGCGTATCGTCCAGATGTCTCACGAGAGCCTGCCCGCCTTTCACCAATGCTTCTTGATCCATGAAAGAACTCCGTGCTTGGGGTCGGTTATGGCAGTTATTAAGATCTGAGCGTCGCCTGCGGTATTAGACTCATACCGTGACTTTTCACTCCATTCTGACACTATACCCCAATTCGCCCCAAAGTCTGTGTTAGATTTGGTTTCTTGATCAAGCAGCGCCTTTAGTCCTGCCAGCTTAACCAAAGCCGACAGATCGTGCGTGTAAATATCTTTCACAAACTTAAAGTCAGGGATGTCATCGGATGAAAATTGTTTTGCGATGCAAGCCTTCAATGCAAACTCCAGCGAGTAGCCGGCTAGATAGAATGCATTGGAAAAACGGCCGCCCATAAGGAGCGTCACCGCATCGTCAATTTTCGCTTGCGCAAGCGCTTGAAGGTCAGCCTTGTTCATATTGAAGCACATGCTCGCGCAAAGTGTAAGTGCGAGTCAAGCGGCTGATCAACTATTGATGGATATTACCTATTCTTCCCCGGCACCCACAGCACATCAGCCTCGCCCTTGCGGTTGGCGTGGCGGGCCGCGACGAACAGGAAGTCCGAGAGCCGGTTGGCATATTTCAGCGCCTCGGGGCTGACGATCTCGCCTTCGCGCTCGCCCAAAGCCACCATCAGGCGCTCCGCACGACGGCAGACTGTCCTTGCGAGATGCAAATAGGCCGAGAGCGGCGAACCACCGGGCAGGATGAAGGAATTGAGCGGCTTGAGTTCGCCGTTCAGGAGATCGATCTCCTGTTCGATGCGCTCGACCTGCGCCGCCACGATCCTGAGCGGCTCCCATTCCACTTTCTCGCCGGTATCAGGCGTGGCGAGATCAGCCCCGAGATCGAAGAGATCGTTCTGGATACGCGGCAGCATTTCGCCGAGGATGGGATGGGCGCCGACATGCAGCATGGCGAGGCCGAGCGTGGCATTGGTCTCGTCGACCGCACCGAAACACTCTATGCGCAGATCGGCTTTGGAGCGGCGCGGGCCGGTGGCGAGGCCCGTCGTGCCATTGTCGCCGGTGCGTGTGTAGATTTTGTTGAGCTTTACCATGCGTTCAGCGCGTCCCCCGATGCGGCAGTTGAAAATCAGGTGGGCCGGCCCCCGCCGGTCAGCCAGAGCGTCAGCATGATCAGCGCCACCGCGATCGCCTGCAGCACGACGCGCGCCTGCATGAGCTTGTTCGAAGTGTTGCCGGATCCGCTGCGCAGCATGTTCACCAGGCCGCGTATCAGCACGACGACGACCGCGAACATCACCACGATGGCGAGGAAATAGGTTACGGTACCCATGTCAGTTGATCCTTATAGTCAGCCCAGGCTTCCCATGATCCTGTAGAACAGCCGGGAGGGCAGAAGCCGCTTGAGCAGCACACCGCGCTTTGCGGGTTTCGTGACTATATAATGGGGCTTGGGCTTCCGCGCCGTCAAGGCGTGCTTGAGGACTTCATAGACCGCCTCCGGCCCGAGCTTGCCTTTTGCCCCGGACAATTCGCCGCGGAGGCGTTTCAACTGGCGCGCATACTCGACCTTGTGGACGGTATTTTCTAGATCGATATGCGCATCGATGGCCTTGAGGCAATTGGCCATGAATTCGGAACGGATCGGGCCTGGCTCGATCAGGCTGACCTCGATGCCCGAGCCACGAAGCTCCATCATCATGGTGATCGTCAGGCCTTCGAGCGCGAATTTCGAGGCATTGTAGGCGCCACGCCAGCGGAAGGGCACCAGGCCGAGGATCGAGGAGCAATTGACGATACGGCCATGGCCCTGTGCGCGCATGACGGGGATCACAAGCCGCGTCAACTCATGCCAGCCGAAGACGTTGGTCTCGAACTGCAGCCGCAGCACATCGGTGGGCAGATCCTCCACCGCTCCCGGCTGACCATAGGCGCCGTTGTTATAGAGCGCATCGAGCCTGCCGCCGGTGCGGGCAAGCACATCATCGACCAGGGCATGGATGGAAGCTGTATCTGTATAATCCATCAGGAAGGTCTCGATGCCCTCGGCCTCGAGAGCGAGCCGATCCTCCTCGCGTCGGACAGTTGCAAAGACGCGCCAGCCATCCAGCTTGAGGGCGCGGGCCGAATAGGCGCCGATACCCGATGATGCGCCCGTGACGATGATCGCCAGTTTCTGATCCATTTGCCGCTGCTTCCTGTACAAACGAGGGATTGTTTCCCATATTCGGCATTGCCTGCGCAATGGCCTCAACGAAAGCGCCCGCTGGCGCGTTAAGTGCATGTAGAGACCAAGTGAGGTGGAATGCCGCTATTTGTCCGGATCACATGGAAAGTCTGCTTCGACGCATTCTGGCATTTCACCGAGGATGACGGCTGGGCCATGGCCAGCCACGTCGCGCTGTCGATCCTGCTGGCGATCTTTCCCTTCCTGATCTTCGGCACGACGCTGGCGACCTTTCTCGGCGCAGACCAGTTCTCGGAAACGGCGGTCCATCTGATCTTCGACAACCTGCCCGCCACAATCGCCGATCCTATCGCGCGCGAGGTGACCCAGGTGCTGACCATCCCGCGCGGAGGGCTGCTGACCATCTCGGTGCTGGCGGCCTTCTATTTCGCCTCCAACGGGGTGGAGGCGTTGCGCATATCGCTCAACCGCGCCTATAGGGTCGTCGAGCCGCGCCCATGGTACATCACCCGGCCGATCAGTCTCGGCTATGTGCTGGCGGCGGTGATGGCGCTGGTCATGCTGTCGATCTTTCTGGTGGCGGCGCCGCTGGCGCTGAAATATGCCGGACGCTGGGTGCCCTGGGCTACCGACCTGCTGATCGTGGTCGACAGCTGGTCGAGCTGGGGCGCACTGGCAACAGTCACGATCGCGCTTTTCGTCTGCCACCTCTATCTGCCGGCGGGGCGCCGCCGCTTTCTCGACGTCGCGCCGGGCGTCGTGCTCACCATGATCGCCTGGGCCGCAGGTGCCTACGGCTTCGGCTATTACATCTCGACCTTCGCCAATTATGCCGCGACCTATGCGGGCCTGGCATCGATCATGATCGCGCTGGTCTTTCTCTACATGACCGGGGTGATCTTCATTCTCGGCGCCGAGATCAACGCGGCGCTGCTGAAATATCGCGTCCGCGACCTCATCACACGCGGCTCACGCGACCGGCAGTCCGAGCAGGCGACGGATCCCTGACGGAGTCTCGCCGGCCTCGCGCAGCGCGCGGATTCCTGTCGAAGCAATGCTTTTCGAAAGCTTCTGGCCGGATTCGTCCTTGATCAGCTTGTGGTGGTGATAGATCGGCGCCGGCAAGCCGAGCAGGACCTGCAGCAGCCGATGGATATGGGTGGCGTGGAACAGGTCCATGCCGCGCACGACATGGGTCACGAACTGCAGTGTATCGTCCATAACCACCGACAGATGGTAGCTCGACGGCGCATCCCAGCGCCACAGCACGACATCGCCCCAGAGTGCGGGGTTGATGGGAGTGTCCTGTGGCTTGCCGTTGTTGGTTTCGGTCCAGGAGAGTGGCATGCGATGGAGCGCAGACTGCGCCTTCTCCACATTCAATCGCCACATGTGCCGATCACCGCGAGAGATGCGAGCGGCGGCCTCGTCCGGATCGAGCTCGCGTTCTAATGAGGGGTAAAGCGGCGTGCCATCGGGATCGTATTTCCAGCGACCGCAATTCTTCTCGTAGTCCGAGACGTGGGCCTTGACTTCGGCACGCGACAGGAAGGCGGGATAGACGAGGCCCTCGGCCCGAAGCTGATCCAGAAGGTGACGGTATTCGCCAACATGCTCGGACTGCCGCCGAACCGGCTCCTCCCACTCCAGCCCCAGCCAGCGCAGGTCGTCATAAATCCGAGCCTCGTATTCCGGTCGGCAGCGGGCGGGATCGATATCCTCGATGCGGAGCAGGAAGCGACCGCCTTCGTCTCTCGCCATGTCGAAATTGAGGACCGCCGACAGCGCATGGCCGAGATGCAACTCGCCATTCGGGCTCGGCGCGAAGCGGAAGACCGGCCGCTCCGTCATGCGGCCTTCTTCTTGAACACCGTGCCGGAGATCGAGAGCAGTGCGCCACCCGGCACCAGCACGCAGGCAAGCAGAACCTGCCAGGTGGCCTCGGCGAAGCCCGCAGCGATCAACGCCAGCGTGGACAGCACAGGTGCCGCATAGCTCGCCACACCGAGCAGCTGGATGTCGCCCTTCTTCACACCGTAGTCCCAGGCATAGAAGGCGAGCCCCACCGGGAATATGCCGAGGCCGAGGATCGCCAGCCACTCGGTCGATGCGACGGGCCAGACGGTCGTCTCAAGGAACAGATGGCTGATCGCCGACAGGATCGATGTCGCCAGGCAAAAGCCTGTTACCGCGTCCGTCGGCACATCGACGAAACGCCGGCTGAGCAGCGAATAGCCCGCCCAAGTGATCGCGCAGGCAAAGGCCGCAGCATAACCCATATAGCGCTGGGTGTCGGTGAACTGCTCGGACCCACCGACCCGGCCGGAGAGAATCAGGGCGGCGCCGGCAAAGCCGATCAGCGCGCCGATGATATGGACGAGCCTGAGCCGCTCGCCCGGCAGCATGGCGGAACCCAGCACGATGAACAGCGGCCAGAGATAGGCGATCATCCCCGCCTCAGCCGGCGGCGCGTTTCTCAGCGCCGTGAAATAAAGAAAGTGATAGCCGAACAGCCCGATAATGCCGGTGGCCCAGGCCGCGACCGGCTGCTTCAACAGCTTGAGCCGTTCGGGGCGGGCGATGAACAGGATGATCCCCGGCAGCGAACCGATGGCAAAGCAGATGGCCGAGAGCTGGAAAGGCGGCATCTTGCCGGAGGCGGCGGTGAACAGCGCCAGCAGCGACCACATCAGAATTGAGGAAAAGCCTATCGATGTTGCGCGCATATTCACGGACAAGCTCCCTCAAGCCGATTATCCGTCGAAATGCGTGGCCTTCATGGTGAGGGTGCCAAACTTTGTCGGGACGGAGAAAAACACCGGAGCATATACATTCATCCGTTCCGATTTCGCAAACCAGATCTCCATGGTCTTCAGGCGGCGGAGGAATTCCGCCTCGGCGCTTCCCTTGCGATAGCCCGAAAGCGGCTTGTACTGCATGCCGCAGACCACGACCTTGCCGTCGAAACCATCGGTCTTGAACGCATCTTCGCGCCTCGGTTCCAGGGTCAGGTCAAGCCGGGTCTCGCCATCGTAGACCGGAATCAGCGGCCTGCAGGGATCGCCGCCGCCAGGCTGGATCAGTCCCGCCAGCGGATCGGTCACGGCCTTGAGGTCCTCGGGCGTCACCGGCACCCAGTTCTTCTGGCGCGAGCGATCACGCTGTGGCTCGATTCGGGTCGAGACCACGTCGCCGTCCTTGAATTCGGTTTCGAACAACCGGTGGCGTTTGCCCTTGCGATACTCGAGATAGTAGCGCTGCGACTGAAGGCCGGATGCGCCGATCACACCCGTGGAGACAAGCTCGGCCGTCAAATCCGAAACCATCTCGCCAACGCCAGCGGACTCGAAATTGACCTGGATCTCATAGAGATTATCATCGCGCCTGGAGTTGAAGCTGGCGCGCGCGAAAGGCAGCCCGGCCAGCTGGATGTCAAAATCGGCACGATGCCGGACCGGCTCCGCCCCTGCCGCCAGAGGCACGAAAGCCGTGCAAAACGACAGGAATGTAGCGGCAAAAGCTCTGACCATGATAACGCCCTGCAACGATGTGAACCGCACTTACGGATTCTTTGTGTTTTTTCTGCGTGACATATAGGAAGGCTTTGTCAGGAAGGCCTATCCCGGCAGAAAATTCCTCGAAATCCAAGGATAGCCTTGACAGGTCCGGCCGCTCCAATTATGGAACCGCAACTTCAAAAGCAGGCCAGCGGCGCGCGGGCCCGAATTTCGGGTCCGTTTTTAGTTTGTCCGGCCGGATAAAAGAATAGGTGATACCATGTCCCGAGTTTGCGAACTGACCGGCAAGGGCGTCCTGGTTGGAAACAATGTCAGCCATGCGAACAACAAGTCCAAGCGCCGCTATCTGCCGAACCTGTGCCAGGTGACGCTGATTTCCGATGCGCTCGGCCAGCGTTTCCGCCTGCGCGTTTCGGCACATGCTCTTCGTTCGGTCGAACATCGCGGCGGTCTCGATGCCTTCCTCGCCAAGGCCGATGCCAGCGAACTCTCGATCCGTGCGCGCCTGCTGAAGCGCCAGATCGAAAAGAAGATTGCTGCCTGATATCAGGCACCTGATCTCTGGACCCAAGGCTTGACCGGGCGACCGTTCAGGCCTTTTGTCATTTTACGTGGGCATATCGCCCATCTCATCGTTCCTCCAACTGGTGGCATCACCCAGGATAAAAAAATGCTGACTCAGCGCTATACCCTTGTCTACATCATGCTGATGACGCTTGTCGTCGTCGCCTCCAACATTCTCGTGCAGTACCCTGTCCAGAGCATGCTCGGCGCGATCAACCTCGCCGACCTGCTCACCTGGGGTGCTTTCACCTATCCCTTCGCCTTCCTGGTGACCGATTTCACCAATCGCCAGTTCGGACCGAGATATGCGCGCATCGTCGTGCTTTGCGGCTTCGTCGTCGGCGTCGCGCTGTCCTGGTACCTGTCGCAGCCGCGCATTGCGATCGCCTCGGGCCTTGCTTTCCTTCTCGGCCAGATGCTGGATATCTCCGTCTTCAACCGGCTCCGCCGGCAGAGCTGGTGGCATGCGCCGCTTGCGGGCTCGATGCTGGGCTCGATCCTCGATACGGCGATGTTCTTCTCGTTTGCCTTCGCGCCGGCTTTCTCGGTGTTCGGGCCGAACGACGCCTATGCGATCGAGCACGCGCCGATCCTCGGCGTCATGGCGGCGGAAGCGCCGCGCTGGATTTCCTGGGCTTTGGGCGATCTCGCGGTCAAGGTGATCGCGGCACTGGTGCTGCTGCTGCCCTACGGTGCGCTGATGAACACGTTGAAACCGATGCCCGGTGTGGCGAAAGCTTGAAGCCTACCGCTTGCTCGGAACCATGTTCTCGAAATAGCGGAAAACCACCACGAGAATGCCGGTCAGGATCATGTAGATCAGAGCCAGCAGCAGCAGCGGTTCATAGGTCAGGTAGGTAGCCTGCCTGACCTTGGAAATCACACCATAGGCATCGACGACCGTGATCGTCGCCACCAGGGGCGTGGATTTCAACTGCAGCACTGTGTCGCCCGTC
>Ga0307515_10020702_pt1 | contig 11716 bp, 9 predicted proteins | sample 17_EM_MG_FD_194513 | JGI IMG/M metagenome (GOLD analysis project Ga0307515, IMG submission 194513) | Populus trichocarpa ectomycorrhiza microbial communities from riparian zone in the Pacific Northwest, United States - 17_EM | ecosystem: Host-associated > Plants > Roots > Unclassified | place...
CCAATTAATAGATAATAATTGTAAAATCCATTTTGATCATGATAATTAAAGTGCTTAGGATAAAGCGTCAGGAAAAATGATAGCAAATGGGCCTCAAATGAGACATTTACGACCTCTGTAGTTTTTCATTCCTAGGTCTTTTTTTTTTTTTCTATTATACTGAGGTAGTTAATAATAGTCATATATGACATAAGAAATTGAGACATTCAAATTCTATTGCTTTGACTTATTATATGAAACATGATTATTTGGAAAATAAAAAATTGTTTTTACCTTTTATTATGTCCTCTAATTATGCTTCGTGTAAACTTAGTTAAAGTAAGTCTTTATCTTTTTCTTCACATGAAAGTTGAGCCTTTACTTGTTTTGAGACCATTCATATGAATAAAGAGTATTCTCCCTCAACGATCTTGTAACAACCCCGACTTTTAAAACATGTTTCAGACAAATCACTGGTCATGAATCATTGAAAAATACCCGAGGAGTTTTTTTTCTTTAAATCCTATAATCCATAATTCATGATAACAATTTACCACCTTTAGAGTCATTTAAGATTCTACTGAAATTCCAATAGATTCTCCCTTAAAATTAGACATTCTCATGTGTCGACATCAACAATTCACACACACCATCAAGACTTAATTCATGATCCAATCATCCTGAACCTTTCCCTAAACAACACAAACCAAGATTAAACTTTATCTATTCCTCTAAAACCCTCTATTTTGCTATCTATAATTAAAAATATAAGAAACATTGTGAACTAGTTACATGCATTCTTAATTTAATAAACAAGACTAGTTATTATGTGAATTTCAAACTTGATAAAAAGAATTCAATAGTTTAATTACTGCATCTTAATACTAGTTTAATTTGCATTATAAAAGTAGTCATTAAATTATATTACAAAAAGGAAATTCAGATCCATATGTACATTATCATTACCTAAATAAAAGAAATATTATAAATAATCTACTGCTCCACTCGGGTCTGTGATGAACCTGAAATCAATTTATTATATAATATGAGTACATAATTCAGCAATTGACAAAACAAAACATATACACCTCTATTTCTTATTTCATTAATATGAAATCAACACTTTAAACATAAATATACAATCTTTTTCTACTTATGAACTATTTGATTTCACCTAAAGAAGCCTTAATAACCCTACAAGTTAGTCACACTAACATTACTAGCTTTGCTTCGGATAACTAGTCAATTAAATATCCTGACAACTAATCATGTTGACACAATTAGCTCCGCTCCAGACAGCTAGTCAAATTAAATATCTGTTAATCACAATGATGCCACTAGTTTCACTCAGGACAACTAGTCAATCCATATCTCAGCATTCAGTCATCTGGATACCCCTAGCTCTACTTATGACAAGTAGTCAATTAAACACCTCAGCTATCAGTTTCATTGATGTCATTAGCTTCACTTAAGATAGCTAGTCAATCACATATCCCGACAATCAATCACCCTGATGTCACTAGCTCAGCTCAAGACAACTAGTCAAATAAATCCTTCCTTTTTTTTTTTTGAAACTTTAAGGTTTGTCTCCTTAAGTTTCCATGCCAATTTCCTAATTATCCAACCATTTTACATCTCACCTAACACAAGTCAACTCAATCATTATAACAACTAAGTCAACCAAACTCATCCTTATTTATTAGCTTAAATTGAATTCCACACCAAGAAGAATATGGATTCTCATTCAGGTTTTCATGAAATTAATTTCATTCCCAATCATCAAACTCATTATGTAATTTTTTTTCATGTAATCAACTCTCCACCCAATCATTAATTTCATCATATAACATAGTTAAACACCAATTTCATGTTAACTTGAACTAAAAATCTTAAAACTACTCTCACTCGTTTGACCGAATTACCTATACAAAAGGGAACATAATTTTTTTCTTTAATTTTCCATAATTCACACATTACCCATTCTTAATTCATACCCAAGAATATGATTTTAAACAAAGAATACCATTTTAAACATCTCAACCTATAAAACTCAACATTCCATATTGTACACATTACTACCTAAGCTTCAAAACATGCCAAAATCATAATCAATCATGGTGGAAGTAATTCTTACCTCCTAATCATAAGAAATAAGAAAGAAATTGACAAGGAAACCAACCTTTCTTCACTTATTCTTCTCTTTCTCTCTCTAACTTCCAAAACCTCTATTTCCAAGCTTTATAACCCTTCTAAAACTTGAAATCCCTTGCTTTAATCCTAAAAAACCCCCCTTTAGAACTTTTAATCCAAGGTTTTTAGGCATTTTTTATGGGAAAAATCAAGTGAAAGATGAAGAAGAACCTTTCCCCTTCTCTTTAGATTGTTCGGCCAAAGTGGCTTCTAAAGGAAGCCAATGCCACATATTTATATCTCATAGTTCTTGATAGTATATCTAGTTCAGGTATTTTTTTTTTTTAACCAGATACCCCGTCTTAGCTCACTTTTAAAATACCATACATATAGGTTGTATTTTCAATATTTTTACTATCATTGTAATTTTTTTTAACTAGGGTTTACATTTCTTGCCCATACACTCAACAAAATAAGGTTGTAGAGTTTAAGAATCATCACTTTATAGATGTTGTTCATACCTTGTTTAATTGACTCTTCTATACCACCTAGATTTTGGGTATAAGCATTATCTATGACTGTTTATTTGATTAATTGTCTTCTCTTCTAAGTTTTCAATTTTGATTTGCAATATTCTCGCTTATTTGGTGTTACTTCTAAGTATAAGTTTCTTTATATATTTGGTTGTGTTTGTTTTGTTCACTTACCATATACTGAATAACACAAGTTTGCTACTCAATCTTATTTGGTGTGCTTTTCTAGGATATAGTAATATACATAAAATGGTTTGTGTTTTATGAATCGGTTGCTAATAAACTTCATATTTCTTAAAATATGATCTTCTTTGAAAATCAATATTTCTTTCAGTTTTCAACTTCTTATGATACCTATTTAGTTTTGTTTCTTATTTTTTTATGACGTGTCAAGTTCTATTTAACGTTTTAAGTCAAGTATTGTGTATCAAATAAGTTATCCATTAGTCTTATTACATGACGTAACCTTGACACTTGATCATGTTCTTATTGAACCTCATCGGTCATCTTAGATTTCACATCATTTGGATATATGGGTTCTCTTATACAAACTCCTCTTAATATTACCATTATATCTAAGTCTTGCTTTCAGGCTTTTAATGAAGCATGTTATAAGCAAACTATGTAAGAAGAGCTTCAGGCTCTTTAAGACAATCTCACATGTGATATTGTTCCTTGTCTTAATGGCGTCAAACTTTTTAGCTGTAAATGGGCTTATACCATAAAGTTATAGCATGATGGTTCTATTGCAAGGTATAAAGCTTGTTTGGTGGTTTTTGGCATCATGTGCCTGATTTGAGAAGTTCATTCTACTCTTTTTTTATTTTAATTTTATTTAGAATTAGTTTGACTCCTCTCTTTCCCAAAACAATTTCTACTAGGATTATTATACTTCTTGTATATATGGATGTTATTGTAATTACAAGGTTTGATTCTTATATAGTTGATTGAGCAACTACAAACACATCTTAACATTTCATTTCATATTAAAGATCTTAGTACCCTACAATATTTTATTGGTCTTGATGCACACCCTTGTCGAACTGACACACTTTTGCATCAATATAAGTACACTCAAAAGCTTCTCACTGTAGTTGATCTTCAATCAGGTAACTTGGTCCTTATTTAATGAAGGTCAACTTGAAGCTACAACAAGATGATGATGAGCTATTATATGATCCCTCATTGTATTGGTAGCTAGTAAGGAGTTTGAATTATTTGATAATTACTTGGCCTAATATTTCTTTTACTATACAACAAGTTAGGCATTTTATACGGCTCCTCACCATTCTCACTTACTTATAATATGACGTATTCTTTGTTATCTCAAATGTATTTTTAGTCATGAATTATTCTTTCCTTTAGAGACTTCCTAACAGTTGATGAGTTTTATTGATGTAGATTGAGTTGGTTTTCTGAATACTCGTCATTCAGTTATTGGCTGGTGCATGTTTCTTGGTGGTGATCTTATTTCTTGGAAGAGTAAGAAGCATGATCGAGTTTCTAAATCCTCAATTAAGTTTGAATATCGTGCTATGTTATTAGCATGCTTTAAGATTGTTTGACTTTGGGGTCTATTAGGTGAACTTGGTATTCCTCAACTTGCTCTTACTTCTCTTCATGTTAATAACACAAGTGCTATTCAAATTATTGTCAATCTGGTCTTTTATGAGCGAATCAAGCATATTGAAATAGATTGTCATTATATTCATGAAATACTTGACCAACACGTAATTACTCTCTCTTATATTTTTATTAAGTTCTAGACAACTGATGTGCCTACCAAGATCCTATCTCGTCATCGACATCAATTCATTATTAATAAATTGATGCTTCGAGATTCATAAACACCAAATATTTTAGAGGGGATGTTAGTATAATATCTTGATTTAGAGAGTTTTATCCAGTGAGATTAATTAATAAGCAATTAGTTACACATAGTTTTTGTTTTTTAGAGAGAGATTGTAATTATAATCCAATAATGATTGTAAGATATGATTATATTACTACTTGACTCAGTGAAAGACAATCATGCCATTTTGACAATAGGCAAAGACTAGCTCAAAATGCCAGAAACTAAAGAGCAAAATTAACAACCATCCTCGTACTCGGAATCTTCAAGATTTAAATGGTTGTTTAGAACTTAATTATTTAAATTCCACAAACCAACTAAAAACCATGAAACCATATGGAGCTTTATCAAAATCTTCATAAATTTAATAATTTATTTTGTTTTTTCAATTGAATTCAAATGGTTGTTTCGAGATATCCTGAACGAATTTGAAAAAATAATGATCCTAAGCTAATATTTATAAATTTGAATCTAGAAAGCTGTAGACGTTAACTGTGCAACACCTCATGTATTCTTGTTCATCATGAACTGTACCCAGAATTTGAGGCATTATTGTCCGCCTCAAAAAACAAGATATAAAGCACTTTGGTGTTTTATAGGCTACGTACATGGAACAAAAAGTTGTAGGTCCATGTTGCCCCACTTCAACAGCAATCGGTCAAGGAATTTTCCCTTGTTTTGCCACATCTATCTATGAAGTTTCACCATGTTCGTTTTCTTTTTCCTATCCAAGCTTAAATTCCCAAACCACAGAGCAGGTTGGAATTTATATCAAAGAGTTGAGATAGGTGGCAAAGTTGTCGTGGATGAGGAATATAAACCCACTTTAGAAATTGCAAGAAAATTTGCCTTCGAAAGGTGGGGAGTGACACATGAACCAGCAGCATATTAAACACCACACCCCATTAATCACTTTGTCACATAGTCTCCCTCCCTCCCTCCCTCTTAATTGTGTCTCTCGTACAAAAACAAAGCATGAGTTCTTGCTAGTTAATTAAACTTCATCTTCTTTTCGGAAATGGCTGAGGAAGGACGTCATAGAAACCACTCATGTTCACCAACTGTAAGCACTGGCACACCAATAATGGCAACTCCTTTGAGAAAAGTGTGTAACAGAATTCTCGGGTTTGCCACTTCTTGCAGAAAGAATACAGCTCCTTATGGTAGAAGAATTTTCCATAGAGAAGTTGAACAAGATGAGTTCCAGTATGGAAACACTCACTGCCTCTCCTCTTACTACAGTGTTTTTGTAGTCCGCTTGGCTATAATGGTTTGTTTAATCTCTCTTTCTCTGTACTGCTGTATTCTTTACAAGTTTCACTACTGAATTATGAAAACTTCAATCAAATTTATTGATCAAGTAAGTAACTTAGCTGATAGAAATGTGTATAATAAATATATCACCTATTGTTGTATACTTGGTAATGAAAGAAACATTATGCACAAAATCATTGAAAGAAGGCAATGTTTGTTTAATCCAGATAAGGAAAGTCATGACTCGGGGGTCAAATCCTACCCTTACCCTCGCTAACTTAAGAACTCGAAAGTGAAAAGGAAATGGGATTCATTGCCTGTGTCAATTCGATAAGCTTTTTTCTTCCTAAATTCTGTTTATGCATTTGCTTCATATTCAATTTTTGTTTCTATTGTCTGATTATGGTATAAGAAACTATGATCTGGACAATCAGAGAAGCTGCCTTTTAGCATGCAGAAACTGCTGTTTTGGCCAGTGAGTACATTATTAATTTTCTGTTAATGGCTTTATGCAGGCTATGTTAGCAATTTTGATTGGGCTGCTAACCATACTAACATGGCATTTCACTAGAAGCTATACAAAAAAGTCACTAGATACCTTGGCTTCTGGCCTTCGATATGAACTTCTACAGCGCCCCATATTAAGAATGTGGAACATTCTGAATTCCACAGCTGAGATAACTGCAGCCCAGGTTAAGCTATCAGAGTATGTAATCGGAAGGTACAGCAAGACAACCATTCAAGCCGAACAAGTGGAGGTTGTTGTGTTTATGATGTTGTTAAAGTGCTACCAAATCTGACAATAGAATTAATCTTTGGATTTTTTGGATATGTTTGTATTTGACTTGATTTTTTCTTTTTTTGGTCTTAACAGCTTTATGAAGTGATGAGGCATGTAACGTGGGCACTGTTTTCGAGTCGTAAAGCTCTCAATGCAATTACCATAAATTATAGAAATGGTTTTGTGCAGGCTTTCCACAGGGATCATAGGAGTAACAACACGTTCTACATCTACTCTGATCTTAGGAACTACTCAATCAATGCCAAAGGGCCTTCTGATGCAAATATGTTCTTATCGCATCAAGCATGGAATGATCAATCCATCCACAGTAACTTTTCTGCAATTTGGTATCGTGAACCACTTGATCCTACCTCAGGCGAAAAGATAGGAAAAGCAAGTCCAATTCCACCAGACGATCTTATCAATATTGCAGGCCTTTCACAAGTACCTGACGGTGTGGCTTCATGGCATGTGGCAGTAAGCAAGTACACGGATTCACCACTGCTTTCAGCAGCATTGCCTGTGTGGGATGCTTACAATAAAAGCATTGTGGCCGTCGTAGGTGTTACTACTGCTCTCTACAGTGTAGGCCAATTGATGAGAGAGCTTGTTGAAGTCCATAAGGGATACATATATTTGACCTCTCAAGAGGGTTACTTATTGGCTACTTCCACGAATGCTCCTCTCTTGACAAATTCAACAAGGCCCAATCTTATAATGGCTGTCGATACTGAGGAACCCACTATAAGAATGGGAGCTCGATGGTTGGAGAGAGTCTATGGAAACAAGTTTCCTCCAGGTCACGTTGTTCATGTGGAAAATGCAAAACTTGGCAAGCAGCAATGTTACATCGACTCGTTTTTTCTAAATCTGAAGAGACTCCCTATAGTAAGTGTCGAACCTTCTGTCTAACTTTTCCCAAGACTTAAAGTTTTATCCAGCATCGCTTAAACTTGGATGTTACAGAATTGCATTTCTATAAATTCCCCGGTTATGCCCAAGTAGAATGAAAAAATGGCTCGAAAGGATCTAGTTTATTTTATTTAGTTTATAGCTATTAATTGTCTAAGCATTTAGCAAGCTTCTGCAATTCTGTATAGGTGGGGGTGATCATCATTCCAAGAAGATATATAATGGGAAAGGTTGATGAGAGAGCATTCAAAACGTTGGTTATACTCATTTCTGCATCTCTATGTATCCTAGTCATCGGATGTGTCTTCATTTTGATTCTCACAAATGGAGTATCAAAGGAGATGAAACTAAGGGCAGAACTGATAAGCCATCTTGATGCAAGGAGAAGGGCAGAGGCATCAAACAACTACAAAAGCCAGTTTCTGGCAAACATGAGGTGTATTACTTTGTATCTTAATAGTAATATATGTTTGTGAGCTTTGATATTCAATTAGGCTTGCAAATTTGTATCAGCGACACAGAGTTTTGAGTACCCTTGAGATCTTTTCTTTTTCCTGTTCTTGAGTTTTTAACGGAAGTAAATATTCATTTCATTTCTGTACAACAGTCACGAATTGAGGACTCCTATGGCTGCAGTGATTGGGCTGCTGGACATTCTTATCTGTGATGATTGCCTCACGAATGAACAATATGCAAATGTTACACAGATCAGAAAGTGCTCCACGGCTCTACTCCGGCTTCTTAACAACATATTGGATCTGAGCAAGGTGAGATGCTAAAAATAGCCTAGCAATTGTAAACAGTTGTAACAATTACAAAGATATCAAAACCAACACAAACCAGAACGTCCAAGGCTGCAGCAAGTCACAGAATGTCCTTTTCTTGATTCATTTCGAAATTGGTTTTATAGGTTGAATCTGGAAAATTGGTTTTGGAAGATGCTGAGTTTGACTTGGGAAGAGAACTTGAAGGACTTATTGACATGTTCTCTGTTCAGTGCATTAACCACAATGTCGAGGCTGTTTTGGATCTCTCTGGTACGTCTTGTGCATTGAATGTCAAGTATCAACGTATGATCATTAGCCTCTTTCTGATGTTCATTGCTACTTGCATTTCCTGCATGCAGATGAGATGCCGAAATTAGTACGAGGAGACTCCGCCAGAGTTGTTCAAATATTTGCAAATCTGATAAGCAATTCTATAAAGTTTACGACAAGTAAGTCCAACACTTGCAGTGCCAACTTACTTAGATTTTAGTATGCATACCTGTGATGGAATTAGAGACAAAATTCATCTCTCAATGAACAAAAAGCATTGTGTAGTCAACTTCTTCTTGCATACCTAACTCTTCAAAATGATTTTCAGCGGGTCACATTATTCTGCGTGGTTGGTGTGAGAACTTAAATAATACTTACAATGACACACAGTTTCATCTCGATCAGAAGAAAATGCGTTGTGCAATTAAGCCAAAACTTAGGCAGCATGGGAATCATCTGAAGAAGGCCTGTAAGAAGGAAAACAAAATGATTCTTTGGTTTGAAATTGATGACACAGGCTGTGGTATGAACCCCAAAAATTGTCTGAAACCACATAAAATATCTTCCATCTCTATAGCATTTGTAACAGTTTTTTTCTTTTTCTTTTTTGCCTATCTGCAGGAATTGATCCAAGCAAATGGGAGTCTGTATTCGAAAGCTTTGAACAAGCTGATCCATCAACAACTCGACTGTAAGTAGATGAAACAAGTTTCACTGGCCACAACTCGCTTGATTCATCCATTGAATATCACAATTACAAAATATGCTATAAGATCTAGAAAAAAGGAAATGCGTTGCTCACTCTACCTCCTGGTTCAGATTCACTAGTTTTACCAGTTAATTTGGGTAGAAGTTGATACTTGATAGTTGAAGTGCAAAAGCAAGCATGTGAATATATCAAGCAAATTTAAGATCCTGAACAGAAATTCTTGGTTTTTTAACAATTGTCTATTTCAGGCATGGAGGCACTGGTCTTGGACTATGCATAGTTAGAACTTTGGTGAGTAAACTCCACACTCATATAAGATTCCTAACCACTAAACAGAAAATCAAATGAGAGATTACCTCACTATGCAAAGTTTATCTTTAGACTATCAGCTGCATGCCCTAAACCTTAATCGGATACTGCAGTTCAGCTATTAAATAATATCTTGCTGAATTTGTGAAGAGAAGCAGCAGCAGCATCATCATAATCCTTTTTTATGCTTACTAGTCTACAACCGCTTACTGACGTTTTCCTAGTTGTTGGCGAGGACAGGTTAACAAGATGGGTGGAGAAATAAAGGTTGTGAAGAAGAATGGACCTGGAACTCTAATGCGACTATACTTGCTTCTCAAGACACCTACAGACGGTGCAGACCTACACTGCCAAGTAGATTTTTCAAGTCACAATGCCGTGGTGAGTAAAATTACCTGTGTTATTCATAAACAAATCACAAGCTTCCTCTTTGTCGATGTATTTCTGTTGGCTAAATTATTAGCTTCGTGTGTGGTCGAAACAACATCAAAATATGCAGGTTTTAAGGGCTAAAAACAGGTCTGTAATTTTCTGCAGAAGAGAGAAATGATCAAACACTGTAACTTCTTTTTCTTTTTTCCTTTACACACACCAAGAACATTCAAACATATATAACTTCCACCTTCTTTCCTCCATCATTTTTCATTCTTTTCATTCACCACTAAAGGCACATTAATAGGTTAGCAGCCAAACATTCCGAATGTTCTTAGAACTCTTTCAACAGACTTCTTTTGATAAATGAAGGCACCTCCATCATCTTGGTAAACCTTAAGACCTAAAAATTGATGTGACAGCCCAATATCATCATCTTATATTTTCTCACAATTTCTTTTTTAAAGTATTCATCCATCTTCCATTACTACCCGTAATTACAAAATCATCAACATATAATGCAACAATAAGAATATCATTCTCTTGTTTTTTCACATACAAAGTAAGCTCACTTTTGCTTCTCTGATTTTTTTATTGAATGGAGTAATAGTCAATTTGGTTGTAAGTTCTCGAAGCTTGATTCACCCCATATAATGCATTTTTTAGCAAATACATCGTATCTTCCTTTTACTATCAACAAAACTTATGGCTGCTCTACATAGACTTCTTCCTTCAACTCCCCATTTAAAAAGGCTGACTTCTCATTAAGTTGGTATAAGAACCAACCTTTATGAGCTGCAAGAACAATGAGTGCTCTAACAGTATCCAAATGAGTTACCGGAGCAAAGACTGCATTGAAATCAATTTCAGGTAGTTGAGAATAATTCTTAGCTACTACTCTTGGCTTGTTTCTTAATTTGCACAAAACTATCTTGATTATGTTTTACTTTCTAAATTCATTTTACACCTATCACTTTTTTGTCTTTTGACTTATCAACCAATATACAAGTGTTTTGTTGTTCTCAATCATCTCTATTTCTTTCTCCTTGCTTGCTTCTTCAAAATTCTTTAGTTCAACCACACAAAAGTTACACTTTGTATACCCTTCATGTAAACTTTTCATCTTCTTTGAAATTGAGCTAGAAGATGACAATACACTTGTTCTAGGATCTGGATACTTTTCTTTTTCTTTGCGAACTGATTTTTTGCTTCAAATCACAAGTTGAATTACTATCACCTTTAATTTTTTTTTCCCAAATTTATTTTGCTTTTTCATCAAATAACACATCTCTGTTGATAAAAACTTTTTTATTTTTTAGATTATACAGCTTGTAAGTCTTTGACATAGAGCTATAGCTAAGAAAGATGCATTTAACACTAGCTTCTTCCAACTTATATCTTTTCTCTTTTGGAATCTAAGCATAACACTTTTAGATGATTCACCAAAGGCTTCCTTCTATTCCAAGCTTCAAATGATGTATGATTATTTAAGGCTTTTGTTAGACACTGTTGATTAAATAAACTGTTGTATTTACAACTTCAACCTAAAAACTTTTTAGAAGGCCCTTCTCAAACAACATAGATTTAATCATTTCCATCACTATTTGATTTTTCCTCTTAGATACCTAATTTTGTTGCAGAGTATAACCAATTATTATTTGCTTTTGCACACTTTCATCTTTACAAAACTTCTCAAATTCACTTGAAATATATCATTTCCATGATCACTTCTCAACACTTTTATCTTTCTGTCATTTTGCTTTTCACCGAGTGCTTTAAATTTCTTGAATATGCTGAAAACTTCATATTTATGCCTTATAAAGTACACCCAATTCATTCCACTTTAAT
>Ga0307515_10020703_pt1 | contig 11716 bp, 5 predicted proteins | sample 17_EM_MG_FD_194513 | JGI IMG/M metagenome (GOLD analysis project Ga0307515, IMG submission 194513) | Populus trichocarpa ectomycorrhiza microbial communities from riparian zone in the Pacific Northwest, United States - 17_EM | ecosystem: Host-associated > Plants > Roots > Unclassified | place...
CAGCTCGATTGTCTCCATCGAGCCACGTTGGGTAGCGACCGGTGGACGCGCATGGTCCGTCGGCAAATTAAGGACGCCGGATGTATCGGCCAGTTGACGCTGCCAGAACGCCACCTGCTCTTGAAATTCCCGATCGCGCAGATGCTCGTGCTGCCAGGCTGCGAAATCCGCATATTGAATAGGCAGCGGTGGCAGCGTCGGAACTTGCGCGGTACGAAATGCAGCGTAGGCGGAAGAAAGCTCACGCCGAAGAACCGACTCCGACCATCCATCGGAGATCAAGTGATGAAGCGCGAGCACGAAAACGTGCGTGTTGGGCGCCTCACGGATGAGACACGCTTTGACCAGCGGCCCCTGCTGTAGATCGAAAACCCTCGCTGCAAGCGTTCGCACGAGATGCCGCATCAACGCTTCTTTTCTGTCGTCGTCCTGAAGGTTAGTGACATCGATCAGCGGCAGGGGGAACGGACTTGGAGGATGAACCTTTTGAACAGGCTCGGTTTCGTCCGGGTGAAAAGTCGTTCGCAGAATCTCGTGTCGGGCGACAACCTCGGTGAATGCGCGTTTCAGCGCTGCAATGTCGAGCGCGCCGGTCATGCGCAGCGAGCTGGGAAGATTGTAGGTAGGCTTCCCGGGGTAGAGCTGCTCGAGAAACCAGATTCGTTGCTGCGCGCGAGAAAGTGGCAGCGGCCGGTCACGATCGATGCGGGGAATTTTTTGTTCCGCGACGGGTTGCTCCGTTCCCGGAGTTTCGAGGAATTGCGCCAGCGCTCGAATCGTGGAGTGCTCGAAAATATCGCGCACTCTGACTTGCACTTCGCAAGCGCTGCGAATACGAATGGCCAGCTGCGTCGCAAGCAAAGAATGTCCACCCAGATCGAAAAAATTATCGTCGATCCCCACTCGTTCGACGCTCAACACTTGAGCCCAAAGCGTCACGAGACGCTGTTCGAGAGGTGTGCGCGGCGCGACAGATGACGAGATAACGTGGCGAAGCGTGTCTTCGGGAGCCGGTAGCATTCGCCTGTCCACCTTGCCGCTCGGCGTGACAGGAAGGCTCGGCAAGATGACAAACGCGGCAGGAACCATGTACGCGGGCAAACGTTCCGCGACACCACGACGCAGTGTGTCCACAGTGAGTGAGGCGTCTGGTGGCTTCGCCACTACATAGGCGACCAGACCGCGCTCGCCCGTACGAATCTCACGAGCAACCACGACGGCTGCCGCCACACCCGGCTGTTTCGCCACGACGGACTGCACTTCGCCCAACTCAATGCGGAAGCCGCGGATTTTGACCTGATCGTCAGCGCGCTCGACAAACTCCACGTCGCCAGTGACGCGGAATCGCATGCGATCTCCCGACCGATATAACCGCGCGCCCGGCGGCCCGAACGGTGAAGGAATGAATCGCTCCGCCGTGAGCGCCGGCTTACCGTGATATCCACGCGCGAGGCTGACACCTCCAATGTATAGTTCTCCGACAGCACCGATGGGCACTGGCTCATAAATGTGATCGAGCACATACAGCTGCGCATTGGAAATGGCTCTGCCGATGGGTGGCGCAACCGGCCATCGATAGGCTTCACCGACGCACGTGTAGTGCGTGATGACGTGCGTCTCCGAAGGTCCGTATTGATTGTGCAGACGGCAATCGTGCCTCGTGAACCACTCGGTCAGCGCGCTCGTGAGATATAACGGCTCGGCAGTGGAGATCACATCACGAAGCGATTGACCTCCATCGCCTAACTGCTCGGTGAGCAAGTTGAGCAGCATGGCCGGCAACATCAGCTTCTCGATGCGCTCGGATTCGACGATGGATGCAAGCTCGGATGCGTCGCGGACCGTGTCTTCGTCAACCCAGATCAGCGTTCCGCCCGTACTCCAGGTGTGAAACAGATCGACGAAGCTGGCGTCAAAGCTGATCGATGTGAGCTGCAACATCCGACTCGCCGAAGGCAATACATCCGCGTACCAGTGCAGAAGATTGACAAGTGCCTCCTGAGACAACGCGATGCCTTTGGGCATGCCTGTCGAGCCGGACGTATAGATGATGTAGCCCAAACAGCCCGGTGGGACGTGCGGCGAAGGCATGTCGTCAGGCAACGTCGAGGCCAACGCACTGTCGAGATCTATTTCAAGACACTGCTCCGTCAATCCACGTTGGCGTGCCATCGCGCCACGAGCAATCACAGCCGACAGAGCGCTATCGCGCGTCATGTAGTCCAGCCGTGCGGCGGGATAGAGCGGATCGAGCGGAACGTATGCACCGCCCGCTTCCAACACACCTAAGACTGCAACGCCGAGATCGATGCCTCTGCCGATACAAACACCTACACGGTGATCGGCTCCAATTCCACGCCGCATCAGTTCCGCCGCGACGTGGCGGGCACGACTCAGCATCTCCGCATAGCTCACATGATGATTGCCTGAGATGGCCGCAATTCGGTCTGGCGTCACAGCAGCCTGGCTCTCAACTAACGCCGCGACGGCGCTTCCCTGTGCGTCAGCCCCTGACGCTGTGGTCCACTTGCGCTCTGTCGCGTTCCAAGCGACGAGCAGTTCCTCTCGCTCGGCAGCATCGAGCATCGAGAGACGATCCATGGGTCGATCCGGCTCGCGGACTGCCGATTCCAGAAGCCGCAGATACTGCGTGAGCATTCGTGACATCGTCGACGCGTCGAACAGGCTCTTGTCATACAGCAGGTGAAATTGAAGTTGTTCCGCGTAGAAATACGCGTGCAGCTCAATGTCGAAGCGCGTCGATGCCACTTCGATACCGAAGGGGGATATTTCGATGCCCGCTAAATGAAACGCCTGCGTCGGCTGTTCGTGAAGCTGAAATTCCACCTGAAAGATTGGATTTCGGCTGAGATCCCTTTCGGGACGCAGACGTTCCACGACCACATCAAATGGCACGTCTTGGTGCGCGTATGCGCCGAGTGCAACTTCGCGAACGCGTTGCAATGCTTCGCGGAAGCTCGGAGCGCCACCGAGATCGACACGAAGAACTAGCGTGTTGATGAAGAACCCGATGAGGGACTGGACTTCGGGCTGCTCGCGATTCGCGATGGGAGTTCCCACCACGATGTCGGTCTGCCCGCTACGGCGAGCCAGCAAGACCTGCCACGCCGCAAGCAGCGTCATAAAGAGCGTTGCTTCCGCTTCCGCGCTGAGTTTCAGCACGGCAGCTGTGAGCGACTCCGGTGCTCTTTGGAAGACGCTAGCGCCCGCATACTGCGCTACTCGCGGGCGGGGACGATCGAGAGGTAGCTTGAGTAACGGCGCATCGGCTAGCCGCTCGCACCAATAAGCCACTCGCGAGGAAAACGCGGCCTCGCTGAGCAACGCACGTTGCCATACTGCATAGTCGGCGTACTGCAATGGCAGATGCGGCAGCATCGCACGGACCCCGTGCAGCGACGCTTCATAGCACGCGGCAACATCACGAATCAGAATGTTCAAGGACCAGGCGTCGGAAACGATGTGGTGCATCGTCAATACCCACACGTGATCCTCCGGTCCGCAGCAAAGCAGCATGCTGCGAATCAGTGGCGGCTCGTTGAGGGCGAATGGCCGGCGCGCCTCGGCTTGGGCAAGCGATTGGAGCAACGCGTCGCGTTGCTCGAGTGGTGCAAGGCTCAAATCCACCACAGCGAACGGTACCCGAGCATCCGCCTGAGGCACTTGATGCGGCACGCCCTCTTTGTCCATCACAAACGCAGTGCGCAGCGCCTCGTGGCGATCGACCAGAGATTGCAGCGCCTGGCGTAACAGCGCCGGCCGCAGCTTCCCTCGGAGGCGCATGGCCTGAACCACCAGATAGAAGGGACTGCCCGGCGCAATCTGGTCGAGGAACCACAGTCGCTGCTGCGAAAATGAGAGCGGAGAGGGTACAAGTGCGCTCGATCGCCGCGGAATGCCTGCGCGCGCACCACGCACTCCGAGGCCGTGCGCGCGTCTTTCAAACGCCGCACGCTGATCGGGCGTCAGTTTCGCGAGCCTCTCCTGAATATCGGCCATTACACGCTCTCCATCTAACGCTGGACTGACGCAGCACCGTCGTCCATTGCGGCGTGCTCAATCTCTTCAATCAACAGGCTCTGAACATGCACGGCCATTTCCGCGACGGTGGCATGCTTGAGTACCGCATGGAGCGGAAAGGAAATCTGAAAGGCGTTCTGCATACCCAAGGCCAGTTGTCCCGCGATCAGAGAATTTCCGCCGAGCTCGATGAATCGATCGTGGATGCCGATGGGAGAAATACCGAAAAGCTCTTGCCAACACTCCGCTACGATTTTCTCCGTCGGAGATTTTGGTGGCGCATACGGGCGCATGAGATGCGATCTGCCACGCGTCGCCGGCTTCGAGCGCACGCTCGCGCTCACTGATGGGATTAATTCCGGAGGGCGCCCGAACATGCGCGGTGCTGCGGCTAGGCTAGAACCGTCCTCCGACTCGCTCGGCGCCGGCGCATCCACCCAGTACCTCTCGCGTTGGAACGGGTACGTGGGAAGCGCCACTCGGCGGCGCTGCTCATCGATCGAAAACTGCCGCCAATCGATCTCAACACCCGTGATCCACAACCGTGCGGCGGCCTCTATCAGCACTACAAGATCCGAACGTTGATCTTGAGACGATGGCATGGACGGCACCGCCAACGGCGGAACACCCTCTTCGTCCGCAGGCAACTGTGCGACGAGAGAGCTCAGCATCTGACCCGGCCCAATTTCGAGCAACACGGGCGCCGGCTTTCCAATGCAGACTGTTTCGAGACCGGCCCAGAAGTGAATGGAGCCGCGCAGATGACGCCCCCAATACTCCGGGTCGGTCGCCTGCGCGTTCGTAACCCACGTCCCCGTGAGATTCGAGATGTAAGGAATCTGCGGCGGTCGAAGCGAAATGGATTCCGCGACGTGTACGAGCTCGGGTGCGATTCGATCCATCATGCTCGAATGAAAGGCGCGTTCCGCGCCGATGCGCCGGCAGAACACACCGCGAGCGGTCAGGCTCTGCCGCACCGTCTCGATCCGCTCCAAGGGCCCACTCACGACCGAAAACATGGGGCCGTTAACGGCCGCCAGACATACGCCGTCTCGGAGCAGCGGTTCGAGCTTTGCAACGCCCAGCAGCACGGCGAGCATTGCGCCGGGCGCGATGGAGTGCATCAGTTTCGCGCGAGCAACGACTAGCCGCAGCGCATCTTCAAGCGACATCACGCCAGCCAGACAGGATGCGACCGTCTCCCCAAGGCTATATCCCATCAACGCAGAGGGACGAACGCCCCAGGACATCCAGAGTTGAGCGAGCGAGTACTGAACTGAAAAAAGCGCCGGGTGCGACAGCCGCGCGTCCTCGACCCACGGAGCATCCGTATCGCCGTAGAGGACACTCCGCAAGTCGGCACTGAGCTGCGTACGCAGCAGATCGGCGCAACGATCGAAGTGCTCGCGAAAGACAGGCTCGGACTGATAGAGCCCTCGACTCATTCCGATGTATTGATCGCCTGTTCCCGGGAACATGAACACGACGGAGCCCAGAGTGCGGCAGCACGCGTGCGTCAACATTCGCGACTGGTCGCGCGTGGCGATGGTTCGCGCGAAGTCGTTGACGTTCTCAACCACCACCGCGCGACGATGAGAAAAAGCCTTGCGACCCACTTGGAGCGTATAGGCCACATCCGGCGGTGATAGCTCGGAATGCTCGCGAAGATGCTCCGCTAGACGATCTGTCATCTGCTCCAGCGCCGCCGCGGTGCGTGCGGACCAGATACCCAGGAGCACGGGACGACCTGCGTTTGACCCGTGCGGGGCTTCCGCCTCTTCCAGCACCACATGAACGTTTGTGCCGCCGACGCCGAACGAGGAAACGCCCGCGCGACGCGGCTCCGGACCGCATGGCCAAAGCCGCGCTTGCGTATTAATAAAGAATGGACTGTCGTGGAGCCCCGTGCGTGGATTCGCACTGTCGAATCCCAGGCTCGGCGGAATCACACCCTGCTCGAGCGCGAGCACCGTCTTGATGAGCCCAGCAATGCCTGCCGCCGCGGACGCGTGCCCGATGTTAGTTTTCACCGATCCCAGCGCAACCGACGCGGTTGGCGTGTCGGCGAATGCGCCTCGGAGCGCAGCGATTTCGATCGAGTCGCCAAGCGAGGTTCCCGACCCGTGAGCTTCGACGAGCGAAATCTGGCCGGGCTTGATTCCCGCGACGGCGAGCGCGTTTGCAATCACTTCCGTCTGCCCATTCACGCCCGGCGCGGAAAAGCTTACGCGGGCCATGCCGTCATTGTTCGCAGCGGAACCTAAGATGACAGCACGAATGCAATCTCCATCGCGGAGTGCGTCTTCAAGCCTTTTCAACGCGACGACTCCAACGCCCTCGCCCGGCACGGTGCCTGTCGCATTGGCATCGAATGCGCGGCAATGACCATCGCGAGCCAAAATACCGGCTTCCTGATACAGATACCCGGCTCTCTGCGGAACCGTCACCGTGACTCCGCCGGCAAGAGCCATATCGCATTCGTGATCGAGCAGCGCCTGACGTGCGAGATGCACGGCTGTCAGCGATGTTGAGCACGCTGTTTGAACGTTTACGCTGATACCCGTTAGGTTCAGCTTGTACGACACCCACGTTGGCAAGTGATCCTTATCATTGCCGAGTAACACGCGCAGCGACCCGACTGCGTCTATTGCCTGAGGTGTCGCCTGCAACCGAAAGAGATATGTGCTCAACGACGCGCCAGCGAACACAGCAACCGGAACGTGCAGCCGGTCCACGTCGTAGCCGGAATTCTCGACTGCCTCCCAAGCGCATTCGAGGAACAAACGATGTTGGGGATCGGTTATCTCCGCCTCACGCGCGGAGAATCCGAAGAATTCCGCGTCAAATGACTCGATGTCGTCGAGAATCGCGCGAGCGTTGACGTAGTTCGGCTGCCTGCAGGCGCTGCGAGCAATACCCGCCGCAACTAATTCGGCCTCGGTGAAGAACGTCACGGACTCTCGTCCCCTATGCAAGTTCTCCCAGAACTGTTCCAGGTTTCGCGCACCGGGGAACCGGCCCGCCATGCCGACAATGGCCACTGCAAATTCGCGGTTCATCGTGCTTGCGCCAGGCTCGTTCTGAGGTCGCACGTGTGGCCCTGTGCGTTCGTCGCGATGTGCTTCGCCGCTACGCGATCGATCTTTCCGTTAGGCAGGCGAGGCAAATCATCGACGATGACCAGCCGTGCGGGGAGCATGTAGTTCGGCAGTGCTGCGGCAAGCCGGGACCATATGGCGTCTGCATTCAATACAGCGTCGCTGCTGATGAGCGCCGCAATGTATTGCCCAAGAGCGGGTGTTGCATCGGCAAACACCAGCGCGTCGCTCACACCCGCGCAGCTGCGCAAGTGGTAGTCGATTTCGCCCAGCTCGATGCGAAGACCTCGCAGCTTGATCTGTGAATCCGCGCGGCCGATGTAGTGGATGTCTCCGGTGACGGGATGGCGATAAACCAGATCCCCGGTTTTGTACAAGCGTTCTCCGCGGACGCGCGGATGCTCGAAGAAACACTGCGCTGTGAGCGCCGGATTGTTGTAATAGCCACGCGCCAGACCAATTCCCGCAAGGTAAAGATCGCCGCGCTCACCATCAGGGACGGCGTTCAGCGCTTCGTCGAGCACGTAACAGCGTGTCTGGTGGATGGGTTGGCCGATTGGCACATCTTCGTATTTCACGTCCGGCGCACAGGCATGGTGAGTGACGTCGACGGTTGCCTCGGTCGGACCATAGAGGTTGATGAGTCGCGCCTGCGACGTTCGAGAGAAGATTTTCTGAAAAGTCGACACCGTGTCGGCCATCAGCTTCTCGCCGCTCGCGAAGACCCAGCGGAGCCTCTGTCCCACGCTGTGATCGCCACTGATCGCGAGATACTCGAGGAACAACGTCAGCATGGAAGGAACGAAGTGAACGGCGCTCACGCCGTGCTTTGTGATGATGCGCGCCTGCGCGCGAGGATCCCGCTCCTGACCATTCGGCAACAACACGACCGAGGCGCCTTGAAGCGCCCACCAGAGCAACTCCCACACAGAAACGTCGAAGGTGTACACCGTCTTTTGCAGGAGCACGTCTTCCTGTGTGATGGGGTACGCCGTCTGCATCCAGCGAAGACGGTTCTCCAAAGAGCCGTGCTCAATAGCGACACCTTTGGGCCGGCCGGTCGATCCTGAGGTGTAGATGACGTAGGCGAGATCGCACGCGGCGGGTCGCGGCAAGCGGAGCTCATCGTCAGATAGGCTCGTACCCTTATCTTCCAAAGAGAAAGTGGCGCCATCAAAGCTCAGCGTTTGGGCTACGCGAGGCGAGCTCACGAGATAACGCGCGGCGCTATCCTGGAGAACGAGCTGCGACCGCTCCATCGGATCGTCGGGTCGCAGCGGCAGATAAGCCGCTCCCGCTTTAAGCGTGCCGAAGATCGCTATGAGGAGATCAAGCGACCGCGGGAGGCAGATCGCGACCACTGCGTCGCGTCCGGCACCGGCGGCGGCGAGCTGGCCGGCCAGCCGGTTCGATCGGCGGTGAAGCTCGGCATAAGTGAGCGTTCCTTCTTCGCCGCGCACCGCGATCCGCTCCGCATAGCGTTCCGCGGTCTCATACAGGCGATCGACGATGGTCGGCGACGGGTCGTCGAGCCGCTGAGCGTTCGGCATCATGAATTTGAGGCTCCGACGGTAGACTGGTTGATGTAATCGAGAGCGATCTGGATCTCGTGCACCTGTGATGTGCCCTCGATGATTTCCATAATTCGCGCGTCACGGAAGAAACGCGACGCGGGCGTTTCTTCATGACAACCTCGCGCGCCGAGAATCTGAACTGCTCGATCCGACGCGAGACGTGCGGCGCGCGATGCTGCGTACTTCGCGATCAGCGTTGCGCCGACCATCTCGGGAATCACTGCCTGACGAGCGTCCGCGGCGTCTTCACAGATCAGACGCGCCGCTTTCACTGTAACAATCATCTCTGCGAGCATCTGCTGCACGAGCTGGTGATCGCACAGTCTGCTACCGCTCGCGTAATGCGTACGGGCGTGCTCGACAGCAAGATCGAGTGCACCCTGCGCAAGGCCGAGACTGCCCCATGCGGTGGCGAAGCGTCCTTCATCGAAGCCAAAGAGAATCGCCGGGGCGGTTCCCGAGAAGCTGCGTCCGAGCGCGTTACCGCGCGGCACGCGGCAGTTGTTAAATCGGATTCGCGCGAGCGCATTGCCTCTCAGTCCCAGCATGTCGCGAATGGGGTGAGCTTCGAGGCCCGGCGTATCGCGCCGTATGAAGAACGCGAGCGTCTGTTCATTTAGCCGTCCCAGCACGAGAAATGCGTCAGCGATCTGACCAAAACTAATCCACTGCTTTTCGCCTGTTACGCGCCATCCATCACCGTCCGGCTGCAACAGTGTTTGGACGTCGGGAACGTTGCTCTCGCGTGCAGGCTCCGTCACCGCAAACGCCACGATTGCTTCGCCGCGCGCCATGCGTGGAAGCCACTCGGTGGCGACCGCAGGATCGGCAAAGCGTTGAATCGCGACCGCGCACATGCTCGTCACCGTCAGGAAGTTCTCTAACGAGCCGTGTACGCGAGCCAGCTCTTCGTGAAGAACGCCCAACTCCCGAGGCGTCCGTGCTTGTCCGCCAAATCGCCTTCCGATCACCGCTCCCAGATAACCGGAACGACCCAACGTCTGAATAACCTCACGCGGCATCGTCTGTTCGGCATCCAGCGAAGCCGCCCGCCGCGCAAGCGATTCGGACACGAACGCCCGTACCTCGTCGCGAAACGTGGACAGCGAAGGCGCAAGCATCACACCGCCTCGGAAACCGCGTGCTCGCAAACTAAGCTCGCGATGCGCTCGATCGAGCTTAAGGCGCTGGTGTCGAGTTGCTGCGGCTCCAGCACGACGCCGAATTCCTTTTCCAGGAACAGAATCATTTGAATGAGGAACAGGGAATGCACCAGGCCCAGGTCGAAGATGTTCTGCTCATCCGTCAGCGTTTTCCCATGGAACGAGCGCTGCAGGAATTGCCGCACGGTCGCCTTGATCTGATCGACGTTTTTCACGGACATCGACATGACTCTCTCTCATTCGTAGGGATAGAAACCGTGGCCGCTCTTCATGCCGAGTAATCCGGCATTCACCATCTCGCGAAGACGCTGGGCCGGAATAAACTTGGGATCGCCCAGGCGCTCGTGAAGCACCTCTAGCGATCGCAGCACCGTATCGAGCCCTATCAGATCCGTCGTTTGCAGCGGACCCATCTTGTGACCGAAGCACTCGCGGAATAGCGTGTCGATCTCCTCGGGCTGGGCGACGCCCTCCTGCAAAATGGAAATGGCCTCGTTGACAAACAGCATCATGGCGCGGTTTGTGACGAAGCCCGGCGAGTCGTTCACGACCACGAAACGCTTGTCGAGCGAAGTGAGCAGCGCGCCGAAGCGCTCGAGCGCCTCGCCGCAGGTCCGCTCACCGCGAATCACTTCGACCATCGGTTTAAGCGGCGCCGGATTCATAAAGTGTGCGCCGAGCACGTTCTCGGGATGCTCCACGAGCGCGGCGATCCGTGAGATCGGGATAGCCGATGTATTGATGCCGAACACGGTGGACGGCGTGCAGATGCGCGTGAGCTGCGAGTACACCTCTTTCTTTACGAACCAGTCTTCGGTGACGTTCTCGATCACAATGTCCGCCACGGCGACACGCTGAAGATCCGTGGAGAACTCGATTCGTCCCAGCACGGCGTCGATGGGCTCGCGCGCCTTCTTGTGCGCCTCATGGAAGTTATAGAGGCGTAAGTTCCGGCGAATCGCCGCCGCGCACCGCCGTAACTGGTCCGTATCCACGTCAATGACGAGGGTCGGAAATCCGTATTGAGCCAGGTTATGTGCGACACCCGAACCCATAACTCCGGCGCCGAGCACTCCGACGAGTGTGGTCACGATGTACCTCGTTGCTGCGAACGAAATGGTGTGCGCAGCAGCTCTGCGTGCTGCGCTACTTCTAGCGTTCTGTCGATACGTTCTCTTCGGAGAGAGCCGTCGAAGCGGCACGCCGCCGTCGAGCTGCATCCGTTCGCGCCGCCGCTCGAAGGCGGCCTATTTCTGCTGCCGATTCCTCGGTTGATTCAGCGGTGACAAATCGCGCGAGCGATGCGACGGTTGGATACTGAAACAGATGATTAATCGCGAGCGGTCGACGCAGCGCATTCTCAAGCGTCGAATGCACTTTGATGAGCGCAAGCGAATGCGCGCCGGCATCAAAGACATTCGTATGCACATCGATGTGATCGCAGTTCAACGCGGCGCACCACGCTCTCGCGATCACCCGCTCCTCGTCCGTTCGAGGCGGGACTGCGTTCGCTTGTGTGAGTATCTCGATGTTCGGCAGCGCGTGACGATCGAGCTTCCCGTTGGCCGTCAGCGGCAGTCGACTGCACAACACGATGTGTGCAGGCACAGCGTATGGCGGCAATATCGATGGCAACCGTGCCTTGAGCGACTCCGAAGTTACGTCTGATGTGCGCGGAACCACATACGCAACCAATACTTTCGACTCCGCACTTGCGCCGCGAACCACGATCGCCGCGTCCTGAATATTCGGCTCGCGGCGGAGTACGTCAGCGATATCGGCCGGCGACACGCGATAGCCGCGAATCTTCGCTTCGCCGTCAATGCGGCCGAGGAATTGG